>Ga0194133_10009331_pt1 | contig 11248 bp, 12 predicted proteins | sample TA2KigOf40mmetaG_FD_155448 | JGI IMG/M metagenome (GOLD analysis project Ga0194133, IMG submission 155448) | Freshwater microbial communities from Lake Tanganyika, Tanzania - TA2015055 Kigoma Offshore 40m | ecosystem: Environmental > Aquatic > Freshwater > Lake | place: Tanzania: Lake...
TTCAAAATTTGACAGGACTACCAACAAACACCGATGTCTATTATGTACCGTAGAAACCCATGCATGCTAATTAAACTAGTAAATTTGTTGAAAATAAGTCGATTGGGACTTATTTCAACAATTTGAAGACACCCACCCCCCTTCTGCCCAGTCTCGACTGTCAACAAATTCAACTGTTGAATTTCAAATGTGTTGAATTTCAATGATTCAACGATTCAAAAAGTGGAAAAATTTCAGCCAGGGACTTTTTTAATGATAAAATTGAAAGTGTTTAGTTTAAAGACTTATGAGAAGGGAATTTCTTTCCTAAAACCATTTTTTATAAAAAGTAGTTTGATGAAGTCAGGAAAATTTTTTTATTCATTGTTAAGGTGGGACATTAATCAATCTCCCATGCAGCTGCTGTGTTGATCAAGGTTAGAGTTTTGAGAATATCATTTACTTGAATTTCCATTTTGAATCCAATATGAATTTTATATCTCTGACGAACAATATGATTTAGTAAATTTCAATTCAACGGTCGCAAATGGGGGCATTATGGAAAATGCATTATTTGACAAAAAAATTGATGAGTTTTTTTCATACTGGGCAGCTGAATCTAGTTTGCCCTAATGGGTCTATCAGGAGGTTTGGCCCTTTTGAATCCAGGGTGTTTCGGCATCCAGTAAGCAGGATTCAATTTCAGGGTTGGTTATTGAAAGCTGGGATTTTTTGGGTTGAGTTAGGTAAACACTCATGGGTCTAGAAAGGTTTACTTTTATCCAAAAAAAAAGTTTCAGTTGCGATAATCAAAACTTTGCTGTCTATAAAGGTGCACATTTTATTGAATTAATTCACAAATTTTTAACACATAATCAGAATCTTTTCCCCACTTTTTGTAAAAACATTTTTAGACCGAGACCGACATGTCTTAAGTGTTGCTGTAGTCTTGGTTGAGATGAGTGGAAACCCAGTGACGACCTTCTCAATCAAGAAAAGAATCAAAACTGAACAGGTTATTACTGCGGGAAATAGGAACTTAATATACACAAGAAGCGAATCAAGGAATTACGATAATAGAATTTGACCTTACTGCTTTTATTCTTACCAAAAAGTAATTATTATGAGGGGATAAAGACTTTTTTTCTTCATTATGGCTTAACAACGCGCTCTCGCATTGGTTCCCACAACATCTGATCTGCCCAGAAGTAAACAGATCTAGTGTACCCAACGACTTTTTAATACTCATCAGACTATCGAAGAACAACCCATGTAATATCATATAACCTATTGAAGACATTTTTCTGTATTTTGAGCATAGAACAACATATCAAAAAACAAAAGAGGGGAAAAGACAGTGTAAGCACTGAACTAAGAAATTAAGTTTCGCCGCCTTAAACATTTCGGCAGATTCGAATGAACGTAAAATAGTGAAAGGTTAAGTCAAGAGGAGACAATGCAATAAAAAAAATCTAAAAAATGAGCAGAAAAGCTAATTAAATTAAATACAAAATGTTTGAGAATCAGTCTTTTAATGAGTTGTCGTTGACAAAGATTTGAAGAAAAACTGAGTAGAAGGGAAAATATATGTTAAATGAGGTAAAACATATTGGGTACATTATTGAAACTTGGTGTGACTTTTTGTCAAGTAGTTTTAAGTAACAAACAAGAGACAATATCATATGTTTCTTAACAACATAAGAATTTCATAGAAGTAAATATAAAATAGTGGCCTGAGAACATTGCAATTAATCATTACAATCAACAATGCTTCTCAAATGAAAGCAATCCAAATGTTTGAGAGGTTTCTCGTAGACGCATGAAATCTTTTTGTTATTCAAAAAATGTAACGGTCAAATACAAAACCATTCGTAATTTTATCCTAAGTTTTAAATTTTCTTTGTGTAAAAAATCACCTTTCACGAGCCCTGCATAATACGTTTTTAAAGAGAAAGGGAACTATTAAGTTCTTACAATTTTTGTAAAAATTCTCTGTAAATCCTGGAATGTTTGTAGCATTTCTAAGTTTTCCTAATTGTCTTCTTTTGCAATCCTCTTAATTTATCTTTGCTTGTGAGATTATCAGCTTATACGTTGCAAGCATTAAAAACCTTTTGCCACAACTCCTTCTTGCAAGATTTCGACCTGTAAGAATGTTTGCAATAGTCATAAATTTAAGAAAAGACTTTGTCGTACCAAGAATCTACCTTCTGATCGACTGCAGAAGTTGTTGAAATCCTGTGACTCCCTCTGGTGTCCATGAAAATGCACGCTTTGCATTTAAAACGATAGAAACAAATTCGTCGTATTCAGATGAGGTGACGTGATAAAGACGTTGATGAATACCTTGGTAATATCTATCAAAAGACATGAATTAATTTAAAACGACAAGCATTTCTCTCTGTAACCTAAATAACGATATCACACGTTTTCATAGGAGCTATTTTAACATATAAAAAATGTCTAAGCCTTTTACGTTTGGTAGCATTTTGAGATAAGTTGATTGACATGAGGTTGAGATCGAAGCTGGTGAAGCACTGACGCATAGCATGGATTACCTACGTGAGGATAATTTTGTGACGCAGCCAAATACTTTGCACAATCGAAAGCCAAATCCTATATGATATTTGCAAATATACAAAATTATATAAATCATTTTAATGACTGATCCCTCTTCTATTTGACTACCTGTAGCAAAAAAGGTGAGACTATGGTGTTATACACACTCTGCATAAAGTTCTGCAGCTGATGTGGACCTGGATAATCATGGAAAGTTACTCATAATTTTTTGTTCGCTTAAATGTTTAGATAAAGACTTAAAAACTACAAAGCAACCACTACCATGTCTTTGAGCGACCCCTAAGAGCCATTTCACATCGTCAGCATATGTTGGATTACGGGCAAACTTCAAAAACGGGCGCTCGTCTCCTATCCTACGCCCCAGATTTTCCAAGGCGAGCATTCCAACTCTAAAGGAATATGGTTTTAAGTCTTAGTTCACAAGAAATACCACTACAGTCCCACAGTTACGTTGAAATATTCGAAACATACCTGTAAGCAGCAATCAGATACCGCTGAGCAGCTGCTTGGATTTGGGGAGGTTGGTTACATTGGTGTAAAGGGGGAGGAAGGGGCGAAAGTTGGAGCACTTGGTCCACAGATAGAGGAGGCTGAGTTGGAGGCGGGTGTAAAATAGGTCCAGAGGAAAACGCTCCGATTGGAGGTTGACAACCAGGACCCAAAAGTCCTGTAGATGCTTGAGTTAGGTTCGGGACAGGCAAAGTTCCCTGAGGTTGTGGATGTTGAAGTTGTACTTGAGCAGGCGGAGGAGGTGGATTAGGAAGAAGTGGAGCTAACTGAAATAGTGGAGCCATAGGGTTTGGATTTGAATGTGGTTGAGGAAATATTTGGATGGAGTTAGCTCCTCCAGGAAATCCTGATAAAGGAACAGTCGACGGCGGAGGTGGGGCAACAGCAAACATTTGAAATGGAATCCCAGAACTTCCAATAGCTGAAGGTCCTACTCCCACAGGAGCTGGCGGAAAACCTAAACACCAAAAGTCACTAATATCTTCGCACAATTGGTTTGAGAAATGCAGCTTTTACCTGGTATCAATCCAAAAACAGGAAAAGGTAGCTGAAAAGGGGGTGGAGGGCTAGGGAAACTCAATCCAGGCGGGTTTAGAAGTTGGGGCTAACGGTACCAAAGAAAAGGTTGATTTTTAACTGTTTTATACACAAAGATATTATTGCTATAAACCGGTTGGTCTTCGTTGTTTTTATCTTCAGAGAGTGCAAGATTTTCGTCATTTACTACAATCTTCTCATACAGATGTAACCAATGCTTTGCAACCTCAAATAGAACTTCAGGATAAACACCACCAGTGGATCCAGCTTTTCCAACGGCAAGACAGGCATTTTCGAGCATTGCTGTGCTCTTAAATTAAAAGTTGCTTGAGGTGGTTTCAAGGAAGCAAGTTAGGTTAAATAATACCTGTTCTTTGCACTGCAAAATTGCTCTCTGAATTTCATTCGGATTTAAAGCACCAGCATGTGGGAGAACTGACAAAGCCAAGTCAGCTGCAGCCCTCACCTGTGTACAAGTTTTTCAAAGTTATCGAAAGGTACCAAACGTTCTGATCATCATAAAACCTCTAGGGTATCATTTGTAAATATATTTATCTAAGTTTTGAATCATCAGACTTACAGTAGCTCCATCCCTGCTTTTGGAAGCCTTGTCTGCCATACTTGCAGTTTCGGGAGGTGTGAGGTGTCCTTCCCAGTTCTCTACCAAGAAAGAAATGGCAGATGCTCCTATTTCCATCGCTTGGCCTAAATAATAAGGTTCGTCCCAATTATTTCGTCAGAAATCTCCTTAATCTACAGTTACTAAATACCAGTAATCCAAGATACATGAGATGAGTAAGTGCGGCTTAACCAATTAGGACTAACTCTATTATGTAATCCCAACGCATAAAGACCTATTTGAAAAGCACACATATGCAATCCACGATGGGTTCTTAGGGTATTCTAAGCGTAAAGAAAGCGATCATTAAAAACAAAGGCTTACTTCGAAAAAGGTTTAAAATATTACCGGGTTGTGAGTGTGCTGAGTAAATACTGCTGTTGAGCTTGATCCACCAGCCTTAACAAGAACTTGCTTGGCTAACTCAAACATAAAATGAGCAGAGGCCTCAGACGGTTGATTTGGAACGAGAGGATAGGTTCGCTTCCCCTTGAACCGGGTATTTTTTCCATTTGGTTGGAGAGACGGACGTACAGAATTAGTATCGTAAACTGACGTTTTGTTTCTAATTAAAATCATTTGAACAGAAATTTTAATTTGGAACGAGTTTTCAAGAGGCATCTTACCCATTAAATGGTTTTAGTGCTACATTTACTGGAAACTGCTGTGTCAGAGAATAGGGTTGAACAGCTGAGGCCATCGTGGCCGCTCTAGAAATCTGCTCGTTCGGTTCATTGCCAGCTGAAGGATTTCCCAAGGGAGGGAGGTCAGCTGAAAAACATAAGTTTCCATTATTTAAACGGGTAAATTTGACTGTCATATGATAATACAAACCTTTTCTATTAGAAGAAGAGGTTGAATCAAACGAGTCGGCAGATGAATTCCCTGATGATCCTTGAGATATTTTTTTCATAAGTATTTTCTTAATAACAACGTTAAAAAACATCACTAACCAGAGTCAGAGCCTGGCCCTCCGCGTAAGGTATTGTTAAAAGAAAAGTGCCTACGAGTACGTTCTTCCGAGTTGACCTAAAATTTAACTTAATTACTTATTAAGAGTTGTTTCTTCAGAAAAAGGGTAATATACAGAATTTTGCCAAAATCCTCCTTCTGAGTCTTCTTGAGATGACTCACGAACAGATCTGGCGCCTAAATAAATACCCAAGATTTAAGATGGAAAAAATTAAAAGTGATATTTTGCATACCATGGCCCTTTTGTTGAACCATTTCAACTCTTTCGGGTTTCTGATGTCTTGAAAAAGTTTTATCTAACCAACTGTTGGCAGAAAGTCGGCGGGGTACTGCTCCAGTATTTTGACCTGCTGATCGACTGAATGGACTTCGAGAATCAAAATCTACATCAAAACTTTGATAATAAAAGATAAATCTGGGCTCTAGTACTTAGACGCACCGTTTGGTTGTGGCAACTCATGATTTCCATTTGAAATGTTGCTGTTATTTACATTATTTTGGGTGTTATTATTACTTGACGGGGGAACACTTCTACACGCATTCGAAACATAGTACAACGGCGAAATCAACGATCTGGTCAGTACGTGTATGTCCTTGTCCAAAAGTCGATCCATTATCTTAGCAAGACTATTTTTGAAAATTACTAAAGAACAATCTCTCTCAATAAATTTTTTAGCTTAACCTTTACCGTTCTGGCTGATTTTTGTAGTAAGTTATTAAGAGTAAAGCAAGTTCTCCTCGCTGACGACGTGTTCCCTCGCAAAGTAAAGGATGTTCAGCTTCTGAGACATTAGCTTTTAGCCCGATGGCAGCAACAGCAGCTTCAAAGCCAAGCTGAAAGCCAAAAAATGTTATGAAACTTATAATGATGGTGGACGGGAAAATTAATTTATCTTACTAGTTCGTCCCCAGGTTTTTTCAACGGTCCGGTTTGAGAAATGACCAAGCTTTCAAAAATGTAACTTGCCAAAAGAATAGGCAATAATGCCTCCCCTCGACTATTTAACGTTCCTTCTTGAAGAGCAGCTGCTCGCGCTCGAAGAGTTGAAAGCTCTTTATCACCTTGTAAATTTCAAAAAGTTTGCATTACAAATATATATCTAAAAGACTATTTGGTTTATTGGCATTTCCTTGAGTTGGGTAAAGTTAAAAAATTGTTACCTAATTTTATCTTTTTAAGCAGTCCAACAAGTTCAGATTCTTGATGAGCAAGTTTTACTTCCATTGGCTTCGTTGATGCAGGTGGTCGTACTAACTCGAGCCCGAACATTCCAATCTATGATTATGAGCAGAAAAATTAGTTCATCATTAAAATTCATACAAAGAAAACACTTACTAAGAATGCAGTGTGAAGGTGAGTGGGACTCTCGGTTAATACTGTACAAAGAAATGCACAGTGACTTAAGATGGTACATGTCCGATGGGTTATAGCATGGTTGCCAGCACCAATGCACCCTTTTTTTCGCTTTATCTAAAATAAAAAGTTTGAGTTTTGACATGTATAAAAACCTAGCTGAGACAAACGCACTTTGTCTTGAGATAATGTCAAGTTGGGTGGATGTCTGAGCATTGTATTGGCAAGTTCAACTGCCAATTCTCGAGCGATAGAGTGAAAACCATGAGCGTGAAGACCCTCAGCGATCATCTGTATATATTTGAGGATAGTTTATGCAAAGTTTAGTCTGTTTGTAATAAGTTGAATAAAATATTGCTGTTGCTTTACCATGTTTACTTCAAACTCGTCGTCTATCATGGAGCGCAAGTTCTTAAATATTTCTCCTTGAGATAGCCTCGAAGATGTTGACAAATTCAAATCTCGCACTGCACTTTCCTTCAAAAAGTTATCAAATTTAAATATTATTTTCAAAAGGAAATTAGTAATAAATAATTACCATTTCTTTGACGTCATAAAAATAAACATGGTACTGGTTTCCTTCGTCTTCCGCTTCAATCTGAGGATTCAGATGGCCATTTTTACCTTGTCCTCTCCCCGAGAATCTTCGTGGCCTGATTTCTCCGGCATCATAATTAAATGAACTTGCAAGAACTGAATCATCACCAACACCTAATAAAAAGACTTACTAGTTTAGAGATCAAACTATCACTACTCAAAACATATATATTTGTCATTTTCTGTTTGTTGGTTTGTTTTTTTGAACAAAAATTTTATTCCGGTATACATGACACAACCCACAACTTGGGGTGCTGGATTGACTTTACATTGATCAAATTATTGAGAAAGAAAAGTACTGAGCATATGGTTTTTAGATATAAAGCAAAAAAGATGCTTATACAGAAATTAGATAAGATGACAAAAGATTAATTAATATTTCATGAAATGTTGATATTCACTTTTGAAGATTGCATGAGCTCCATAGGAGCGAGAAACAAACTTGTAACATTTTACGAAAAATATTAATCTGAACCATACTACCCCTAAAGCTATGGACCGGAGACTGTCAAATAAGGCATAAGTAGCTCAGGTTCCTGTAAAAACCAGGCTAAAAGTTAAAGGTCCAAAGGCCTATGGAGCCTAAAGCTATCATTTCTGTGAAAACTTTACTAAACGCAAGTTGTCTAGCAGCCCAAAATACCCTGGATTCATCATCTCTAAAAGGGTCCAGGGTCACAAGTTGCCACATATCGAGCTGGGGTACCATGAAAGGGCCCCAGGATTGTTACAGCTTGAAGAACTGATTTTGGATGGTACTCCAGAGTAAAAAGTGTTCAAGAACCCACCCAAACTTAGAAACTATGATCAAAAATTTTAGATTAGAGGCCAGGGTACGGCAGTTGACAACACAGGTCTATTAAGAATTGCAGTGGCTGCTCAAGAAAATATTTTAAGTAACAGTTGCTCCAAAGTGGTAGGTTACGTAGTAAAATTTTCTTAGCCAAGGACAATAATATCTTTAAGGTCATAGACATTAGTAGTAGGATTGAGACCCTGAGCTACCCAGCAAAAGCAGCCTTTAAAAAGTGCAATGATAGGATTTTTGTAAAGTTACTGAATGACACTACTGCACGCAGATAACAATGAGTCGTTAACAAAAGCTATAAGTGAAATTGCAACAAAAGGGAAAGTAGGGGAGTAAGAGGCAAGTGTAGGGGAATGTAAAAACTACGTGGGGTACCTGTGGGAAAATTTTAAAGGGTGGTGTGGGAAAAGTAATGGGAATGTGGGATAATCGGGCTGGTGTTCATCATCTCAAAAAGGGTCCAAGGTCACTAGATACCACAAATAGAGCTGGGGTGCCATGAAAGGGTCCCAGCCTTGAGGTATAAATTTGGATAATAGTCAAAAGGAAAAAAAACACTGGACCAATTTTGATGACATTTGGCAGGAAGGCTTAGCTTAACTCCATGCTTAAAATAGTGTTAGCTTAGTGCAATTGAGCAAGATGAGGGTGGTGGAAAGGGATGGACCTTTAATAAGTGCAATAATATGGGGAAAGTTGAAGTAGGGAAGTAAAGTGAATTGTAGGGATCGTAAAAACTACCTGGGTTATCTGGGAGAAAACTTTAAATGAGCATTGTCAAACAGGGGAGCACAGGGAAGCTCAGATAAGAGGTGGAGTGTAGGATTATCAAGGATGGCACAGTTCAGTAGATTAAAGGGGAGAAATGGGTCGTCTAGGGAAAGTGTGGCAGGGAATGTTGGGAGTGTACAGATTGTGTAGTGATTGGAGGAAAGGTTGAGAAGTGTGGTTGAGTATAAATGAAAGGGAAGAAAGCATAAGAGTGTTGTGAGTGAGTTACTTAAAAGTTGGGTGGGTGAGTGAGAGGAAAATTTAGTTGATAATGCGGTAATATAAGGAAATTAAAAAACCAGAAAAGTAAGGGCAAAATGGTGGTTATGGAAAATTAGGGGAATAGTGGACAAAAGGGAAGTTGTAAAAATAAGCAAGGCTACATAAAAAACCGGTTAAAATTGGAAGGATTATATGTGAGTATTTGTTAGTCTTGGGAAGTGAGGGAATAGTGTGAGGGGGTTCAAGTGATTGTGAAGTAGTGGGGAAAAAAGAGGACAAGCTGGGGCAGTTATTCGAGAGTGCAAATCTTGAAGTATAAGGGGTATGATCTTTTTACTGAAATCATTATTTATGCTTCAAATTTCACCTGGGCAGCGCCTGGTACCCTCAGCTAGTTTTATATATAAAGTATTAAGGACTCTTTTCAAAAGCAACATTTCTATCTATGTAGCCTGCAAAGTAATTACCCTCGTCTGAAGCTGATGCACCGTCTTCACTGCTGCTAACAAATGAGTTTTGAGGTGCTCCATTAACTACACTATCCTCGTTTCCACTGTCTTGCCTTGATACAGGTTCGCGAAAGGGCTCTCTGGTGTGATACTTGTTACAAAACTCTGAACTACGAGTACGCCCAGGGTACTCACAACGTAGTACAGCCTGGGAAGAGTTAACCTAAAAGACCAAAGTTAATTAAAGATTAAACATGGTAATTCAAGCGTCTTATACTTGTGAAGTTTCTCGAGTGTCAGCTTTTAGCGAAAATTGGTTGGATAAATGTTTAAAATGTCTCTGCGCAAGCCCATCCAATATTTTTTGATTCCATTTTAAAGTACAAGCCTCGACTGCCGGTTTAAATCCAACAAAAACTTCAAGGTCAGTAGGCTTTCCGTTTCTTCCTGACGCATTTTTAGAAGGGCCAGATACGTTGTTGCTTGATTGATTTGCCTATATTTACATAGAGTGAATTGAACATAAAAAATTAAGCATTCAAGTGATTTTACCATTATTTTTTCTATGACTGCAACATGGTACTCCATCAGCTTTTTCTTGAGTAGCGGTCGTTCAGAAGGAGAAATTCTCGGATTTAAAGCAGCCAACTTCCACAATGTAACAATTTCGTCACAAAGTGAACCACATGCGTTATGAGACGCTTGGGATCCCGAACCAACCTTTGCAATTGAATAATAAATCTGTCAATTGCGAGTCAAAAAGCTCAAAGTGGGTTATCGTGATGGCAAACCATTAAATCAATTTTTTTTGTATGCCATGCGACATGGGCGGTTTTGATGTTATTTTTTATTTTTTGGAATTTTTTTTCATGGTAGGTACTCGGGCGGGAGTCGAACCCCGGGTTGCTGGGATAGAAATCCAGCTCCCTACCACTTTGCCACCCTGACTATTATCTTAATCTATTTTTGCAAACCTGCTTTCCGGTGTATCCGCGATGGTGCTGTGAAACCTTTGATTGGAACCACCAAAATATGATCTAAAACCGTTAAAAATCTTATTATGTATCCATCTATGGCCATCCATATATTCAAACCTGGTTTGTTTCCAAACACTGTTGAGTTATTATCTCAAGTAGAGGGATGGCATTATCGTCATTTCTCTTGTACATTTCTCTAACAATTGAAAGTAAGTTCCACATACCCTCCGGTTCTCTACCGCGTAGTGGCCTTAGAAAACTACACCACTCAGCAGCTGACGGGGGCGCAGTTGTTGTCAGATAGTTAACATCGCTACATAGCATATAAGTTAAAAAGCTTTAAATTGAATATTTTCAAGTCAGGAATACAATACTACCTGAAAACAATGGGAGTTGGAATACAAAATTTTATGAGCATGCGTTTAATATTTTCCTTAATGTGCTTGCTATCGAGATTCCAACATGTGTGATCATTAGCACCGAAACCAGCAGTAGGATCTGGAGCTCCAAATACCGCATTGATACCTGTCATGGTACATGCCATTAATAAGTTTTTTCGAAAATATTTTTCTTCAAGTTTACTTGAGTGGCCGGGTGACAAAAGATCATCTAAAATTCTTTGGGCAGCTGGCAAAACTAGTTGTGGAAATTCCGCAATGATATATTGAGCAAATTTTTGCAGCTGATCTCTCTCTAGACGTGAAAGCGATTCACTCACAGGGACTCGTAGAGTAACAGTTGAGGGCTGTATAAAATGCAGATAAAATTAATGAATAAATTGTAATACTCGAAGAACAATAAAAATAATATGAACCTTTCTAATTCTATGTAAACACAATGCAACAACATGAGAGCACCAATCTGGTGACCCAT
>Ga0194133_10009332_pt1 | contig 11248 bp, 6 predicted proteins | sample TA2KigOf40mmetaG_FD_155448 | JGI IMG/M metagenome (GOLD analysis project Ga0194133, IMG submission 155448) | Freshwater microbial communities from Lake Tanganyika, Tanzania - TA2015055 Kigoma Offshore 40m | ecosystem: Environmental > Aquatic > Freshwater > Lake | place: Tanzania: Lake Tanganyika...
GTCAGTGTGACCCAACTCCCAAGGGCTATTTTCCTCTTTACCTTGTAACCACTAAATCATTTACTCACTCTGGCATTGCAGTATCGCCACTTTCCATTTTCTCACTTTTACCTTTTTTTGCACCCTCAACCCTTTCAACCCATCCTAGAACTTAACCCCTGCATGGTAAGAGAGACACTAATTAGTGTTTGATATTTTCAGTACATTAACTAATCTAAGTATCATTAGATTTCATGCTTTTCCAATATTAAAAATAGCCTCATTCAATTTCATGTCAACTCACAGTCCGACTATTTGTATAAAACAGACTGTACGTAGCCTGGTTTAGGTTTCCCATCAAGAAATGGGACCCATTTGGCCAAATTTCACCAAATTTTGCACTGGCCTTGCTACATTCTTAAGAAATGTTTTAAAACTTGTTTTAGCCCCCATCGCGTGCCATTTTTGACAGGTATAGCCATAACCCAGACAGCTAGTAATCTTAAGCATCTCCTTCATTAAAATTACAATTTCTTCAAGTTTCATTTGTCCTTTCTATACATCTTTGTGTCCTAAATTCAATTTTACTATATTCTTTGGTATATTTAGAGACAGGTTGAGTCAAAAAGACATAATATTTCCTTGATTGGATAATGCCTGAAAAGATGCTTCAAATTTGGCTCAGAAAACGTTGGTTGCTTAAATCTGCAGTGGTTCAAATAATCTAATTGCTTACTAAGTTCAGGTTCACTTGCATCAGGGTAAGTTGTTGTGACACATATATATTAACTTAATAAAAAGTGAAAAGCAAATATACTCATTCATAAAAACACTAAGAATTTTACATTAGCTATAAAAATCAAGTTTCACAAACGATACTTTAAGAGGGCAAGGAGAATAGCTCAATATTTTATGAACTGGTTCGTCTAACACTAAATCAATTAATCGGCTTTACAAGTGTCTAAATCTCAAGATTTAAAACTTTTTCTTATCTCACACTTCCCTCTCTCAACAACCCAACCCTCTTTGTCTTTCCCCCATGTAACCTAAAGATTATGAATTGAAGAAATTTGAAATGTGCGATATGGAAGTGCGATATTGAGAGCATCAGTTCTATTTCAGTTATAACAGCTGGACAGACAAGTCAGTGGATGATGTATAGATCAAATTGAGTCAAGTATAAAAACTACTTTTTCTGAGTGTTTGTGTTGAAAATTTAGTTTGTAAGATGGGAAAAATGAGAACAAAATTGAAAATTTCCAGATAAAAATTTCAAGTTTTTGTTAATATGGCAAAAACATGTTTTTGACAGTCTATGACTACCATGTGGTCAAATGTACCGGACTTTTTTTCAATAAAGAAAGATAAAAATGGAAATTTTGCAATCTGGGGTCAAAGATTGTTGCTCCCAGTGACAATATCAAATATTTCATTTTCTCACACAGGTGCTTCAGCCATAATTTCAAATCCATATTTCTTTCCTGTTTTTGCCCAAAGCAATTCGCTCAAATGGTTTTTCTAAGCTTTTTTGTCACTTTGTATATAGTACCTTTTCTTTCTGAGTGATTATATCATTTTAAAGATATAACCTACCCACACTTTGATGCTTAATCCTCATTACATCCTTGTTAAGAGAAAATAAATTATTTCTTGAACGTTTTCTTGCAGAATTTAGATTCATATTTCCAATTACTTGTCAATCGATTGAGACTCATGGTGATGAATTATCCTTAAAAGCAGGTATAAAATCTTACATTTAAAATGTGTGGAATCATACACAAGAAATAATTTGCAACACCTTCACTTATTTACTAGAACTAGTTAACAAGAATGTTATGAAATGATCAATAGGTTAAGAATTACTTATCCTTGGAAATATTGTCTTATACTTTGTATTTCCATGATAGGCAACTTTGTAAGAGCAGGCAATCATTCTTTTTTGCAACCAAGAAAAAATAGGAGAGAATATTGGTATGGCTGGGGATCAAAACCTTGATCCTTAGATCTCAAATTCCTTAACAGAGGCATTAGAACACTGAAGTGACTTTAAGGTGAAGATCCAATCTTTCAAAGACTTACGGTAAATTGAGGTGAAGAGATTTGACGTCGAGAAATAAGACCAATAAGATTACAACTGTTTATTTGAGGAAGAGGCTGGTTTATACACATTAAACACAGTGATTTTGGTTATCAAAAAGTTCTGGGCATCAGAATTGGTGGGCAAACTTTGTTCAATATTTACTGTTGGGTTGAAAGGAATATGGGTAGTATCTGAAGGGAAAAGTAGGTGGCATTATTAAAGGAAAATACCGTGCTAGGCAAAAGATCATGAATGAAGTCATTTTACTTTAGAACAGTACTTGGGACCAAGGTTTTCAGGTCATGCTCTTTTTTTGTTACTTGATCAGGTAGCAGGCATTTAATCTAGTTATGTGCTTCATATTCAATTTCTTTTAGATTCATTTAGTTTTATCAGCCCTGTAAATAATCTTTATCCACACATTTGAGTTGTCTTTCAACTAGAAGATCTTTCATAGTCAAAAGATCAAAAAGGCATATATAGAAAAATTTAAAGGAATTCAGTTTGAGTCAACAAGATTAGGCAGAGGATAGTTGTTGCATAGGGCTTCCTAATCCTTTTACATAGACAGAAATTAAGAACAGACTAAAACCAGGAAGCTTTTCTGTCTTGTTTTATTAGTTTCAAATATGTACTTTCTTTCAATCAACTTAAGTTTGATTGCATTTTCATATCAAACTTCAATTAAGGCAAGTTTTGTGAAATTTTAGACAAAACATTGCATGCAATCCCTCAAGTCACTCTGGATAGATCAAATTTCATTTATGTTGAGTCCAATTGAAAATTAGCTCTGTCGGGTCAAAACATTTTCAAAACACAAATTTGGTTCAAATTGCAAAACATGTGACAAGTTAAGGCGATTTCAAGTCAATAGAAACCGTTTTGCCCTGCCCTGTTTTGAAATGGCTTCACCTTTTCCTACCTCCATTTTCATCCTATTCGCATGGAAAATCATTTGGAAAATTCAACCCTTTATTATGTACAAAGTTCTGATACCACCCAAAAACTTTTGCTGATTCAGAAATTCAAAGAAAATCTAGACTTTATGCTCAAGTATCAATTTCCAACGTTTGTTCCATTAGGGCTACATTATGTTCTTGTTGGGCATTTGATCCTTTAAAAAGGGCAGAAAAAAATAAAATTCTTTTATCAAATATTAATCAAAAGGCGAGAACAAGGTCATCATGTGTCAAGAGTTACTTGCCACACAGTGTAATACTTGAAATGATATACTATGATCTTTTGCTTAATGCAAGCTCGCCAATACCAGTTTGCCTAATGCAAGTTCGCCAACTACGAACTCGTCGAACAAACCTAACCTAAACTGACCTAACTCCCCCTCCCCCCAAAAGCATGCTGGACCACGACCCCAGTGCCTTACGTTAGTTCGTAGTTGGCGAACTTGCATTAGGCGAAAAATCCTAGACCCATTTGAAACAAAAACTATGCAAGCTATTGCTCATAAAGTCAATGAATAGGTATTTGAAACGTAAGCAAGACTTTGAGGTCATGTTTCCATAAGAAACTTAATATTGCTTTTTCCAAAGAATTTCATTCGCATCTTTTTGTTGGGTTACACAATTTTGTTGAAAACAGTATTAATACTTTATTATTATAAAGGATAATCAAATTTTCACCATGAGTGTTGCATCTCTTTTTGAAACTTAAATATAGCTTTAGTGACTGAAAAGCATATGTTTAGAATTTATATTCTTTAAATATCTCAAAAAGCTCTTTTCTATTAAATATGAGATCTTACAGTTACTTGAATTTTCAATAATTCAGCATGTTTCAAGGGGCTAAATTTTCAAATTGAGCAATCAGTACTCCTAATAAAAATGAGACTCTTTGAGACAATCAACTTGTTTAAATGTTATACGATGAAATCAAGTTGCCGTTTTGAACTAACGATCCATGAAAGAAATAAGAGACCTGGACCCAACCAGACCTGAGCGTAACTCTGATAGATATATTTTTTGACTCTCTGAATTAAAACTTGATTTTTCTAGCCCCTAATGGACCCTTGCAATGGCCAACCTGACATTTTCCCTAATTGCACTTTTCTTTCTACCCATCCCAACTCTATCTCAAAATTATATAAGATATAAAAATTGACATAAAAATGCTAGAGAAAATGTAGCAACAATCATAGAACATTATTATCCAAAAAAAAAAGAAAGACAACATTAAAAATATTTGATTGAATCGATTTCCAAAACCTCATCCATCATGTTTAAAATATGGGGGAAATGTTTTCATCCTTTTTAAATTTTAGTCCAAATGACATGAAAAAATCTCATTATTGGAGAAAAAAAATTGATTCATCCTTAAATAGTTCTTATTAATTATAAACATTCCAAGTGAATTAGATATAGGTTTAAATTATTTACCTCTTTTCCTGTTAGTAGAATTTATCCACATGTTTTCCAGCCTGTTGACTTTGTCACGGTCATCATCGTGCACACTTCGTTTGCCTCTTGAGAATGTTTTCCAACAGATTGAAGTCAAATGATGAAAGCGATAAATGTTTTCAACTTCACCCTCGAAGACGTCTAAGAAGGAAGAGAGGGGGGGAGACTAAGGAAGAGCACCCGCAGTGGAAGGAGGCCACTTGCTGCATGCTAACATTTTTAATTTTGTGGAAAAAATCAAATTATTCTGTCTGAATAGCATTTTCATATACTTTAGCATAAACCTCAGTTCAGAGGTCTGACCCTTTAACTTTCAGACCCCAAGTCAATCCTGTTTGACTACTTAGTAGAGATGGACCCTGACCCAAGCATACTTTTTTTGATACACATTAAAATAAGAGGCCTACCCGACATTGACCAGAGTATTTTTGACCCGACCCGATAAGATTTTTTTGTATCCAAATGGAAAAAATTGGAAATTTTTGGATTTTTAGGGAAAGTTTTCCAAACTCAGAGGTGGCTTGCCTGACCCAACCAACCGAGTCAAAATTTTTAACCCAAACCCATCACTACTGAAGTTGGTTTTTTTATTATCAGTATTCTTAGATTTTGACCCATATATGGCAATTCTTCTTGACCATTACTTATGTATAAATATTTCTAAGTGTAATGAATAAAAGATTCTGTAGTATTTCAGGTCACATTGTTTAAGTCAAAGGAAACCTGGTAGATAATAGTTAGTTGCTTTCTATACCACCATGGAAATCAATACAAAGGTAAAATGTAATTGAAGATTTGAAATGAATTATTCATAGAACAATGATGTTTCCAGAAATGCCAGGAAAAAAGGTAACAGTGGTCTTTAGACTTTCACATCATTCTTCATGGATAGTTTTTGATATTCATTGAAAAAAACTTGTTTTGGCATTCAAACTTTTATCAGAAGTTATAGGATTTCTTTGGGTAAATTTAATGATTGGTTTCTAAAGTTTGCTTCTATTGAACACATAAAATTGAAAACAATTTTTTGAGGAAAACTGTCACCAAAAGTTGTAGCTGAGGAAATTTATTGTTGTTTAGGATAATCAGGAAAAGGCTGTATCCATGTTTCATACCAGATATAGCTTCATCATTCCATAATTGGCCTGAAACAAAAGAAGGATTTCAATAATTAGCACATTGAACAACCACCATAATAATGTGACCAAACATGTTTGGACTTAGCTGAATAAACGAAAAGGTGTCCGAAAGCACTATACAGAGCCCTGTTTTAGGTGTTGAAGTAGGTTAGTTGAAAGTCAGACACATTGAGGCAATCTGTAATCCTGGCTTGCCACTTTAAAAAAATATGAAATGACATCCTAGCTAACCTAACCATTGTGTATTAAAAATGATTAGTAATGCTAACACATAATGCGGTAAATTCAAGTTGTTTTCTCATTTTGCTTTTCACAATATTTTGACAACCATCTTCAATTTTTTTATATTCCCGTTTAACTCATTTCAAGATAGGTTGACACGCTGATCATTCACTTTCATACTTTTTATGTAAAGATAGCGTTTCTGCGCAATCTATACTGGTTCATCCTATCAACAGGTGCAACTCACTTGATCCCTTGTCCCTGAATCAAGTCTCTACCTAAGAAGCTGCATGGGTGGGGCAAAGGATTGGATTGTGGCTACAAACTAGAGATGGGCTCTGACCCGACCCGACCCGAGCTTACTTTTGATCCGCAGTAAATAAGAGGCCGTCCCGGCCTCAACCCGGGTAATTTCTGACCCAACCCGAAGCAATTTTTTTGACTATATTGGATGTGTTCAAGGATCAGCCTTGGGACCTAGGTTGTTCACTACATATGTTGGAAACATAAGTGCAATCATAAAAGCTGACCATTACACGAGCTACGCAGATGACAGTTATGTCTTAGTAGTGGAAAAGGACCTGCAAAAAGCACGAGAGAGAGTCGAGCAAATAAGTGCAAGACATGTAAGCTATCTAAGGAGTCTTGGTCTTGTAGTCAATGAAGGAAAGACTGAAGCTGTTGTTTTCTCCAAAAAAAGGCACAATCCAAACTGTGGTGGATATTGCTGGAGTAAAAGTACACACAAAGGACAGCATGAAAGTCCTAGGTGTAATGTTCGATGACAACTTGACCTGGGAAAAGCACGTGAGATCCGCTAAACAAATGCAAATCGAAGTTGGGAATTCTTAAAAAAATCAGGAAGTATTTTACTGTAGAGCAGTTTCTGAAAATAGTAACGACACAATACTATAGCCAACTGTATTATGGAGGCTGTGTATGGTTCAACACAGCCCTCAAAGCAAATCTAAGGGGACTTGTTAACACTGCACATTTCAGACCCCTAAGAATTGCAGTTATAGACTATCAAAAAGCTTTATCCAAGAATGAACTCTCTAAAAAGTGCAATAGAGCTAAACCCATTGACTGGGTAAGATACTCACTCGCCACACAAGCAATCCAGATACTCGCAAAAAGAGAACCTTTTTATCTCTATGAGAATCTCGTAGAAACATTGTATACAACCAGGAGAAAGCCCTTGATGGGCAGGTTTTTTGACAACAGCAAAGGCAAGATTGGCCGTCAGAAACTATGCAACAAAATGCAATGCATGGATCTGATGACAACTAACTGGCTCGGGCTTGACCAATCGAAGGACGGCATACGAAGGACTCTGAAGAAGACATTCTTCACGCATATTGGACCGCAATGACTTTTTATTGATTTATTATTGACGACAGTTGCTTAACAACCATTTTATTTTGAATGTCATTGTGAGATTTTGGCTTTTAAAAAATTGTATACTATTTATTCAATGCAGAAGCCAATAAATGCGACACAAACAAACAAACAAACCCGAAGGGAAAAAAATTGAAAAATTTGACATGTTTAGGGGAAATTTTTGAAATTCAAACCCAAACCATAAATGGCTGACCCAACCCGACCCGACCCGAGCCACAAAAAATTGACCCAACCCAACCAGGGTCAAAAATTTTTGACCCGGACCCATCACTACTACAAACATTGAGGAAAGGTTAGCATGCAGTTTAAAGATCAAGATGGTGTTTGAGAAATTAGTGGGATAACCCACTGGTTTTTTGTGCCCTTAAGGTCTTGGGCAAAGTGTTTGTGTTTGCCTCAACAGTAAGAAACAAATGTGAAAGAAATCTTTCTATTTCTGTCAAACTAATACACTCGCATCCCTTGGATATTTGAGAGAATTCAGTGTGTTTTTGCATGAGGGTGTCAGAGTTGATTAATGGTCCAATTATTTTCAAAATTTTAGTTGCTTTCCAAGAAAAAAGAAAGTGTAAGTGAATTCTGATACCAAGAGGATGAAAACAAATCACCTAAATTTATTTACTCCTCAAGTCAGAAAAAAAGAATTTCAAGAATGTTTCTTAACCTAAGCCTGACCGGGTGACTTTTTTCTGCACAACAACTTGCTTTGCCTTTTTCTGAAACTTTTTTCCCAAGAACATGAGCTGAGCTACTTGTTTATTTAAGTTGGGCCAAGATATATATCCAACTTTACTTCTCTCTCAACGACAATACCGTACGACATCAGAACAATGTCCACCCCCAAGAACAAGTTCAACTAGAACTAGCAAAAAATATAGAATGTTTTTGAGTTAAAAAGATATTTTTTGGTGGACAAGCTTTGAGGCAAAGATCAAGAATATGAAATTCTGTAATATTTAACAGTTTAAGTTGGTGTGGCTCGAAAAAAAGATAAGTGCTTTAGCAGGTCAGATTATTCCAAGACATAACAAACAAGTGAGAAAAGGGTCTCTTTTAGATTACCAAGCAGGGGAATATGAATGGGAACAAAAATAAAATCAAAAGTCCGTAACTCTTTCTACCTGATTGTAAAAATATCATTGACCCCACTTTTTTGATTACATATAGGAGTCTGGGAGGTCACAGGCACTACTAAGATCTAAGGTTGTGGGTCCACTCCCCAGCAGTTTTTAGACCCCGATAAAATCAATGATGCACCCTCAGTCAAAGTAATAGTAACGTACAGTGACCATAAAACCCAATCAAATGTCTATGACTCTTATAAAGCTAACCTAACCTAACCTAACCTAACCTGACCCAACCTAACTGAACCTGATCTGACCTAAGCTAACCTAACCTAACTCTGCGGGGCATGTTTCGCCTAACCCGGGTTAGGGTAAATGACATATTCCCACCTGCCGATATAATAACCAGCTTTTATTAAACCATCACTTAAGGATTTTTCAACTGTCCTCTGTCACACTTTTACTCACCATAAATAAATGAAACAGCAGTTGCCTACAATTTAAATACAAGCATGTATGAAAAGGGTGAATAACGATGTAAAATATTTCACAAGTCAAAATCTTATAACTAATCTCTCCTTGTAATCATATATACAATACTTTATAACATGCGCAGCACATATGTACTTTCAAGTAGCAATCACACGTGTTTCTTCTCTATCCTGTGAAAATGATCTAAAGCTCTTGTTTTGACTAGTAACTTTGCCTGTGAATTGTGCTAGGGTTGAAGTTGAACAAACATAATATCAGTGAAGACATAGAACCCTTTTGGGAAAGTTTAGATTTTTAACTTGTCTACAATAAACTTGCAGATTTAAAGATAACCCAAGGTACCGCATGCTGTGATTATCAAATCATGAGATGATAAATTATGGCAAACTCTGAGAACAAAGGTTTATCCATTGCACTGACTATTTTTCAAACCCAGCTAGACTTAGATATTTTTAAGTACGCCTTGTGACTCGGGTCATGAAAAGCAGACTGGGCAGTTTTTGATGATTTTTTTTTCGTGGTAGATACCCGGGCGGGAGTCGAACCCGGGTTGCTGGGATAGAAATCCAGCTCCTTATCACTTTGCCACCCTGCTCCCTATTTTTTCATTTCCAATCAAGTCAAATTTGTGTAAGAAAACCTCATCTGATGTTGATTAGAACTCTTGAATTCATGATGTGATGTGATGTAATTATTATTTATTTAGATATGCATTTCATTACTGGTTTTGATAAGTATATTGTAATATTAAAACTTTTTAATAACCTCCTTTTCACAACATGGTGAACTATATGTGACACTTTAGTTTCCAGAAAACTGCTGAAACATACAAACTTAAATTGACAAACAAATTAATTATATCTGGCCTGACTGGATTTTGTTATCCCTTTGGATCTAGTCTACCCTCTAAAGATGACTTATTTTTGTGATTCTAACAGTGATTTATTCCTGATGAAAAATGGTTTGTAATGGATTGAATCTTCTTTGAATTGCAGGGATCATGCCATTTTTTGAGGATGGTATATGTATATGACTATTTTTGAAATAGAAATATTTTGTCTTCTAAAAAATCCAAATGATGATTATTTTCTCCCTTTTTTGAAAGAAACACAAATCCGGATTGGCGACATCAATCTCACTTTGTGTTAAACTAACCAGATGTTGTCTTTACATCAAACAAGTTTTGGGGTAATTCAATTATTTCTAAAGTATAAAAAAATTCAGAGTACGTTTTCGAACTTTTAACAAGTAGTTTTTTATTTATCATGACTTTCGTTATGAAAATATTTTTGGACGAATTCAGAGTAATATTAAGTTTCTTGATTTCTTGATAAAGATGGATCCTGAAACAAATTCATTGGTCTAAATACTGATCAAACTAGAATTTTTCAGGCTTCGACCTCAATTTCCAAGAGATTTCAGTTGTTCTCTGATACCCCCCCCCCCTCCTTTCCCCCTCTCCCCAAAATTAATATTAATTTTTGTAAGGATGGGAGTTTTTCTTGCTTCCCATCAGCGAGCAAATTCGACCTAACCTTTCTTTTCTCACTCTCATTGTTTATAAGTTTGTCAAGTCTTTAAAACTTTGATATGGAACTAGAATTTTGATGGGAAAAAAAGTGGGCCACATTTGAGACAAAGATCTCGATTAAATTCTAAATCTTGACATCTAATCCGATTCAATTCAATGTAGATTAAAATAGAATAAGTATTAGGATTCTAAATGGAATATATTTTTCTCGGTTGTCATATCATAAATCTTTTTAAATTCAAGTTGTTGAAAAGTTTTGTAAATTTATGGGTAACTTGCTTTGAAATCCATGATGACCTCAAACATTTCAAAAACGAACGATGATGTTAATAATAAACTCACCACCATTTACATTTATAAAAAAAATTCTTGTAATGACCCTTCACAATGAAGAAACGAAAATATTCTAAAATGTTAACCTATGGATAAGGTGACCTTTTTTGAAAAGGTACAGATCAAGGGATCAGCAGTGGCTCAGTGGTTGATTCAGCACATTAGTCAGGCTTGGAATCCTGGTCCCGATTCTGTCCCCATCAACATCAGTCTTTAGTAATCATTCATTTCATTACCACCTCATGAGCGAAGCAAGCAAAGTGAGGGGGAGTTAAGATTTTTCAAAAGGGCTCGTCATTGGTTATGGGTCTCCGCCATATTGATCCAAGGGAACTTGATTTGTTGCAGGATGAGATTAATGTAGACTTACGATAATCGAGCAGCCTGAGTGGTCATGCTGCAAGGGCTGAGTAAGTGGTGTTAAACCATCGTAACCCCTATCTCTAGTTTATAAGCTCTTAGGTCCCCCCGTTCTTATAACAGAAACACAGGGTGTTTAAGAATTGCTCATAATACTTTATTAGATAGGTACAGTACATTACTTTACACACATAATATCCTTAAAATAATTGTCTTAGATACTTCTACAAACTTAC
>Ga0194133_10009333_pt1 | contig 11247 bp, 7 predicted proteins | sample TA2KigOf40mmetaG_FD_155448 | JGI IMG/M metagenome (GOLD analysis project Ga0194133, IMG submission 155448) | Freshwater microbial communities from Lake Tanganyika, Tanzania - TA2015055 Kigoma Offshore 40m | ecosystem: Environmental > Aquatic > Freshwater > Lake | place: Tanzania: Lake Tanganyika...
TAGCGGCTATCCGTCTTGGCGAGTTTTTCAGGAAAGGTTTTCACGCCGATGGCCTGGCGATGAAAGCTAATCCAGCGCTCCAGTGCATCCTGGGTGGAGGCCATCTCGAGCCGCTGCAGTTCGCGGGCAACCGCCTCTTTTACGGCGGGGCTATCGACTGCAGGAACCGCGGCGGACTCAATGACAACAAGCCAGGCTGCAGCAGTTTTCGCAGATGCCGGCACACTGATTGCGGCAGGCAAGGATTTCACATCAGCAGCAAAGACCGCTGCAATCACTTCAGCAGGAATATCGGCTGCGCCAGCAGGCTTCTGACTATCTGCGCGGCTCAGGGTCTTGGCGGCGGCCAGGCCCGGTAACGTACTGCCTGGGGTGAGCTCTTTTGCTGCGGTCTGGGCAAGGCCCGTGACACGCTCTGCCGCCTTTTGCTCTTTCAGCTGACGTTCAATCTGCGCGCGGACACGATCCAAGGGAATGGGGGCGGCGGGCCGATGGGCGATGACCCGCGCACTGGCCAAAACGCCGGGTGCGATCTCGACAGCTTCGGTATTCCGCTTATTGACCAATACATCTGCTGAAAACAGGGCCTGCAACATTTTTGGATGGCCGACAATGCGTTGGAGCTCAGCGGGCCTTGCTTCGTCAGGGCCCTGACGGCGAACCGATTTAACAGTCTGGATGGGCAGATTAAATTTCCGTGCCGCAGGCTCAAGGCTGTCAGACTGCTCGTAGACCAGATTTGAGAATTGCTCGACCTGATCGGCTGAGGCGGGCTTTGAAAACCCAACCAAAGCGATATCCACTTCCTCTGGAGTCTGAAAACTTTTGGCATTGGCCTGATAGAAGGCCTGAAGCTCTGCATCCGAAACCTGAATGCCAGCGAGGGCCTCGGCGATGGGAAACTTTTTCACGCGCACGACACGCGTCTCCAGGCCCGACTGAGTCAGGCGGCGGGCCACCGACCGCGGCACCATCGTTGAGCGGCCAATTGCAGCGGGTACCAATTCCAGGGCAAGGTCAGCACGCACGCGCTGCTCAAAACCCTCGGCAGTTAAGCCCTGGGCCTTCAGCGCCTGCTGATACAGGCCCATATCAAACCGGCCGTCTTTTTGCACCGCTGGAATCACCGCGATGGTTCTTCGCATCTGCTCATCAGAAATCCGGACCCGCAGGGACTCCGCTGCATGAAGCAGGACCTGCTGGGTGACCAGATCTTCAAGTGTGGAGAGCCGTGAGGCCTGCGTATCCAATAGGTTCGGATCAATACGGCCGCCCAATTGGGCGCGGATCTGATCGATCCGCTGCTGGTGGGATCGCTCCCATTCGAACTTTTGAATCTTCTGTCGGCCCACTGTGGCGACCGTGCCTGCATCCGAGCCGGGTGCGATGAGATCCCAGGCGCCGACCACAACGAATGAAGGAATGATCAGAACAAGAATCAGACCAAGAAAAATTCTCTGGTGCCGACGGACCGATTCAAACATGGCGGGGACTCAACAGTAAGCAACAACACGGGCCCGGCATACCCAGGGCCGGGAAAGATGGCGGAGTGGACGGGGCTCGAACCCGCGACCCCCGGCGTGACAGGCCGGTATTCTAACCAACTGAACTACCACTCCTTAAAATCAACCACTGCAAAAAAGTTTTGGTGGGTGCTGAGAGGGTCGAACTCCCGACCTACGCCTTGTAAGGGCGCCGCTCTACCAACTGAGCTAAGCACCCAAAACCTGGAATCGGCAAGCCCAAGGCCTGCTTTTTGCAAGCCCACGAGTATAAAAAAAAAGGGCCGCTTCTTCAAGCGCACCCTCTTTTTACTTGGGCCCTGCAGCCCCCAGCAGGGGCCACACCGCCGGGGCCATGCCTTAGCGGTTAATGGCGTCTTTCAGGGCCTTTCCTGCGCGAAACTTGGGCACCTTTGCGGCTTTAATCTTGATGGCTGCACCGGTCTGTGGGTTGCGGCCTGTACGCGCGGCACGCTTACCGACTGCAAATGTTCCAAAACCAACCAAGGTAACCGAGCTGCCTTTTTTAAGAGTGTTCTTTACGCCGCCGATGACTGCCTCAAGCGCACGGCCTGCGGCCGCCTTTGAGATGTCAGCCTGCTTGGCGATGTGCTCGATCATTTCATTTTTATTCACTGACGGCTCCCTGCGAAAAAGAGCAAGAATTATTTCGATTCGCCGAGACAGTGTCAAGGCGAATCGAATTCGGGAAACTCTTAATGCGGCAGCGGATCCGATTTGCTGGTTTTGCGGCTCCGTGAGGACTCCTTGGCGGCAGATTCTGCTGCAGGTACAGCAAGCGGAACCTCTTCATCAGGCAACGGCACCGGCGCTTTTGCCAATGCAAGGTCCAGCACCTGATCGATCCACTTCACGGGAACGATTTCCAAAGCGCCCTTCACATTGGCGGGAATTTCTGCGAGATCGCGGACATTTTGCTCTGGGATTAAGACCTTCTTAATGCCACCCCGGTGGGCTGCCAGCAGCTTTTCTTTTAAGCCACCGATCTGAAGCACCTCGCCACGCAGCGTGATCTCACCCGTCATGGCCACATCCGCCCGAACCGGAATGCCGGTGAGGGCCGAGACCATGGCGGTGGTCATCGCAATGCCCGCGCTTGGACCATCTTTTGGCGTCGCGCCCTCAGGCGCGTGGATGTGCAAATCTTTTTTCTCAAAGACATCATCGACGATGCCCAGACGTCGGGAGCGGCTGCGCACCACCGAGCGGGCCGCCTCAACAGACTCTTTCATGACATCGCCCAAGGAGCCCGTGCGAATGATCTGGCCTTTGCCCGGCATGACGGCCGCCTCAATGGTGAGCAGCTCGCCGCCCACCTCGGTCCAGGCCAGGCCCGTGACCTCGCCGACCTGATCCTCTTTCTCGGCCACACCATAGGTGTACTTACGCACACCCAAGAACTCTTCAATGTTTTCCGCGCTCACCTTCACCGGCGGGGCCGCCTTTTTGGTCAGCACCATGCGTGTGACCTTGCGGCAGATTTTTGAAATCTCGCGCTCCAGTCCGCGGACTCCAGCCTCTCGGGTGTAAGTCCGGATGATCTCTCGGATTGCGGATTCCTCGACCAAAATCTCGCCCGCTTTAAGGCCTGTGTGTTTGATCTGTTTGGGCAGCAGATAGCGGGTAGCGATATTGATCTTCTCCTCTTCGGTATAGCCCGAGAGCTTGATGACCTCCATCCGGTCTAAAAGCGCTGGCGGGATATTCAAGGAATTCGCAGTTGCCACAAACATGACGTCCGAGAGGTCGTACTCCACCTCGACGTAGTGGTCTACAAAGGCATGGTTCTGCTCCGGATCGAGGACCTCGAGCAGCGCACTTGCCGGGTCACCACGAAAATCCATGCCCATCTTGTCCACTTCATCAAATAAGAACAGTGGGTTACGCACGCCCGTCTTGGTCAGATTGGACAACACCTTGCCCGGCATGGAGCCGATATAGGTCTTGCGATGGCCGCGGATCTCTGCCTCATCACGAACCCCGCCTAAGGCCATGCGGACAAACTTACGATTGGTCGCCCGGGCAATGGACTGGCCCAGCGAGGTCTTGCCCACGCCCGGAGGACCGACCAAACACAGAATGGGGGCCTTGACCTTATCGACCCGCTGCTGCACCGCCAGATATTCCAGGATGCGCTCTTTAACTTTCTCCAGGCCGTAATGCTCTTTCTCGAGTACCTGCTCGGCATCCGAGAGGTCGTTATTAATCTTGCTTTTCTTTTTCCAAGGAAGATTAACGAGCGCATCAATGTAGTTACGAACGACGGTCGCCTCGGCGGACATGGGTGACATCATTCGAAGTTTTTTCAGTTCTGCATTGGCCTTATCCAGGGCCTCCTTGGGCATGCGGGCGGACTTGATTTTCTTATCCAGCTCATCGAGTTCGCTGTCCTCGCCCTCGCCGAGCTCTTTCTGGATCGCCTTGACCTGCTCGTTCAGGTAGTACTCGCGCTGGCTTTTTTCCATCTGCCGTTTGACCCGGCCGCGTATCCGCTTCTCCACCTGCAAAATATCCAGCTCAGTCTCAATCAGCGCCAAGAGCTTTTCCAGCCGCTCGATCACGGGCACGACCTCAAGCACCGCCTGCTTCTGTTCAAGCTTCATGGGCAGATGGGCAGCGATCGCATCGGCGAGCCGGCCCGCATCCTCAATGCTCATGAGGCTATTGAGAATTTCAGCGGGCACTTTCTTATTCAGTTTCACAAACTGATCGAATTGATTCAGGATTGTTCGGCGTAGGGCCTCGACCTCAGGGCCTTCAGGTGACTCTGGGGCCATCGGCGTGATGCGCGAGGTGAGATAACTGCCTTCATCTTCGACTTCCAAAACACGCGCCCGCTGCGAGCCCTCGACCAGAACCTTCACCGTGCCGTCGGGCAGCTTGAGCATCTGCAAAATGCTGGCCACGCATCCGATCTCATAGATATCGGTAGCGGCTGGATCATCCTGGGCCGCACTTTTTTGTGCTGCCAGAAAGATGTGCTTGCCGGCCTCCATTGCAATCTCCATCGCCTTGATGGACTTTGGCCGGCCCACAAATAGCGGGATCACCATGTGGGGGAAGACCACCACATCGCGTAGCGGCAGCATTGGCAGCGATACCGGCTCTTCGGGCAATAAATCGATCTTGGACACGTTAAGGAGACTCCGGGAGTGGGTTTGGTTCGAAGATGGGGCCTGTCCGATCAAAAAACAAGGCCTTGGCCTTGGATTTCTGGGGTGGCGGGTGATCACCCCCACGGCAAGCGGGGGGTTGTGGGGCTTTTTGGCGGCCGCTAGGCGCTGCTCGCAAGCTTTTGGGCCTCGCCATAAATGAGCAGGGGCCGGCCATCCCCATTGATGGCCGATTCATCGATCACCACCTTGGTGACATTGCTCAAGCCCGGCAGATCAAACATGGTGTCCAGCAGGGCCTGCTCAAGTATCGAGCGCAGGCCCCGAGCGCCGGTCTTGCGTTTGATGGCCTTCTTCGCGATCGCCGTCAGTGCGGTGGGACGAATTTCCAGCTCGACGTTTTCCATCGCAAATAGGGCCTGGTATTGCTTGATCAGCGCGTTTTTCGGCTCAATCAGAATCTGGATCAGCGCGTCTTCACGGAGTTCATCGAGGGTCGCGACCACGGGCAGGCGGCCCACCAGTTCGGGAATCAGACCAAACTTAATGAGGTCCTCGGGCTCCACTTCGCGAAACAGCTCACCGACATCGCGATCGCTGGGCGAGCGGACCTCGGCCCCAAAGCCGATGGAGGTTTTTTCAGTGCGGCCACGAATCACCTTATCAAGCCCATCAAAGGCGCCGCCACAGATAAACAAAATATTGGTGGTGTCGATTTGCACAAAATCCTGATTGGGATGCTTGCGGCCCCCCTGGGGTGGCACAGAGGCCACAGTGCCCTCGATTAATTTCAGCAAGGCCTGCTGCACGCCCTCACCCGAGACATCCCGGGTAATCGAGGGGTTATCGGATTTGCGGGTGATCTTATCGATCTCATCGATATAGACAATGCCGTTTTGGGCCTTCTCGACTTCGTAGTTGCAGTTTTGCAGAAGCTTTTGAATGATGTTTTCGACATCCTCACCGACATAGCCGGCCTCGGTCAGGGTGGTGGCATCCGCAATGACAAACGGCACATTTAATAGCCGCGCCAGTGTCTGTGCCAGCAAGGTCTTGCCCGAGCCTGTCGGCCCGATGAGCAAAATATTGCTCTTGGAGAGTTCGATATCAGCCTTGCCTTCGGGCCGGCTGTCGCCGCGGTGTCGCAGGCGTTTGTAATGGTTGTAGACCGCGACAGAGAGAATGCGCTTTGCGGCGCTTTGGCCGATTACATATTGATCGAGTCGGCCGGCGATTTCTTGCGGGGTGGGCAGGCCATCTTTGGCCGCCTCGGGCTCGGCGGCCTGCTCGTCGCGGATGATATCGTTACAGAGATCGATACACTCATCACAGATGAACACTGAAGGGCCGGCGATCAGCTTTTTAACTTCGTGCTGACTTTTGCCGCAAAAGGAGCAATACAGAAGTTTTTCGCTGGATCCTTTTTTATCCGCCATCCGCGCTCTCACGGTGCGTCAGCACCTTGTCAACGATGCCGTACTGTAACGCATCTTCGGCCGACATAAAGTTGTCCCGGTCCGTATCCCGGGCGATGGTCTCCAGGGTCTGGCCAGTCCGCTCCGCCAAGATCCGATTCAGCTTGTCCCGCAGCGCCAGAATCTCTCGGGCATGGATTTCGATATCCGAGGCCTGTCCCTGCACCCCGCCCAGCGGCTGATGAATCATGACCCGGCTATTGGGCAGAGAAAAGCGCTTGCCCTTGGCGCCAGCTGCCAAGAGAAAGGCGCCCATGCTGGCGGCCATGCCCACGCACAGCGTGCTGACATCCGGCTTGATGAACTGCATGGTGTCAAAAATCGCCAGCCCCGACGATACCGATCCGCCGGGGGAATTGATGTAGAGCGAAATATCTTTATCTGGGTTTTCTGACTCCAGAAACAACAGCTGGGCAATCACCAGGTTTGCGGTCTGATCGTTGACCGGGCCCACCATGAAGACCACCCGCTCTTTCAGTAAGCGTGAGTAGATGTCATAGGCCCGCTCTCCCCGGCCGGACTGCTCAATGACCATCGGCACAAGCCCGAGACCACGGGGCTGATCCGCCTGGCTGGCCTGTGAGTTCATGCCAGAGAAATTACCGTCAAACGTTGTTGCAGCCATATTTTGCGTTTCCTTAGGCCGTCTGACCGGCATCGGCCATCAGGGCCTCAACGGTCATCGGATTGTCCACAACCTTGGCCTGCGACAGCGCCCAGGTCACCACATTGTCTTCGATCACCACTGCCTCTGCCTCGGCACGCTGCTTGGGCTGGCCGAGAAACCAATTCACAAATGCATCGGGTTTCTCGTAGGCGGAGCCCAGCTCCTCGACGAAGGCACGAATCTGCGCCTCCGTCGGACGCAGCTCTTTGATTCGAACAATCTCGCCCACCAGCAGGCCCAGCTTCACCCGACGGGTCGCCTGCTCGGTAAAGAGATCGGCGGGAATGGGCACATCCTTCATGTTCATGCCGCGGGCAGTCATGTCCTCGCGTGTCGAATCGGCCATACGCTGCGACTCACTCTGCACCAGGGCCTTGGGGACTTCGAAGCTTGCCCACTGATTCAGGGCATCCATGACGGCGGTTTTTGTTTTTGACTTACAGCGTGTCGCAACTTCCCGGGAGAGATTTTTCCTGACGTCCTCACGGAATGTGGCGAGGTCACCCGACGCAATGCCCATGGTCTTAACGAACGCTTCATCGAGTGCAGGAATTTTCGGCTCACCGACCGAGCGGATCTTGATCTTAAAGCTGGCGAGTTTTCCGGCCACATCCTTGCCGTGATAATCCTGCGGGAATTGCAGCGGGAAGGTTTTGGTCTCTCCTGCCTTCATATTGGTTGCGGCCTCATCGAACTCTTTGAGCATGCTGCCATCGCCAAGCACGAAAGAATAATTCTCAGAGCTGCCGCCGGTAAACGGCACGCCATCAATCTCGCCGATAAAGTCCAGCATCACGCGATCGCCTTTTTGCGAGGGCCGGCTGGCCTCTTCAAAGGCCGTGCGCTGCTTACGCAATGTTTCGATCGTGCGATCAATATCGGCCTCAGTGATGTCGCAGCTGACCTGCTGAATCTCTACCCCAGCAAGTTCCGGGCAGGCGATCTCGGGATAGACCTCGACCACGGCCTCGAAATTCAGGACCTGATCGGACTGCGCGCTTTCTTTGGCCGGCTCAATCGACGGTGGGCCTGCCACGCGCAGTTTCTGCTCGACGACCGCATGTCCATAGACCCGGCCAATCACCTCATTCATCGCCTCGGACTGGGCCTGGGCGCCATAGGTCTGGGCAACCACCTTCATGGGCACCTTGCCGGGCCGAAAGCCTGGCATCTTGACTGAACGGCTAATGCGCTGCAGACGTTTTTGGGCCTCCTGCTCAACCTCAGCAATCGAGACTGTGAGTTGAAGGCGTCGCTCAAGCGAGCTGGGGGTTACCGAAGGAGATGCAGTCATAGCCAATTCTTCAATCTAAACGCACGCCCATTACAGCGCGCTGGGTTTGAATATGTCGGATGGTGCGAAGGGCGGGACTCGAACCCGCACACCTTGCGGCGTCAGGACCTAAACCTGGTGCGTCTACCAATTTCGCCACCTTCGCCTGTGCGCCCGACGCTCCAGCCGCATTGTACTTAGAATCCCCGCATGGACCCGGGACACCTAGGCACGGCTTTTCATGGCGGTGGGCACTACGAAAACTTTCCCGTCGCCTCATGGCTGCTGCCCGCCGAGATGCGCGGGGCCCTGCTGGCGCTGTATCGATTTGCGCGCACCGGCGATGACCTGGCCGATGAGGGCGACCTCGGCCCAGAGGTCCGTCAGGCGGGCCTGAACGCGCTACGCGTCGGCCTTCGTGGCCATAACACGCAATCTGTGAAGCCCGCCCAATATCAGGAGATTGGCAGCGCGCTCAGGCTGGAATTACTGGCCAGGCAGCTCGATACCCTTCAGGCAGAAAAGCTCCTGGATGCTTTCGAGATGGATGTTCTGCACCAGCCCTACTCCACGATTTCAGACCTGATGATCTACTGCCGGCACTCGGCAGACCCTGTTGGCCGCATCATGCTGGCCGCTGCCAAAATCATCGATGACCCGAATGCCGACTGCCCGATCACTGCCGCTTCGGATGCCATCTGCAGTGGTCTGCAGCTTGTGAATTTTTCCCAAGATATGGGCCAGGATTTTGCACGCCAGCGCATTTACGTGCCGCGACAGTGGTGGCCAGCAGGCTGGCTGCCTGCAGCCGGAGCTCAAGCGCTTTCTGATCAAGTGAGACATCAGTGGGCCGCGCAGATGGCCCAGCTTGGGCAAGACCAGATCGTTCGCGGCGCAGCGCTTGTCAGCAAGATTCGCCGCTCCCCCCGCGGCCCAAGAGTTCGACTCGGCCTTGAGATTGCGATGGTCATTGAAGGTGGCCTTGCCATTTCTCGAAGGGTCTTGGCCGATCCGCTCGCGGTCTGGCGCGGATCCCCCGTGCTGTCGCGGACCGATCTCGCAGTGATACTGTTACAGGCCATGATGACGTTTATTCACCCCCGCCGCCACAGCACATGACGCCCGATCAATACTGCGCCGCCAAGGTCGCCGAAAGCGGCTCGAATCTGGTCGCCGCCTTCAAGATTCTTGAGCCCCAGCCGCGGGCTGCAATCATGGCTTTATATGCTTTTTGTCGCGAGGTCGATGACATTGTCGATGAGTGTAAAGAGCCGGATCTGGCCCGCATCAAGCTGGCTTGGTGGCGGGAAGAGATCGGCCGACTCTTTGACGGCGGACCCCAGCATCCTGTCGGTAAAGCGCTGGCGCCTACTGTTGCTGTCCATGGTCTGCCCCAATCACAATTTCTTGAAATCATTGCCGGCTGTGAAATGGATTTGCTGCAAAACCGTTATGCCGGCTGGCAAGACCTGGAGTTGTACTGCGATCGTGTTGCTGGCGCTGTCGGCCGGCTATCCGCCCGCATTTTTGGTGAGGTCAATGAAGCGGTGCTGGAGTACGCCACATTGCTCGGACGGGCCCTGCAGTACACCAACATCATTCGCGATGTGGGCGATGATGCGCGGCGCGGACGCATCTACATTCCGGCAGAGGCCTTGCATCAATTCGGTGTCGATGCTGCTGGCATTTTGCGGTTTGAACATTCAGCAGCCTTTCAGTCGGTGATGGCCGACATGGCCCGGCGCGCCCACAATCTCTACGACCAAGCGCTTGCGCGGCTGCCACGCGATCAACGCAGCGCGCAGCGGCCCGGCCTGATCATGGCGGCGATTTACCGCGAACTGCTCAGGCTCGTAGAGTCAGAGTCCTTCCAGGTTTTAAATCAACGCATCTCAGTGGCGCCTGCACGCAAGCTCTGGCTGGCCTGGAAGGCCTCGCTGGGCATGATGCCCGCCTGAAGATGCTGGCCATTATTGGTGGCGGCTGGGCAGGACTGGCCTGCGCGGCCGCCCTTTCACGCCGCACGTCGCAGCCGATCTCGGTTTTCGAAGCTGCCCCAAGCCTCGGTGGCCGGGCCCGCGGATTGCTCTGGAATGATCGAACCATCGATAACGGCCAACACCTAACGATCGGCGCCTATCGGCAGACCTTCGCATTGCTTCAGGCAGCCGGTGCACCCGGCTGGATCAGAACCCCATTGAACTGGTGCGGTGTCGGCCGCCACGCAGCGATTGAGCAGCAATGGCCCGTGCCCTCACAGGCCTGGCCCGGCCGGGCCCTCTGGGCAGCGATTCCAGGGTTTGGGCCCAAAGGCTGGCCACACACCTGGCGCCTGAGCATGGCCCAGACGCTCTTTGCACTGCATCGCCAGGGCTGGGCACTGCCCAATACATCGCAGGATGAAACAGCAGATCCATCTGTTGCACAGTGGTTGACGCAGCGGCGTGTGCCTCAGGGGCTGATTGAACACTTCTGGCAGCCCTTTACAGAGGGTGCACTGAATACCGAACTGAAGACTGCGCGTGCCTCCACAATGATTCGTGTGCTGCGTGATTCGCTCGCAGGCCCTCCGGGAGCCTGTGATGTCTTCGTGCCCCGCCACAACCTCAGCATTGATGGTGTTGCGCCGATCGCCGCATGGCTTGCCGATCAGGGTGTGCGGATCGAATTGGGCCATCGGGTGCACGCGATAAGACCCGCTGCGGGCGGCCTTTGGCATGTCTCGACCACAGCAGACCACGCAGCGCCTGTGATTGCAGCCGATGCGGTGGTCATCGCACTGCCATTTCATGCAAGCGAAAGGCTCTGGGCAGATTCAGCACTCAGGCCCACAGCAGCATCACGCCGCTGGGGCGAGCTTGAGCACCGCGCGATCACCACCATCTGGATTGCACTCACCAAGGAACAAGAAAACACACTCTCCCACCTGCCGCCATGGTTTGTGCTGAATCCGGTGGCGGGCCTGCCCCACTGCGGCCAGGTGGCGGTGCGACGCGCGGGGACCCTTGGCGTGGTCATCAGTGCACAGAAACCGCATCAGCCTGATCAGGGTCGAGAACACATTGCATCACAGCTCGCGTTGCAACTTCAGCAGCAGCTGCACCTTGTCTATTCGCCAAGCGATACAAAATGGATTACCGAGAAGGCCGCCACCTGGGCCTGCACAGTGGATGCGCCGCCGCCCAGCAGAGATGAG
>Ga0194133_10009334_pt1 | contig 11247 bp, 6 predicted proteins | sample TA2KigOf40mmetaG_FD_155448 | JGI IMG/M metagenome (GOLD analysis project Ga0194133, IMG submission 155448) | Freshwater microbial communities from Lake Tanganyika, Tanzania - TA2015055 Kigoma Offshore 40m | ecosystem: Environmental > Aquatic > Freshwater > Lake | place: Tanzania: Lake Tanganyika...
TGCATTAAAAGGAAATGAGCCTGCAATTCATTCTGTCAGCTTTAAAAACCATAACAAGCTGAAGCAGAATTGATAGTCAAATTTGTCCAAATATAATTTTTACATTACCTCAAGTTCAACTTTGTTAAATTTCCTTAAAAGTCAAATCAAAGTTAAATTTCCCCTTAAAATACTTATTCACCCATCCCGCACAGAAAATTTGGTCAAAATGATACGGTTGTAACACAAATTGGGACAGTTGTGTAACAATTGTGCCATTTTGGCCAAATTCGTATGCCACTTTTCTGGCCTGGATGCTCAATTACTTTTTTAATGATTTATAAATCACCACACCCTCTCAGATACTAGCCACATCTTTCAAATCTGAAGGTAAATCTTAATCTCAAGCTTGACCTCCAGAACTTCCTGACCGCCAAATTCATGAATCTTTGTTAAATTTAGATAAACCCTCGTCTTCTTCAAATAAACAGTTAGAATCTGATTGGTTTTATTCATCGACGTTTGGCCCTTGCTTACCTTAGATTATAAAAGTGTAAATATTTCATTGGTTTTTAAGTTCTGATGTTGATATTAACTAATATTCCCCGCCTAAAGGCACATCAAACAAAGAAGTGCTCAGAACTTCGATGAGTAAAGAAAGAACTCTACAAGCCCCAAAGATGTCCAGAAGAAAGAAGGGAAATTGATCCGTAAAGCATGAAAGTATGAGAAGCACCAAAAAAGCAAATACGGAACCACTCCATACGAGAAAAGAACCAAAGAATGATATGAGCAACCCTGTCAAACACAACATCGAGACTCTACAAATTCACCTCAAGCGCGCTCCTAAAAATAGTGGAGGCATCCTATGAAGGCACGCACACCAGACAGGTCAATTAACTGAGCAGATCATCCAATCGTTGTCAAGTCAAGATTAAGGATCCTGAAATACCCCATCTTTACCAGGATAGGTATACTTGGTTATTATAAAGCACTTTATCAAACCTCCAAAGAGTGTCTACAATTCCTTCAATCTTTAGACACTTAGTCAAACTTGAACTTGAGAATATCCTTGAGACTGTTCCATGAAATGCTAACCATAGACTAAGGTGGTCGGCACACATTAAGCACGTCTGTAACAGAGAAAGAGGATTAATCTGCGGACTGAGAATGGTTAGGAAAAAATTCACAGAGATGCAAACAAAAACCCTGGTAACCTCTCAACTATTGTCGATCCTATATTACGCCTGTGATGCATAGCTGACGCTACACCTGCTCACTCAGGATTACAGAAAGCTTGAATCGATCCATTTTAGGTGTCTGAGACTGATTGTAAAGGATTTTAGACAAAGAATTCCTAGAGAATGGGTTACTACAGCTACTCAACGGCTTCCCCCTAGACAGTGGGAGAATTTTGTTGCATCTTCATTGGCAATAAAAATTCGACAAACGTGTGTCCCCGAAAAAATCTATGGCAACATCTTCAAGAATACCTACACCTTAAGCAGAAAGGAAGGTCGATTGTTTGGTTACGATTCCTCCAAAACAGTGCAAGGCAGAGCCATGTCCAAGTACTGGATCGGTTCCATCCTGGGAACCATAAAGACACCAAGGACAGACTCTAATATGAGTAATGATCAAATATGCAGACTATTAAAGCGTACATTTTAAAAACACAAACAAAAAGTGCTGTGATTGAGAGTTTCTATTTTTCTACTATTTCAATTTATCAGTGCTTTGTTCATCATTCAAAAATATTCAAACTCAGATTGTGTTTCCATTGTCCCTTGAGTTCAATCTTCCATTGAGCAAATGCTTTCTGCCAGCTTTATTCTATGCTTGGCTTCCCTGTCTTCTCATTAAAAGTTGGCAGCTTCTACTAGGTTACATTTTATGTATAACCATCACAACAGGAAACCCTCAGACCATATAGGTATGTTTTGAATGAATAGTTTTAGTTACTTTGCTTCTCCTCCTGCCTATTTTTAAGCTCTTTTAACTGCATGAAAAAATATTGTCATGATTAGGTTTTGATTTATGGTAGATTTTTTTCATCCCATATAGTTTTTGGATTCATTCATTTTAAATGGAACACAGTTTCAAGGTTGATTTCCTCAAAAAAAGTTATTTCTGCAGAAAAAGTTTGAGATTCCCTGAGAGAGAAGAAATAAATACTACTTTTCTCAAAATTCTTTAAATGTGCACCAAAAATAGATTTTAGAAGTACTCTGTATCAAAAAAGGATAAAAGCTTCAGTATTTTTGTTAAAGGTCATTGGAATATTTGGTTATAGAGTCAAAAAGAAATCTGATTGGAGATTATTCCCGACATAAAAAATGATTGCATTTCGCATAATTTATGAAGTAAATTGCAGTATAGGTAAATTGTGGGATTTATTGGGACATTCTGACAAAAAAGATACAGTTGTTTAGAAAACTAGGTAAACAATTCTGTAATGATGAACGTGCATATGGCAATTGCGTAATTTGTGCCCAAACTGTGTGACACTTTACCAGTCTGGTTTACCATTGAAAAACAGCAAGGCTTTATGGATGCTTTAACAAATGTATGTTAATTCAAAAGTTACTCAGACAAAGGTAGTATTATTGCTTTTTGAGTGGACATGTATGTTATTATACTATAAAAAAACCCTGTGATGACAGACTATGCTCCTGTTTATTAAGGACGATCAACCTTTTTTATGTGGTTTGCTGCTCATAAGCTGATTTGAAGGTCAATCAAAAAAACACATGTGAACATAATATGCAATGTGTGTGCTGTAAAGGCGTTTCAGTTTACCCTCTTCCAAGAGGTCAGATATTTTTATTGATCCGTTTCTTTACCTCCCTTTTGTATATGAAGCCCCTGTTTCCTTTCAACAAACAGTTCAGTATATTGATTGGGAAGGTCATCACTGGCATATTTACTCAATCTCATCACCGCTTGCAATTTCGACCTTCAGGTATACTCCTCACAACGTCCTTTACTCGCTTATTGTATTGAATTGTAATGAAGCGTAGATGCTAATTCTACTCAGAAACAAATGAGACGACTAAATAATCTATGATGATGTAACCAAAGTATAAAGTGATTATACCTGGATCAACGTTGATTTGGTGAACCTGGACCATTTTTTAACAATAATTTGTTTAAATGAATCAATTACATAACCATGTGTAACGCGCCAGCGAAAAAGTGTCACACAGTTTTCAGCTAACATTAGACAATACAAGCATTTTGCCACAAAATTGGTATGAGGATGTATCTCCATATGGTGTAAACTTACGCATTTGCAAGTCAGTACCAAACCACAGACAAATATTTTAGTATATTTTATGTGAATTGCGCCGTAATATATGTTCACACACAAATCTGGCGGACATTTTTGTGTTTACAATGCCCATTTTTCCAATCGGGTAACAACTTACTGGAGACCCAAGGATTGTAAGTTCGAGTCCTTGCCCAAGTCACCTGCGACCCAAAGTTTAAACAGAAATCTCGCTTGGGACTTCGTAATAAAGCAATTTTAATACTTAAACAGCCCTATTTTGATACTAAACAAAAAAATTTTCAAGGCACTATTCAAAATGAAATATCACATGAATAAAATGTGTTGACTGGAGACCTATGGATTGTATGTTTGAGCCCTTTCCCAGGTAACGTGCGACCCAAAGTTTCCGAAAGAATCTTTCTTGGGTCTTCAGAATAAAAGCAACTTTAATGCTTCAGTGTGCTTATTGCTATTCAACAATAAAAAGCTCACAAAGCCAACTATTAAAAATAAAAATGCAATGAATAAAATATGCTTCTCATAATAATATCAACATGCAGACAAATCTTATCTCATCAATTATTCTTTCAAGAGCTTTCTTTTCCTTTCTGCTTTTGAAAAAAAAGGTCAATGGAGGTTAAAAAAGTTTGCTTTATGGTTTTCATAGAACTTAAATAGTTTGCCAAAAGGATATTTTTTTATGTTTCTATAACCTGATAAAAACATAAAATCTTACATTTTAAATAAAAAAACAACAACTCTGTAAATGACATTATACTTTTATTTCAAAAGGTGGCACATTCACTTTTCATGTTTCTTCTTGACGGCATTGTTGTCAATTAATAACCAGCACAATTCATTCCTTTCTTTCAACAAAAAGCTTTATATTGGTGAAATACTTTGAAATATCGACATCTTTTGAACAACTTTCATAAATTATGTAGCTATTTGCTAATACTACAACTTTTTAAATTTGAATTTGAACACATTATGGTAAATCCTGTGGACGGGATGACGCTTTGCGGAATGAGACCAATGAGATACTAACCGTATATTTGTAGGACACGCTGGGTTTTATACCCTAGAGATGGATCAGGATATTTTGACAGTCGGATCAGAATATTTGAATAGCCGGATCAGGTCAAGGACCAGGATCGGAAATAATTGGAGGGAAATATAACCTGTCACCGCTTCCTGGGAAGGTAACCGTAAATATTGATATATCCATGAAAAGGGGCAACCTGTTTGGCAGGTGTCGAAACGTTCTTGATAGAAAAGGGAAATCAAAGAGAGGTGTCTTTCATGGACGATTACTGTCAAGAAATGGGGAGCATTAAGGGAAATATAAATTTGAATCTTGAATCTTTTTTTTTTAAAGTGCGCCTTGCGAATTTTTTTTTTCATGAAAGGTACACTGTTTTTGGCTGGGAATCACTTGTTCTTTTTTAGCAACCCGGGGTCAAAGATTGCCTGGAGCCGCCGGGGTTTGAATCCCGGACCCTCAGATTCCCAGCCTGATGCCATGACCACTCGGCCATGGCGACCCCTTATTCCGTAGGAATAATTGATACAAAAGGTATTAATAAAGTTTCGTTAAGCGAACAAGTATTTTAAAGGAAGTACTTAGATTACTTTCATTTAAAAGAATGAAAAGAAATCTTGCAAAATATGGTAATTGTGAAATTTACTTTAATACTATTTTGGTTCTGTATATACTGAATTAAAGCTCAAAAGGGGATTGAATCTTTCCTATTGAGTTTTGGGCAAAGTCCATGCAAAATTAGGTAATTAGGCACATCATAGATTTACCAAATTATACTTATACCAATAAAGAATTATGAGCTGGTGATGGGTCCGGGTCAAAATTTTTTGACCAGGGTTGGGTCATGTCAGCCATCTTTGGTTTCGGTTTGGAAAATTTTCCCCCAAAATCCCAAATATTTCAATTTTTCTCCTTCGGATCAAAAAAATCTAATCAGGTTGGGTCAAAAAGTTCCCGGGTCAAAGACGGGTCAACTTCTTATTTACTGTGGGTGAAAAGTATGCTCGGGTTGGATCGGGTCAGGGCCCATTTCTACTATGAGCATATTACACCAAGACTTTTGGATCTACTAAGAAGGGTGGTACCTTGTGGGAAGAAGGATGAGGATGTGTGATTATACTAAGATGTAGCTATTCGGTTTACGTGATCACGTAAGATTCCATCGTAAGCCCATTCAGGATTAGTCTACACTAATGTAAAAATATTTTAATAATGTAATGATGATGTGAAATCAGCACCTTTTCAAGAGTTCTTTCATATTTAAATGAAAGAAAATCTTATAGATCTTTGAAGTTGTTTCAACAAATATTTTTGGGTCTTGAACAAGTTGAAAATCTTTCAAAAAAAGCAACTTTAATTCTGCTCTTTTAAACAATAAAAACTTTACTGTTGGACTTGGGGATCCCTCTTGTCTGAATGGTTATTCAAGGCATTAAGTTCATACAAAAATGGTCTCAGTATTTGTTTTTGTTTTGTGTACATCATGCATATTTGGAGAGATGAAGGAGATGGCTATAGAAAAATAAAGATAAAAGCTTCTTTTTTTTATTATGAAACAAGCCAAGCTTTTTCCCAAACAATATATGCATTTTATATGTTTTCTGAATCAAATTTTAAATCATTACACAAAGGAACAAAAAGGGATTATTTTGCATTGTCAAAAAAGGGTTCCTGTGGGCCAATGGTCATGGCCAGACACATGATAAATATAGAGCTTCCACACAACAATATTTCTGGTGTCCCCGTGCCAGCACAAATTCATCTGTGCTGAGTTGTTGCTTATGGCAAAAGATCAGATTTATTTTATAATTCTGGATGTCCATTTGCCCTGAAAAGTGCAGAACCCTCAATGAGCTATGATAGGACAATCATTTCGCAAGTACAAAGAGAACAACATCTAAGGCAGCGCCCATATTACAAACTAACGCACCTATGTCTATCTTAGTGATGGACCCGGGTCAAATTTTTGTTGCTCGGGTTGGGTTGGGTCAGCCATTTTTGCTTTGGGTTTGGCGTTGGAAAATTTTCACTTAAAATCACAAATTTTTCAATTTTTGCCCCTCGGGACAAAAAAATCTCATCGGGTTGGGTCAATAGTACCCTGCATCAAAGCTGGGTTTGCCTCTTATTTACTGCGGGTCAAAGGTATGCTTGGGTCAGGTCAGAGCCCATCTCCAGTCTATCTGTCACCTCCATCTCCTTCCTTAGTTTTGAAGCTAGAGAGCTAAAATTTTGCATACATCCTCTCATATAGTGAATGAGCGAGTGCTTGGCACGAGCAAGCCAATTGGTAGACCATGGCGGAACGCTCTTTTGCCTAGCCTAACCTAAATATCTCTCAGGCCCAGACAAAATTTCAAAGGCTTTCTGTGTCCAAGACAGCTGTTTTCCATTATAGTCTTGTATATCCGTATCACTGTATCACGCTACTCTCACTAATCTCCTTTAAGGGTTCTCAGGTACGACCCTTATGACCTTCTGGCTTATTGGAGACTGATGTATCAATTGTAATGTTTATCGTAAGAGTCAGCAACAAAATAAAATTCAGTTGAGACTCCCACGACTTTTATTTATTGCAGACTTGTTTTCAATAGTACTACCAAATCCACCGCCTGCCAGAAACTGCCACCCCTTTGGGGTGAGTACCACCTCATGCCATATTTTGGTTAGCCGGTGGCTGGCCAGGCGCTCTGACTCCTTGGAGTGAGTGGCACCCTACGCTTTCTATAGCTGGCATGCATCTGGCTTTTGACAGGCAATGCGTAAAATGTTGTAGACTTACCAATCCTAATCCAACATAAAACTGCAGGCCAAACCCTGAGTGGCTTATCTTCTATGTCCTCAGAAAAAGGAGCTTTTACATTAAAGTGGTCAAACAAACATTACTAGGAACTAAGATTTAGTGTTGCGGCTTCAAAACACAGACAGTGGCTATAATTTCTGACCTCGACTGTCGGAGAAAATCAATAGAGCTTCCTCAGTCAGTGTATTAACAATCTGCAGTAACTCTTATAGAGATGACCATAATAAGTAATCGTTGCCTGAGTCAACGTGTACGGAATACTATTAACGATTGCAGTTCCGTCATCTCTGTAAGTAAACATTGTTTGCTAAAAGTGTGGGAATGAGAGATAAGGTGTCATCATAATTGTGAAAAGAGATTAAACAGAATGTGATAGAATCAGAACATTATCGTTTAAATATCAAAATAAGCAAAAACAAATAAATAAATGTTATCGAGCGTAATATATGATACTTCATCTTTATTGTAAGTAAAGCCTTTTCAAAAATATTAGAGTGAACTTGAATTGACCTTTTTCCTTGTTGGTTTAAGTGACCCTAATCTCATGAGAGTTTTGCTTTTCATTCTGCACTCTTTCATTATATCAATTACATTCTTTTCTCTTTCCAAATGTAATTGTACTAATGCCCTTCTCATGCCTTGTAAATTTTACCTGTATATACAACCGAGTTTGTAATTATCGAACGTTAAGTCGGTTAAGAATTGAAACTAGTTAAGACAAAGTCATGACTCTTTATTTTTGGTGAACTTGTTTATGATCAAACCCTTGCTTTGTGATTTTTGAAGCTTGTAAAAATGCTGAATATTTTGAATTTATCTTCAACTTGATAAGATTATAAAGCCTCCCATGTGATTCATTACTAGTCTTTCATCTCATAAGTCAATCATATTTTTTGATGCAGTGTTTGGAAAGCTGGTTGATTGATTTACAATAATGCAATGCGCATTTTCAGAAAGACAATCTTAATATGTGGCTCCTTCATTGGAACACATCAATACTTGATAATGTATTGAAATTATTCAACTCTGCAATCAAAGAATGTACATAGAATTGACCATGAATGATTCTATCCTAATTAGAGATGAAAATGAGATCTTGATTGCGACAGCATATTGATTCATGAATGAAATCCTGTTTAGTAAAGTCATGTTTAGGTATGTTTCTCTATATATACTAACCACCTGGGCTGTGCGCTGCATGGGGAAAATGCTGCTGGGGAAATTTGTATCACATTTGTTTGTTATTGTGTTTGTGTTTGGCTGCCATGCCCGCTTAACAAAGCACACATGCCCTGTCCGCCAAGCTACTTGTCTTTTCATACTGACAGACAGATGAAAGACAGACTGTTGTATGTTTGACTTGGTGTCAGAATTTCCTTCCATTGATCAAGCGAGAACTCAGCACAAGGTCAATAACTGCGTGGTGTCATTGGTGTCATTGTTGGAGCACCAAAACAAATTAACCCGTTTACTCGACGCAACACAAAAGCAATCCCCGGAGTAAATCTTGGCTCATTTCACTTATGTCTTATTCTATCCTTTCCAAATGAAGTTTGGGAAAATTGAGCCATTAAGTGTTATGGATGTAGACAGCACCCACAGATCTCAGTCTTTAGATTTAAGTTTATGATATTTTACCACTTCTGATCACGTAACCTTTTACCCACATCTGATTTCCGAGCGCCCCCGATCGGAGCGCTCCTGTCTCAAGTGTCAATAAAAGGCCTGCGTGCCTTACAAACAGTATCTAGTTATTCTCTATGAGCATAGATGTAAGTTACTCAGAGTAGATAGTTAGATTCCTTTCTAAGGACATTATATTTCAAAAGTGTATTTGATATTATGTGTCAAAAACTAACCCAAATAAAGTATTATGTGCATAAGTTTACACACCGTCTTTTATTTCCATAAGAGGGGTTTAGTGTTCGTAAGCATGGGTTAAGGTATTTCATCTTCTCTTCCTTATCTTTGCGCTCATCCTTATGATCGTATCGATCGCGATCAGTTAGGAGCATCACGAGGTTTAGGTAAGCGACGAGAAGTACTATAATACTAACCCATGTTTATGAGACTTAGATCTGTCTTGGGTTTATAATAAAAAGACGAGGTATAAGATATGCTCATAATACATTATTGAGTTTTAATATACACACATTGTAATATACTCACTAGCTATATCTACTCTGAATGACTTATGTCTAAGCACACGGAGAATAACTAAGTACTAAGCTTAGGGGACGCAGGCTTTTTATTGACATGTGAGACAGGGGCGCTCGGGTTTCAGATGTAAGTAAAAGGTTGCGTGAGCGAAATATTGTTTTAACGATACTTAAATCTAAAGGCTGAGATCCGAGTGTGCCGTCTACATGTAAATGATGAGACCAAAAAGCACAGTTTTCTTTAGTGTATTTTGGTTATAAAGGAAAAAAATCTTTCCTTTTTTCACTATCAGAGTGGCAAATGCAATATAAGGAACGATTTGTTTCACCAAGGTAATTGTTTTCTATTTATAAGCATTAAATCTCTCTTCAAGATTAAGTCTCAGTGGGTATCTGGAAAGAAAAACAATTAATTTGACTTTTTAACATCAACCCAGCTAGGATGAAAAATTCTGTAATTGAAAGCCTTCTTTTGTGAAAGAATCATATTGAAAATGTATTATTCAATGTTATATTTGCAACTTGAATCCATTAGGAATGATAAATTTGGAAATTTGAGTTGTCATTCCTAAAAATAGTCAAAAAAGTAAAGGTTTTCTTTTTTTTCTTACTTAAATGAAAATTCTTTGCATGACAACAAATATATATTGTGTAAACAAAAAAGCTAAAAAAAGCCTTTCAAACAAAGTCTAAAGAATCAGATTTTCCAATAAAAGGTTGAGCTTTAAATATCTTTCTTAATTCTTTCCTTTCAGAAATATCTACCCAGGGATCAGGTTGGTCATGGTATGAAGCTGGAATTCTATCCCAGCAACCCGCTTTTGACTCCCGCCTGGGTAAACCACAGAAAAAAGGACTATAAAGGAGAAACGTCTGTAATGATTAAATTCGCTAGACGCATTCTCAGGAGCAAGAAACAAGGATTCAGGGTGGTCTAGTGGTTTACACACCATAGTTCCATCCCACCAACCCAGGTTTGACTCCGGCCTGGTATAACCCGCAGAAAAAAGCACCTCTAGCAGTCTGCCTTTGATGAACGTAGTTTAGCAATGCAGACTTTAAAATTGTAAAACAAGCCTCAACCCCAGCCTCCAAAGAATATTGGCACTTTGAATCAATCTCAAAAAGGGTGTAGTTGGGTTGAAAAAAATAGAGTGTGCACACACCGCGGTTACTGGGGCTGCCGTACCGGAACGGATTACACTGTTGACAGTTTTTGATTTCAGCAACAGATTGATTTCTACTTTATAACTCTATGTGTCCATTGAGTCTCAAAAATAAACAAAATCAAAATTAAGCCCATCTTTTGCCAAGTGTGAAAAATCTCATCAGCAATGTAAGACTTAGGATTATCTACACCGAGTGCTGAGCAATAAGGGCGTGATGGCGGTCAAAATGGTCATGGCAACTATCCATACATATAAGCATGTGTTACAGTATCTGTTTGTTTGTTAGGGTGTGCAAAAATGAAAAAACAAATTTTCCTGGACAATTCACGGCAATGAAAAAATGATTTTTCCCGTGCGGCACGTGTCCCGGTTAGCTATAGTCTTGAATAATTTTTATTTTTCAAATTGACAATTAGCTTTCACAAAAATGTTTCCAAAAATCAGTTTTAAGTGAGAGGAACATGATAGCCGTTCAAGAACATTCATATGCACTCAGTTATCATCTGTATCAATCTTAAAAGGTACTTAATGCATGCCTTTATCTTGATAAAGCCTTTCTCCTCTTTCTGACATGCCTTGGTAGTGATTACTGAAAACTTAGGTTATATGTAATTGTAGTTTCTTGTCAGACCTTGACCGAAAGCAAAAAGCCAATGTCGTTTGTATTGAATCTTTATTCAGCTTAACCTCAGCTCTTATATACTCCAATATCTAATCAGGGTACTGATTAGAGATGGGCCCTGACCCGACTCGACCCGACCCGACCCGAGCTTACTTTTGACCCGCAGTAAATAAGAGGCCGACCCGGCTTTGACCCGGGTACT
>Ga0194133_10009336_pt1 | contig 11242 bp, 10 predicted proteins | sample TA2KigOf40mmetaG_FD_155448 | JGI IMG/M metagenome (GOLD analysis project Ga0194133, IMG submission 155448) | Freshwater microbial communities from Lake Tanganyika, Tanzania - TA2015055 Kigoma Offshore 40m | ecosystem: Environmental > Aquatic > Freshwater > Lake | place: Tanzania: Lake...
ATCCTCGGCGACGGCGCCCAGCGCCTCCTCCCCCTCGTCACCGAGACGATGCGTGAGGTCAGGGAGAGGGTGGGGTTAGTTTGAGCGAGAAGCCGACGTGGCTACTTCTTTCAACAAGCTCTCCTGGTCGCGGCCCAGAAACCTATGGTGACCTTGACAACATCTACGCATGGACAAACCGGGTCCCGAACGCCCGGCAGGTTCTGGAGGGGAGCGTTGCAATCATTGGAGATAACTATGCAGGGACGGTCCTAAGAATTGGAAGGATCGCCTCCATTGAAACTAGCGAGGGAATGACAGCGATTGATCGATGTCCCTCCTGTCAGGCTTCAAGCCAGAATCGTCGCTCAGGAGATGTGCCTTCGTGGAAGTGCCCTAAGTGTAAGCAAGAATATTCTGAACCCTTCCGAGATTATGTTGAAACTTTGCACTATCGGGCAACCCTTTCGCCATGCACGACTTACTCGGGTCAGTCCAAGTATGCAGATGTTCAACAAGCTGGTGCACCTGGAAACCAGAATGCGATGCGCGAAATCAACCCAGAGCTCTTGCCCGCAGACATTCAACGTTTAATCCAGGGACTTGATACGGTGATTGGCCATCCACCGTTGGCTACATATCCAGAGGCACGCGTGGGACGAACAACTGAACCCAAGATTGGCGAACGAAAAGCGATTGCGGATAGAGCCGCGCGACCAGTATTACAACCTGAAGCTGAGCTTATTGAGCGCTTTAAAGATTGGATTGAGAGTCAAGGTAAGCCTCGTCCGGTCGCACTTAAGCTCCCTACGCCGTCCGGGGCTACCCTCGTTGAAGCTGACCTCTGGCTCCCTGGAACACACCAGCTTGTTGAGGCGAAGGCAGATGCCACCAGAGAATCAGTTCGAATGGCTATTGGGCAAGCACTAGACTACTGCCATCTCGCAAGCCTCCTGATTGAGGGCAAAGAATTCCCGGGGCTCACGAAAGCAACCCCTGCCGTACTTCTTCCTAGGCTCCCAGAACCAGATCTAGTAGAGCTGCTCAAGAAATTTGACATCGCGCTCTGGGTCAAGTCCGAGCGGGGTTTCTTGGAGATGCGATAGCCAATCTCATCCTGACGAGTATCCGATTGCCAATGAACACCAAAACCGGCTACGATTCAGAAATGTCGAAATCTTCTAAGCCATCGTTCACCTTCATCGACCTATTCGCAGGAATAGGTGGAATGCGAAAGGCTGCTGAGAAGTCTGGAGGCAGATGCGTACAGTCAGTTGAAATCGATGACGCAGCCTGCTTAACCTACGAGGCTAACTTCGGGAAATCCCCGAAAGGCGACATTACAGAACTAAAGCCCAGAACAAAGAACATTAGATCTCATCAGCTATTGTTGGCTGGCTTTCCCTGTCAGGCATTCTCTCTTGCTGGAAAGCGCGGCGGATTCGCCGATACACGAGGAACCCTGTTCCGCGACGTCGCAGACATTCTTCGACACAAACAACCGAAGGCTTTCGTACTTGAGAATGTAAAGGGTTTAATTGGTCATGACAAAGGCAGGACACTTGCAACCATACTAAACACTCTGGAGAGTAAAACTGTTGGATATTCGCTGCCACTAATTGTTGGGACTAAGGGTCGACTCCAACGCGGCTGGTTCACTTTGAACGCGCTCGACTTTGGACTCCCGCAAAGTCGCGAAAGGATATTCATTGTTGGCTTTAGGAGCCCCAAAGCTGCAGCACGCTTTCGGCCGCCATTGCCAAGTGGTCGAAGGAAGCGCAAGAAACTGATTGACATTCTTGACGACGGTCCCCGTCACAACAGACAAGTTCCTGAAAGACACTTCTTGTCCGAAACACTCTTGGCTGGCCTCAAGAAACACAAGGCAAGGCATACGGGAAAAGGCAATGGATTTGGATACGAAGTTCGAGATCACAATGCGCATGCTGGCACCCTTGTAATTGGTGGGATGGGAAAGGAACGAAATCTGGTAAAAGCCCTTCTACCAGCATCGCCAGATCAAACGATCGCGAATAAAGGACCACGAAATAGCGAAAACATCCGGCGACTAACCCCTAGGGAGTGGGCTCGCCTGCAGGGGTTCCGTGAGGACTTCATTCTGCACCCTCGCGAAAGCCAGGCTTACAAGCAACTCGGCAATACAGTTGCTATTCCTGTTGTTCAAGCGGTCGTTGCTAAAGTTGTGGTCGCCATGACGGCAACGCAGCGAAGGAAGTAGCTCGAGTCTACCCTTCCAGTATCCAGTCAGCTACCAGATCGCCACCAGCCGCGATGTTTTGCAGTCGACTGGCCGGCGTCAGACTCCCTGGAGCTACAAATCCTGCACGCTCCCAGCGCTGCATGTTTGCGAAATCAATGCGACGCATTCCTTTTGAATAGCGTTCAGCTAGGCTCTCACCTGTTTGCCCGTCCTGCACTAGTCGTTGACGCACACCTCCAGCAATCGCCCGCAGAGTTGTGCCAGACAGCAGAATCGACTGATCTCGGAGCTCACTTGCCCTGTACTTACCCTCAGTGATCTCCTGATATTCATCGCGGCTGTTTGCAAGCAGGTCAAAGAACTGCTTACCGAGGCGTGTTACTTCTGGCTCTGAGTAATCATCTTCGTCTGTCATGCGCCCGTAGACGCCAGAGTTCAATACCCGTAATGCGTCATACACTGCACCCAGTGTGTACCATTTCTCGCTGTTCTTCGGAACAGAACTCTTCGTCTCATCGACATGCCCCTTCAGGAGAGGGTGCGTCTCAACAACTAGTCGTGCAGCCCTGGCGAAAGGTGAGCGATTGTTGAATCCAACAGCTAGTGCCTTAGACACTTTCTTTGGGGTTGCATTCATGTCTGCAAACATCTGACGTCGCTTCTCAAGATCTGGCTCCACGTAAATGACCACCGAGATTTTGTCCGAGCTCAATACGGGAACTTTATCCAAAGCATTCAAAAAGCCTTGGCGCCGATGTTGGCCGTCCACGCTCCACACACGCGATCCCTCGGGAATCACGAGAAGCCCAGCATCGGAATCGGCCTTGTACGGTGTGAACTCATACGAACCCTCAAGGGCAAAGCAGAGGGATCCAAGTACGTATTCGTCTGGATTCTTTGTGATGTAATTCATGATGAGCCGTGCGTGAGCAGGGTCCAACTCACGCTGAGAGCGACGTTCACTCCTTGCGTCTGCCTCGAGCATCGCATCTTCCAAGAATCGATAATCGACTCTCGTCGAGAACATGGTCCTCTTTCCCTGCCGCGACTTAATCGCTTCAATTCGGATATCACTCATGTAGCCCCCCTTTGTTACTGGCACACACTACAGTCTGAGACTTCCTCACTCAAGATAAGCGCGTAATTTGAGCGAACGTGAAGGGTGACGCAGCTTGCGCAACGCCTTTGCCTCAATCTGACGAATGCGTTCACGCGTAACATTGAACTCCGCTCCCACCTCTTCAAGGGTGCGCTGCCGCCCATCCTCAAGGCCAAAGCGTAGTCGCAAGACGCGCTGTTCTCGGGCGCTGAGCGACTCAAGTGTGGCGACGATCTGCTCGCTCAGGAGTTGGCTGTTCGCTGCGTCATAAGGAGCTATTGCTCGCTTATCCTCAATGTACTCGGCAAAAGCTCTCTCCTTTTCGTCATCAGTTGGTATATCAAGTGAGACGGGCTCCTGGCTCACCTTCCGCATCTCACGGACGCGTTCCGCCGTCACCTCAGTCTCGGTAACCTTGGTCAACTCTGTCGCAATCTCCTCATCCGTTGCCTCACGGCGGAGCTCTTGAAAAAGCTGACGCTGAGTACGCGTCAGGCGATTCAACTGCTCATACATGTGCACTGGAATGCGAATCGTGCGCGCTTGGTCGGCGATCGCTCGCGTGATCGCCTGGCGAATCCACCAAGTTGCGTAGCTCCAAAATCTGAATCCGCGAATGTACTCAAACTTCTCTACCGCGCGAATTAAGCCGATGTTCCCTTCTTGCGCAAGGTCTAGCAAATCGAGACCCTGATCCATGTATTGCCTAGCGATCACTAAAACTTGTCGCAGATTCGCCTTCGTCAGCTCCTCGCGACCGCGCCAGCCGAGCTGCACCACCGCTCCTTCACGTCCGCGCAGCTTGCCGAGCGCAGGGTTCTCAGGATCCCACCCAGCCTCGCGCAACCAGTCTTCGCCCCCATCACCAACGTACCTGCCAGATTGGATGTATGCCTCAAGTGCAGGCCACGCGATCTCATCGCGAGACCAGACGAACAGCTTGCTGAGCACCTGATTGTCGCGGCTGTTCAGGTCGCCGGAGCTCACCGCCTGGAAGGCGAAGTCCACCAGCTCTTGCGTCTTCGCGGCGATGTTGCGCTTGCTTGGATCGTTGAATGCCTTCACCAGGCTTTTTGCCACGAGGAGATTCTTCTGCAGCGTATCGCCTCCCGGCATCGCCGCTGCATCGCGTGCCGCCTTGTCGAAGCCTGTGATCTTGCATTCGCCGAGCTTCTGCTTCTTCACATAGAAGGCGATCGCTTCGCGGAAGGTGGCGTGCGCCTTGTCTGCCAAGTCCGGGTCGAATCGATACCACCCCTTCTTCTTTCGCGTCTTCAACTCGGTCTCGTGGTACGTCCACTGGTGCAGGTTATAGACGGCCTTCCAAGGCTCGTCCGCCATCTGTTCACCAAGCTCGATCATCTTTGCGAGGACGACCTCTTCTTCAACATTTTGAATAATTCTTGTCGTTAGAGCTTCGAGGTAGAGTGCCACTCCATCAAACTCATCATTAGGAGCACCACCTAATGACGCGACGGTAAGCTTCTTCCGTTGAAACCTAGTTGTTTGCTCGTCCGCATCTAGATAGTCTTCCGTCGCTGGAAACCCAACGTAATCCTCTTCGATTTCACTTCCTTCCTCCTCCTCGTCTACCGAATCACCTACTTCGCGAGGAAGGGGAGTGTTCTCAGTGTCAGTGATATCTGGGTGTTTAATGGAATGTTCAGCGTTGGAACCCTCGTCATCCAGTTCAGAATTAGATTCCTCGGCACAGTTCATGTGCGCAAAGTAGCCATCGAGACCACTGTGGCTCCGCACAAACCTGTGGGGCTCAGCGACCAGAATTGTCTCGTCGCAAACGACGCAGAGCTCCTCTTGCTCAGAGACGCGGTCACGCCCATAAGCTACCCAAGCCATCGGTCAAACCTTCGCGATAAGTTCGATAGTCCTCTTTGCAGCAACAATTGCGAATGCTGCGTCTGCGGGTGTCGCTTCGACCTCATCGTGAATCCGGCGACTAATAAACTTGTAGATTGTCTTGGTCAACATCAGGGCATCGAAAGTTACGACATTTCGTGCCTGCAACTCTTCGATGCGCTGCGTCGGTGTGTTTATGAACCCTCCCCCTGATTCATTCCACTTCCATTCAATCGCTTGCTCGATTGCACTCCGTGACTTCATTAAAATCGCACCATAGTTTGCAAGTGGAATTGTTGCCGCTTGCTCCAACGCTTGTGTCACCCATACGGGAATGCCAGGCGTGAAGCCGAGCGCTTGAGGACGCGCCGCTTCAGACTTCTTTGCCTCAGCTGCGTTTAGTCGCGTTTGTACTCGTTCAAGTTCCTGCTTGAGTTTTAGGTTGTCTGCAGCCATAGAGTTGCGTGCGGCAAGGCTCTTCTGCGCTGCTTCCGCAGCGCCACGCTGCTGTTCGGCACGGGCCGCGAGTCCCTGAAGTTGCTCCTCGGTACTCTTCAACTTCTCGCTCACTAGAGCTCGTCCCTCTTCCGCCTCCGCGAGCAGGCGCTGTAGGCGCAGCACCTCTTCATTAGCCCGCGGCTCAGGCGGGGGCTCTTCTGGCGTGCCGCCTCTCCTAGCGCGCGCTGCTGACAACAGAGCTTTTTGATGTGCTAACTCAACTTCGTACTTGTCGATTGACTCGGCCTGCTGCTGGGTAAGTCGCTCGAGCGAGTACGTCCTACGCTCTTCTTCCTCAAGCAGGCGGCGCAGTTCACGTACTAGCACGGATTCTTCACGAAGATCTTCAGTGAGTAACTTCAGGCCGAGTGCGTCGATAAGTCTCGCAATGACATCCGACTTAGTTGGGCCATGGTCATCCCCTAGGATGCTTAGGCTCAAACTTTCTGCAAGCATTACGTCGTCAGCTGGTAGCCCATTCACGCCATCAGCTTCTGCGACCTGTCGCAGAATATTGACCAATTGTTCCCGCTCTCGATTCACCTTGTTCGCGCGCTTGAAGCCCGCACCTCACCAATAAACGAGGCTATAACCTCTGCTATCGGATTGCACTCCCACACTCTAAGGGTCTTCCAGCCCGCAGCTTTGGCCTCTTCGCGGTTGCGCCAGTCGCGCTGCCGAACGTCTTCGGCACTTACACCCCGAACATGGGTCGGTCCGCCGAATTCACATGCGTGCCAGTAGCAACCATCCACCCAAATCATGGCGTGTAGCTCCCGCACTATGTAGTCAGCACCGTGAATCAGCCGTCTCCCCTCAGAGGACTCGAATTCACAACCTGAAAGCCGCAGTGCTGATTCGACAGCGAGTTCTGGTGCTGTGCGTTTAGCGGCTGCCATTTGGGCAGTAAAGCTTGTTTGTGCTAATCCTTTTGGTCACAGCGATTCCCGCCAAGTACTTGCCGAGAAGACGCTGCACGCTAGCTATCCCATTTGGATCAGTTTCATAAGCTGCCGCAGGATCATCATCCCCAAAAGCCGGTACTTCTTCATCTAATGGAGCAGCTTCTGGTCGATTCAAGAACGCAATCTTATCGGCCACCTTCGACACGACGTTCCACTCGCGATCGGTCGCGTGAGAACCGCTCCCGTCAAAATCAGCCGCTAGCAGACCTAACGCAACTGCCCAATGCCTGCTTCGATAGATCTCACGTGCAAGCTCATTTACCACATTCTGCTGCAGAAAAGCCCCACGAACCGGAGAATAATCAGATCCATTACGCATTAGCTCTGCCGCCCAAAAAAGCCGGCCGAGGGCGTTACTTAATGGATTACCGAACCAAGGTTCATAGCCTGCATCTCGGTCTGCCGAACCTTTCCAACGCGCTAACGACCAATCAGGAACGCTTAAATTCAGCCATGCCCACATCCCAGGATCACCCGCTAATTGGCGTCCGAGGCCAACAGAGATTAGGTACTGATGCAAGTTAACTGAGGCATGAATATCCGCTTCTGCGAACATCTTGTTGTTACTGTTTACTGGCAGCTTCTGAATTGCGATCGAGAGAATTCGTGCAATCTCGGCTAGATCTACCCTTACCAGCACCTGAACAGGATTTACGAGCTCACTAGTTGTAAGGTCAGCAAGTAGAGTTGCTGCACCATCGCGACTTTTGGGGACTTTGCTCTTGAGCACTTCGCGCAGCTTATCTTCTGATCCCTGGCTGGTCGCGAGTGATTCATGCCACTCGCGCATTCGCACCGTCTTCATATCGACGTGACTCATTCTTGCGTCTCCCCAACGGCTTCGCGGTCTTCCGATTCATCGTCAGCTGGCTGAATGTGATTCAGGTCGTTCGCCAAGCGAGCAAGGTCGGTATCAATGTCCATCTTTAGGCGGATCTTGCGCTCTAGTGCAGTGGCCAGCTTAATGGGATCCGTTGGATAGTCATCTCCACCGAAAACACTTACCAGGTACCTTTTCAGCTCACTCTCTTCCCCTAGTTGTGAAATGGAGGATTCAGAAATCTCACGCAACGCCAAGGTCAGCGCGTAAAGCGTAAAAGCAGTTGTTTGCATTCCAGCGTACATTGCACGCGTTGCGGCAACCTCTGCGAGCCCGCCGCGTAGCCCTTGGCTGACCAGGCGATGAATGCGGAAGTATTTTTCGTCTGTGTTAATGAAGAGTTCGAGATTGTCACCTTCTGCCTTATACCGCCACGGCTGATTTGAATCCAATCGCAGCAGGTCATCATGGTGGGTCGAAAACGCAACAGCTCGTACTGGCATTGCTTCGCCAATTCGCGGACGGACAGGCTCGCCCTTAATTGTCCCAAGTGCCTCGCGCCACACCAGCCTGGCCTCCGCGTTATCAGGCTGGTCACGGAATAGGGCGTACTCAAGCGTGATCGTTTCGCTCGGTAGTAGACCGCGCATTACGGTAAAGGAACCGCTCCAATAGCCCTTCCCTTTCTCTGGAGCGGCCTCAAGGCGCAGGTGCCGCTTCCATCTGGCTTGACCAAACCGAATAATGGCAACTGGAGCAAGACCGGCGCGCCGCTCAATCGATCTCACAGTGATTACAGTTTGAATAGTTCCCAGGTCGGAGCGGATTTCACTACTCTCCATCGTGCGTTCTGAGTCGGTGCCAAACCTCACAAGAACTTCAGGTCGCTCTTCAGGCTCCAGCCATTCTGTAGCTACTCCTGAGTGCTTCATACCGCCTCCGATTCGATGGCTGCTTCGTAGTCAACAAGGAAGCGGAGTTCAGCTGCTGGAAGTAGTGCATGGGCTGTCGATACGCGTCCTACTACTTCACATTTCGTTACTTTACCCGTGCTCGGGGAAATTCTTACTCCTTGCAAACCATCAGGCCCTGACCATGCCTGGCAGCGTCCATCTCGAGCCTTGATCAGGAAAGGCGCAGCCCACTCAAGACGTTCGCTCATCGCGAGACCTTTAACCAGCGCCGATACCTTCAAAACTCGTTCCTTCTCCGTGCGATTGCTCACCTCAATCGTGAGCACAGCCGCATATGGATCGTCTGGCACGAGAGCAACACTCCGCAAAACTGCGTTCACGGTAGGGGGCGGAGGCGGGGGCGTCTTGTTCGTACCAGGCAAATGTAAGCGTCGCTCCAGCTCAGCCACCCTCTCATTATCTTCAGCGAAGCCGGCAGCCTTCCTCAGCAGGATGCGTAGATCAAGTGAAAACTGATTAAGCATTTCAGAAAGATCTTTCTGTTGGAAATGCTCCCTGAGTGTGGGATGTCCGCTCTTTGGGTCCCACTTTGTGTGATTTGGTGGCTCGCAAAGACGAAGTACAGATTCTACGTTTGAAAGTTTCGGTGACGGTTGAGATTTGATCGCAAATGCGGCCGCTTCACCCGCACCAACAAAGCCCGCAAGCCCAGGAACTCCAGACTCATAACGAATCACCATACCGCTGCCTCTGAAAATAGCAATCCCACCGCGAGCGCCCTCATCACTCCTTAGTGCAACGGTTGCAGAGCCATTAGGAGTTTCATGTCGAGGAGATTTCTGATGGTCAGCGGCGTCGCAATGCGGTGGCTTACTGGCTTTGATCGGCACCTCCCAGCGAAGCGGTGCCTTTTTGGGCGCTTCAAACTTTCCCGTCACAAGGTTGACTTGACCCTCGAGAGCAGCCTTGAGCACTCGCGCGTGAGGCCTTGGATCGAAGTCGGAATCGGCAAGTCGCTCGTCATTGACTGGATCTACCGCATAGGCCCCACGCCCTGAGTCGATAACGACCTGCAGTCGGTTCATGCATATGGCGGGCCAGAACCACTTAGAGATCACTTTGGCAATGAGCAGATGGTCATCATCGCTGTCCGTGTCAATCTCGCCAATCTGGAAAGCTGGGACAACAAACACTGTTCCTGGCTGGTTACTATCTGGGAATGGGATTGTCGCGCTTTTTGCGCCACGCTCGTGCGGAGCGGAACGATCACCTAGCTGTAGATTGCGCAGAAGCACTTGATCTGGACTCCAAACAGATGCTGTTGCTGGTGAGCCATCCTGAATTTGCTCCACACCATACCCAGCAGTAGGAGCAAGTTTCTTCTGGCCATCGAATCGTGTGCCGAGATTTGTCAAACCATAAAGCCTGTTTTCGAGTTCTCCCTTTTCATTCTTGCAGCGAGTTAAGGCAAGAAATGCATGGATGTCTGACTGAGATTGCCACACCTGCTTTCCTATCCCGTGGCTGCCAGCGCGATTTCCTTCACGCTTCACACCAACTCCCGCCGTCCGGAAGAAGCTTGCAAAGTTGCTAATTCTTGGATTCCACTCGTCTCCAAACAGCCCGGACGTGCCACGGTCCTCATAGCGAAGCAGAAGTAGATCCTCGCCAGAATCGATTGACTTCAATGCGCGTCGACGCCCTGGCGGTTGCTCCCCTGCGACTCCTTGAAGCGCGAGTTGCTTTCTGAATTCCTCCCAACCAAAAGCATTCAAGAAACTCTCGCGTTCCTTACCTTTTAGGGCAATCAAACTTATCCGGACGGAGGCTGGGCTTCCTGGCGTGGCTTCGTCAATGGAGTTCTGGAGTGCTTCTCTGAAGAAGATGTCTGGAGCTGCAAGACCTGCGAGCGCTCGCACGCCAGCATCGTCCGCGGTGTATTCCACCGACCCTGCGCGAAAGTGCCACATAGGCGTCTTCATGTGAGGACGGTACAGGTTTCTAGTGCCGGGTGGATGGCACGTTTTGGGCTACCCTGCTTAGCCATTTCGCACCAAACTCCCGCTAAGCTTCTTCAAGGTGGCTGCGAGCGCACGCACTAAGCGGCTCAGGACGCTGCCGCCCGACCTACTCTTAGTAGTGCCTGCGCGATGTTTCTGTGTGGGTTTGCCCACCCTCACCCCCACACCCCCATCGCGCTTCAGCCGGCCGAGGAAGTCGTCGGGGGCTAGATCATCGTGTGCGCTCAGCTTGGCAAGGAGCTCTTCAGGCACCTTGTTGATCTGATCGCAGAGAATGTTCTCCTGCTTGGAGGCGTCCCCGCAGCCAACGCAGGTGAGTGGCGTTTGCCAGGGACCGTAGAAGGCTTGCGTCGACCCATCGGCCCGCAGGTAGCAGCCGACGAGCAGGTCCAGGCCCGACAAGGAAAAGTAGGTGCCTGCCGGACTTAGATGCAGCCGGCGCGCCATGCGCTGCTTGGTGAACGTGCGATGCTCCCAGCTCTCACGCAAGCCCGAGCCTGCGGCAATAAAACCCATGTATGCGGGATGTCTTCCGCCAGCCTTTTTGAATGCCTTCTCAATAGCGCGCTGTCGCTTCGTTGGCACATAGCCGCGGTCGAGCGACATCTTCTTCGGTGTTCGCTTTCTTAGTGCAGTCATGTCACGCGTCCTCTCGGGTGGTTCGTGGAGTGGTCTCCTCTGGCGTGCTGCGCCTTGGGCGCGGCGAAGGGACAATCAGTGTCACCTCGGATCTGTCGCTTGGCGTGGGTGGCACGTTCAGGCTGGCCAACAGCTCTTCTTCAGTCGGCCACCACTTCGGCAACACGAACTCGCCGTCAGCCTTCTTCGGCTCCTTGCTCATAACCAGTACCTCCCAGTTCGACCGGCT
>Ga0194133_10009337_pt1 | contig 11241 bp, 8 predicted proteins | sample TA2KigOf40mmetaG_FD_155448 | JGI IMG/M metagenome (GOLD analysis project Ga0194133, IMG submission 155448) | Freshwater microbial communities from Lake Tanganyika, Tanzania - TA2015055 Kigoma Offshore 40m | ecosystem: Environmental > Aquatic > Freshwater > Lake | place: Tanzania: Lake Tanganyika...
AAGGGCGCTACAGGCTCCCATCGTCTAGTGGCCTAGGACACCACCCTCTCAAGGTGGCGGCACGGGTTCGAATCCCGTTGGGAGTGCCAGAGGGTCGTGGATGGATTGTCGCGGCCCCTATTCAGGGCGTTTGCTATGTCATCGCATATCCTACGGCGAGGGTGTGGTGTCGTTGACTGGAGCCAGAGTGGTGACCCACACCGTTTGCGTGGAGACTCTTTTCAGGGTCGCGTCATCCTGCGAGGATTTCACTCGCACGGAGTTCTGAAGGAAGGGGGAGTCAGTGTTTCGAAAGAACCGAAACCGGGCGAGCGTCCCCCGTCCGTCGCAGATGTCTGGGCGTCGAATGGAGCCATCGCAAAGCCAGTGGACCGCGTCCACTCGGCCAGTCGCGATGCTTCCGAATGGGACCAGAGTCGTCTTCAATGTTCACTACCAGGACTCCAGTCACCATGGGCTCACCTTCGATTGGAATCCGTCAGCAGACCCCGAAAGTCTTGTTGACGTTGCAATCGATGAACTGAGTTTTGCCTTGGACTTCCAGCAAGACCTTTACGAGTCTGCTGGGCAGTTTCAACATGACTTTGTCGGAGGTTTGGGTGGGGTCCGATGGCAACCTCCACTCGGTCGAGACCGAACAGAACCCTCGCTGAGAATATTGCGCGAGTTCGGGGATTCAGTCGAAGTCACTCACTCAATATGGGGTGCTCTTCGGCAGGGATTGAGGTCCTTTTCCCTTCACCTAACAGATGCACATCTGTACATCCTCTCGGAGGGCCGAGATGACTATCAGCACAGAGTGCCCTTGACCCACGTTCTTGATGTCCAGGTCCCGTCTAAGCATGAATGGCGCATAGTTGAGTGGACACCTAATGCTGCCGAGCAACAGGAGACCCCGTCGGAGGAGAAATCAACACACTCCGATATCAGATTTATTGGTTTCTTTAAACTCAACCGAGACCCGGGCTGGGTAAGGTTTTCCGAGGACGTTCTGCTGGCAGTTGCCCAGAGAGTTCCTTCCTTGCGCAGGCGCTTACAATTGGAAAACAAGCCGCCGGTTGACTTCATATTCATTCAGACAGCCAAAGGGCCCCGTTCGTTCCCCTCTCGATTCGAAGACCTCGAAGTTTATCGCAGCCACTACCTCGGAAAATCTGAGATTGCCGTCTGGCTACAAGAGGGGAAGGAGTCTCTCAGTCCGTGGGAATCAGCGTGACACCGAGAGACATTTGATATGTGGAAGGGAAAGGACGTTGAACTCCCCATTGAGGCGCTTGGAATGTCACGGCTACTCTCCGGCGGGAGTGTTACGCCATTTCTCGTTGCCTGAATGGCGCTTCACACCGATTGTCGTATCCTCTCGGACCGGGTGATGAGACGTATCTAGGCGGTGCTCGAACAGGGCGTCTGTGTGGGAGAGGGTTGTCATGAGTCCGACGGGACCAATCTGGCGGGTCGGCAAGGAGCCCAAGCCCCTTCAACTGTCCAAGATGGACAGCGAGCAGCAACTCGAAGAGATGCTCGTTGCCGACATGCGCATCTTGTCGCCCGAGTGGATGTATCTCGGCAACCAGGTGCAGACCGGCACCGGGCGCATCGACATTCTGGCGGTGGCACGCGATGGCACGCTGGTGGTCATCGAGTTGAAGCGCCATGAGACCAGCCGGGATGTGGTGGCCCAGACTCTGGACTATCTCAGTTGGGCAGCCGAGCAGACTCCCGAGAGCATCGAGGCTCTGTACAGCGAACGGCACAAGAAGTCCCTTGCCGATGGACTCCAGGCTCGGTTCGGGGCCGTCAACGAGGGTGAACCACTGAACGGTCAGCAGTTGGCGGTCATCGTGGCGTCGGAGCCGAACAGTGCCACCGAACGCATGGTGAAGTACCTGTCGAAAATGGGTGTGCCCATCAACTTGAACACCTTCGAGGTGTTCCGTGACGAGACCGGACTCCTGCTGCGCCCGAACTGGCTTATCGACCTGGCCGAGACCGAACTCGACAGCGGTGGTGGAAAGCAGCCCTGGAACCTGCAGTACTACTGCTCGTTCGGCCACGGGACCGGGAGCCGAGATTGGGTGGATGCCCGCACGTACGGGTTCTTCTCGGCCGGTGGCGGGCGTTGGTACTCCCAGACCCTTGAACTCCTTGAGCCCGGCTCCGTCATCTGGGTCATGGCCCCCACTTATGGGTATGTGGGCGTAGGTCGGACCACCACGAGGTCGATGCCATTCGATGAGTTCAAGGTTGTGGGGCCCTCTGGGGAAGACGTCCTCTTGAAGGACCAGCCGCTTGTGGGCACGTACACCCACGATGGGATGGCAGCGACTGTGACCGCGGACGCTGACGTGGGCGAGTACGTCGTCGGGGTGCAGTGGATTCACACGGTCGGCGTTGACGACGCGGTACGCAGGCCCGGCCTGTTCGGCAACCAGAACAGCGTGTGCCGACCGAGGAGCACCAAATGGGTGCACACGGTCAACGAGTTGATGGCGGCCTGGAAGCCAGACTTAGGGGTATGAACCAGCCGTTGAAGCCCGAGGAGCAGGCCCGGGTCCTGATTGACGAGCAGTTGACCAGGGCTGGCTGGTTCGTGTGCGACCGTAAGGACATCGACCTGGTGAACCGGCGAGGGAACGCGGTTCGTGAGGTCATCATGGCCGCCGACCACGGTCGAGCCGACTACCTGCTGTATGTGGACCGCAAGGTCGTGGGGGTCATCGAAGCCAAGCCGGTGGGCACCCCGTTGGCGGGCGTGCAGTGGCAGTCGGCCATGTACGCGGTCGGTCTCCCGGCCGCTTATCGCCCGAACACCGTTCTGAAGGATGACCGGCTTCCGTTCGTGTTCGAGGCCTCGGGTTCCGAGACGCAGTACACGAATGGGTTCGACCCGGTTCCCCGGGCCCGCAAGGTGTTCAACTTCCCCAAGCCCGAGACCTTGGCGCGCATCATCCGCGAGTCCGACGAACATCCTCAGGCGCCCACGTGGCGGGCCAAGGTGCTCGCGATGCCCCCGTACGAGCAGTACGACCTGCGTCCGGCCTCCAAGGTGGCGGTGGGTGCCGTGGAACGGTCGCTCGCCGAGGGCCGTCACTCACGGTCCTTGGTGCAGATGGCCACTGGAGCCGGGAAGACCCGTATGGCGGTCACCGAGTCGTATCGGCTCATCAAGTACGGCGGCTTCAACCGCATCTTGTTCCTCGTAGACCGCAACAACTTGGGTGACCAGACGTTGCGTGAGTTCCGTGACTACGAAACCCCCGACGACGGACGCAAGTTCACCGAGTTGTACAACGTGAACAAACTGACGTCGGCCGGTGTGGCGGACTCCAGCAAGGTGGTCATCTCCACCATCCAACGCGTCTATTCGGTGCTACGCGGTAACGAGGTGCCCGACGAGGACGACCCGAACATCGACAACTTCCGGCCGGAACGGCCCGTCGAGGTGGACTACAACTCGGCCCTGCCGCCGGAAGCGTTCGACCTCATCATCATCGACGAATGCCACCGGTCCATCTACGGCGTGTGGCGTGGGGTGCTCGAATACTTCGACGCCCACCTCCTCGGCCTCACCGCCACCCCTACCAAGCAGACGTACGGGTTCTTCCAACAGAACCTGGTGTCCGAGTACACCTACCCGCAGTCCGTGGCCGATGGCGTGAACGTGGACTTCGAGGTGTATCGCATCAAGACCCATATCTCGGAAAACGGCTCCACCATTGACGCCGGAACCGTGGTGCCCAAGCAGGACAAGGTGACCCGGCAACAACGCCTCGAAGAGTTAGACGAGGACTTCGAGTACACCGGCACGCAGTTGGACCGTGAAGTCACCAGCCGACCCCAAATCCGCCTCATCCTCGAAACGTTCCGTGACCGGCTGTACACCGAAATCTTCCCCGGCCGCTCCGTCGTTCCGAAGACTCTCATCTTCGCCAAGGACGACAATCACGCCGAAGAAATCGTGAACCTGGCCCGCCAGGTGTTCGGCCAAGGGAACGACTTTGCCGCCAAAATCACCTACAACGCCAAAGACCCCAAGAACCTGCTGCAACAGTTCCGCAATTCACCCACCCTGCGTATCGCGGTCACGGTCGACATGATTGCCACCGGCACCGATGTGCGGGCCATCGAATGCGTGATGTTCATGCGAGACGTCAAATCGCGCACCTATTTCGAACAGATGAAAGGCCGCGGCGCCCGCACCATCAACGACGCCGACTTCCAAACCATCACCCCCGACGCCAAACACAAAGAACGCTTCATCATCGTCGACACCGTCGGAGTCACCGAACACCCCTTCACCGACGCCAAACCCCTCGAACGAACAAAGTCCGTCACCTTGCAGCAACTCCTGGAACGGGCCGCGAACTTCGCCATCACCGAAGACGAAACCGCCACCCTGGCTGCCCGCATGGCCCGCCTTGAGCGCGAACTGAAACCCGCGGAACGCCGGGAAATCACCGAACTGGCCGGGATGCCGTTGACCGCCATCACCAAAGGCCTCATGACCATCGCCGACGACGACGTACTCATCGGCATCGAGAACACGGTCCCCAAGACCGCCGACGGGAAACCCGAACCCAACGCCCTGGCCGCGGCCATGCGCGACTACATCGCCACCATCATCACCCCACTGGCCGGAAACGCCCCCCTACGCAACCGACTCCTCGAACTACGAGCCAGCCACGACCGCATCATCGACGAAGTCAGCGTCGACCGCCTCCTCACCGCCGGAGGGGTCGTCGACTACGACAAATGCCGTGACGTCATCAACTCGTGGAAACAGTTCCTCGTCGATAACAAAGACGAAATCACCCTCATCCAGGTGCTGTACAGCCAGCCCCAGGGCGCCGCGGTCACGTTCCGTGAGATACGCGAATTGGCCGACCGCATCTCGGCCCCACCGCGCGCATGGACCATCGACCTCATCTGGAACGCCTACCAGGCCATTGAGGTCGACAAGGTCAAGAAGGCCGACAAGCACACCGCCACCGACCTCATCACCCTCATCCGTTACACCCTCGAACTAGACCGTGAACTCGTGCCCTACGCCATCACCGTCGAAGACCGCTACACCAACTGGCTCGCCCAACAAGCCCAAAATGGAGTCACCTTCACAGACACCCAACGTTGGTGGCTCGACCGCATCAAAGACACCATCGCCCAAAGTGCGCACATCACCGTCGACGACCTCGCTCTCGCTCCCTTCACGGAACGCGGAGGAATCGACGGCGCCGGACGTGACCTCGGAGCCAACGCCCAAGCACTCATCGACGACCTCAACAGGACCCTGGCCGCATGAGTGATGATTCTTTGCCGCAGGATTGGGAAATGCGCCCTCTGGGCGACTGCGTTGAGAAGTTGAAATCCGGAAAGCGTGTAGAGCGTGGATGGAGCCCACAATGTTTGAACCACCCAACTCAGAGCAATGAGGACTGGGGTGTGCTCAAGACTACGGCGGTGCAGATGGGCGAGTACCAGCCTGAACACCACAAGGCTCTGCCTTCAAACCTTGAGCCCAAGCGAGGGCTTGAAGTTGGCGACGGAGACTTCCTGCTGACAACTACTGGCCCCAGGAGTCGTTGCGGTGTTGTTTGCCTCGCAAGAAACACCCCCAAGAAACTGATATTCAGCGGAAAGATTCTTCGTTTCAGGGCAGACGAGAAGAAGGTGTCGGCATCGTGGCTCGAAAGTTTGATGATGTCCCCAGTAATCCAGTCAACCTTTGACTCATTAAAGGTCGGAACGAGTGACAGCAGTGTTTCAATCGGAAACCGGCAGGTTCTCGATCTTCAGATTCCGGTTCCTCCGCTTCAGGAACAGAAGCGGATTGTTGAGATTCTGGAGGAGCAACTGTCACGGCTCGACGCCGCAGTTAAATCTGTCCAAACCGTCCGCGAAAAAGCCGCCCAATTCCGTCGCTCCCTCCTCCACGCCGTCTTCTTTGGCTCAGACCGAACCGAGTGGCGAACCCTGCCCCTTGAAGACGCGTTGGAATTCTCGATAGGGGGAGTCTGGGGAGAAGGACCCGGCGAGTCAGAGGTGGACGTTGAAGTCGTGCGGGTCACCGAACTTCGGCCCCATGGCATGGTGGATACTTTCACTGCAGTACGCAGGTCAATCACGCAGAAGCAATTGGAATCCCGAGCCCTGAAGCCGGGCGATTTGGTACTGGAGAAATCTGGTGGTGGCCCAAATACACCGGTTGGGCGAGTCGGGAAAATCATCGGAACGGAACACCCAACAGTTTGTTCAAACTTCATGCAATTGATGCGCCCAGACATCGAGGCCGTTCGCCCCTCGTTCCTGCATCACTTTCTTGTCTTCTTCCATTCCGATGGCAAGACAATTCCCCTACAAACGGCGACAACAAACATTCGAAATATTAAGACTAAGGACTATCTGAAGACCTTGATTCCGGTGCCATCGCTGGATGAGCAGGATGAAATCGTCCCGTTTCTGGAGGAACAACTGTCACGGCTCGACGCGACGCTTGCGGTTGCTGATGAGGTGGAGCGCAAAGCCAATGCACTCCGCCGTTCCTTATTGCACGCCGCCTTTACCGGCGAGTTGACCCGTTCCTGGAGGGAAGCCCATGTCTGATGCCCGGCAGTTAGTCGACAAGTTGTGGAACTTCTGCAACCTTCTTCGTGATGACGGTGTGTCGACTATCGACTACACGGAGCAGTTGACGTATCTCCTGTTCTTGAAGATGGCTCACGAGCGTGAGACACGGCCGTTGAACCCGGAAACCATTGTCCCCAAGGACTGCTCATGGCAACGACTTCTTGACACCGACGGTGACCAGTTAGAACTGACCTATCGGCACATCTTGGAAACCCTGGCGAAGCAGCCAGGCACCTTGGGTGTCATCTTCCGTAAGGCGCAGAACAAGATTCAGGACCCGGCGAAGTTGAAGAAACTCATTGTCGATTTCATTGACAAGGAGAACTGGTCAGCGGCGGGTGTCGACATCAAGGGAGACGCCTACGAGGGATTGCTCGCCAAGGGTGCCGAAGACATCAAGTCAGGTGCAGGTCAGTACTTCACCCCGAGAGCCCTGATTGCGGCCATGGTGGATGTGGTCCAGCCGACTATCGATGACACGGTGGTCGACCCAGCGTGCGGAACCGGAGGCTTCCTGCTGGCCACCTATTCCTACGTCAGCAAGGACGCCGCGAACCTGACTCCCGACCAGAAGACCCACCTGCGAGACAACTTCGTGTCCGGTGTGGAACTGGTGGACGGGACCGCCCGACTCGCCGCCATGAACATGCTCCTGCACGGCATGGGCCGAGCCGACGGTCCAAGCCCCATCGAGGTCAAGGACGGCCTCACGGCCGACCCTGGGCGACGCTGGTCCGTGGTGCTGGCTAACCCGCCCTTCGGCACCAAGTCATCGGTGACGATGGTGGGAGACGACGGGCGCAAGACCAAGGACAACCTAGAGATTGTCCGTGATGACTTCTGGGTGACCACGTCGAACAAGCAGTTGAACTTCGTTCAGCACATCAAGACCATCATGGACATCAACGGCCGCGCGGCAGTAGTGCTCCCCGACAATGTGCTGTTCGAGGGTGGAGCCGGGGAAACCCTGCGCCGTCGGCTCCTCAAGGAGTTCGACGTCCACACGCTCCTGCGACTTCCCACCGGAATCTTCTATGCCGGGGGCGTCAAGGCCAACGTGCTGTTCTTCGACAAGCGTCCCGCAGGCGACAAGCCGTGGACTTCGAAATTGTGGGTCTACGACTTCCGGACCAACCAGCACTTCACGATGAAGCAGAACCCCCTGACAAGGGCTCATCTTGATGACTTCGTTGAGGCGTACAAGCCGGGTAACCGCACCAAACGGGCCGAGTCGGAACGCTTCAGGGCATTCACGTATGACGAAATCATGGCCAGGGACAAGGCGAACCTCGACATCATCTGGCTGAAAGACGATTCCCTAGAAGATGCCGCCGACCTGCCTGCCCCCGAGGTCATCGCCTTAGAGATTGCGGAAGAACTAGAGAATGCTCTGAGTGAAATCAACGCCATTGTTACTTCGCTGAATGAGCGATAAAGCGCAGTACGGGAGCATTCGTGTGAACATCGACAAACTTCTTGAGGGTCTGGAGAACCATCAAAGGGAGTGGTGTCCAAAGAATTGGCTGGGTGCCGAGTTCACACTGCAAAAGCGCCACTTTCGGACGCATGCCGGTCGCGTCGTTTCTCTTTCGGAGTTCACCCAGAATATTTTGGAGGTACAGGGAAGTGGGAATAGCAACAGATGTGCCATAACTCGCTCGGAAGTGCGTCGGTTTTTTGACATCGCACTGGAAGGGATTTATACGGATTCCTCGCTTGAAGAGCAGTCCATCCGAACAGCATTTGTCGCCATGATGGCGTGGGGAAACGGTGATACTGGGTACGGCCCTTTTCGGACTGCGGTGGCCCTCTCCTTGCCGACATGGGATGGACGCGAGTCAATGTCTGCGCTGGTTGAGATACTCCGGCTTTTTCGGAAGAATTCGTTGACGGTCGAACAGACCTATTCGTCTCTCTCCGGATTACTCAGGGCTATCGGCCCGGCCTTCTTCACGAAACTCATGTACTTCGCATCACCCAAGTCGAACAGGATGCCTATTCTTGATGAACGTGTTGCAAGGGCCCTCAGGAACTTGCCCAATTTGAAGTTTGAGGTCAATGGGAAACACGTGAAACCGCAGGCTCAACCAGCCTCAGTCGGCATGTACATGGCCTACGTAAAGTGGTGTGAGCAATTCACGTCCTCTGGCGAAGGTCGTCGAGATATTCCAGAATATGTTCTCTTCAATCCGGCGTACTCAAACAAGGATGAGGTGCTGAATCAACTCAGGCTTGACGTCCAAGGTGGGTAAGCGGTGTTCCTAAAGCGTTTCGCAGGGTTCAAACTGACGCCGACTTGCCCTGAGGGTTGGCGTTGTCTTTCGGGGTTGGCTGCACTCCGGTGGGCCTCGACCTGAAGCCGGGTTGCTCTTGCGAGACTCGGCAGTGTTGTTGAATCGTTCTTTGGGGTTGGGGGGAGAGATTCACTTCATTTAGATTTATCTGAAGTCTTGAAATTCTTTCCTCGCGTCCGCATCGGGTTGGGGCCCTTCTTTCGAATCGGGACACGCGTGAGATTGGGGTCGAAAGTGGGTTTCTCGGTTGACAGGAGTGTGGGGACGAAGAAGAGTCCGTGCCTCTTCGGGTCAAGGTGAAAGTCCACACCGGACGGAAGTCGAAATATGAGAGCCCCCGAATCCCCTGTATGGGCCTCAAAGGTCGCACGTGCCTTGGCGACCGCTTTCATCGCCCGTTCCGCCTGACCTGATTCGACACATGAGTAGAAGGTTTTTCTGTAACTATCAATTCGCTCTTCGAGACTCCCCAGGGGATTCCCGCCTATCAGAGACACCTTTCGGACGGTCAAAGGGCGAGGGGCCATGTTCTCCCGAATGAACTGGGATGTCTTTCCGTTGCACGCTCTGCAGATGGGGAATGTGAGAAACCAGTCGCTTTCTCCAGACCACTTGACCGGTGGGAAGTGCTCAACCTCATTTGAGGTCTTTTTGCATCGAATGCACGGACGTGCCTTATAGGAGCGTCGCAAGCCATCAAGACGGTCGGAACGGCCAACCGAGGCCTTGTACTTCTTTCGTTCCTGGGCGTTTGAGTAGGTGATTCGGGTTTTGCGGCCTTGGAACCTCTCGCGAAGAGTTTCGATGACCGCTTGACACTCCGGGTTGAGTTGGTATCCCTCGGGGGTTCGAACGATGATGCCAAGTTCCCGAAGCCTCCTAACCCGATAGGCGGTCTGGTCCGGAGAAAAGACTCCGACAAAAAAGTCCTGTATCTCCCGAGCGCTGAAGGGAGCGGGGTATCGAAGGCAGACGGCGTAAACGAGAGTGCCCGACCAGCCAAGGGCTCCGTGCGCAAAGAGCGGGTCACCCATCCAGCCGCTGAGGTATCCGGTAGGTCCCCAGATTCGCTCAGCGATGGCTTCCCAGTCTCGTCGTAGACGGGGAGACGACATAGCCTTCCCGTAAGTGAACACATTTCCGCGACCCTCGACTCGCTTTCGGGGAATACGAAGCCAGCCCTGTTGGCGCAATTGACCCAGGTGTTCCGTGATGCTGGAGCCACCACTTCTGATGAAGTCCTCCTGCAGGGTTCGTCGGGCACGCTCTCTCTCGCCACTTTCTCCCATCTCGTAGATGTAAGCGCTGAGGAGAACCGATGAGTCGGCATTTGCAGGGTGCCGACTCGCGCCTAACGGCCTGGCCAAACGGACTGACTTCACCGGCTCGACCACTTGCGAAAACCTACCCAACGCCACTTCCATGCAGGTAATTCGTTGCCTCCAAATGACGCGATTGTGCTTTGGAGTTGCATGTATATCGGTGGAAACCGGGGTGTTGTGTTTCTAGGTAAGTGGATTTCGTGGCCGCATCGTTTACTGAAATTCCGAACTCATGCACGTAGCGAATTGTCAAGGGGTTGCACGATTTTGTGGGCGGTAATGGCGCGTTCGGCCGCTCGATGTTGGGCGTATCGGTTCGCCATAGCCGTCGAGGTCCAGCCCGCAAGTTTTGATAGGTCCACCTCCGAACCGCCATTTCGCAACCAACTATCAACGAAAGTGTGGCGCAGCATGTGTGGATGAACCTTGAGCCCAGCCATGCGGGCTCGACGTCGGACGACTCCTCGCACTCCCGTTGGGGTGAGCGGACCCTTGCGTCCGGTCCAGAGCCCTCCGGGCGCCGAGCCACGGGTTCGTAGCCACCTATCGAGCGCGGTTGAGGCCGTCGCTCCGAGGCTGACAGTCCGCCACTTGCGACCTTTACCGAAGACGCGGAGAGTCCGGTCCTCGCCGATGTCGTCCAAGGTCAGGTTCGTGACCTCAGAGAGCCGAAGACCGGCATCCAACATGATGGTCAGGATTGCCAGGTCCCGCCTGTTATCTGCACCTTGCCCCTTACAGGTGTCAAGTAGACGCCGCACTTCGTCTGCAGTGAGCACTGCAACATTCACCGGAGGAACGATGGGCTTAGGCACTCCGACCATCGGATTGAACTCGATGTCACCCTCACTATCGAGCCAGTCGAAGAAGCCCTTCAGGTGGCGCCAGGCGGTTCGTACGGTCGAGGGCTGACATCGGGTCACCATGTCCCCGAGGTACGCCGTGAGGTCGTCCTGGGTGCATGCCAGGGGGTCGTGGAGGGACAGAAATGGCCTCAGGTA
>Ga0194133_10009339_pt1 | contig 11239 bp, 6 predicted proteins | sample TA2KigOf40mmetaG_FD_155448 | JGI IMG/M metagenome (GOLD analysis project Ga0194133, IMG submission 155448) | Freshwater microbial communities from Lake Tanganyika, Tanzania - TA2015055 Kigoma Offshore 40m | ecosystem: Environmental > Aquatic > Freshwater > Lake | place: Tanzania: Lake Tanganyika...
AAATACAAAGGCAAAAAGTTTTTAAAAAATGTCTTCAATCTCTCCTTTTGGCTTAACTTCCTAACCTTTTTTTCAAAACTTAACTTTTTCATATCTTCTTTTGCAAGGAACGCTTTTCATCTATTTTCTTGGAAATTTTTTGTGATAAAGACCAGGAATTTCTTTGATCTAAATTACTTAAAGATTTACTTTTCTTTGGAGAAAATTTAACATCTTTTTTTGCTCATAAACTATTTCTCAGTCGAGAGATTGTTTATTGTGTCTGATAATTGTAAGGAAATAGTAAGGTTTCAAAACCCCAATAAAATTTGACTTTGATTAAATATTAGGATGAAACTGGGTCAGATTATTTCACAGCAGCTTGGTTCAGACGTCACCGAATATGAAAAGGATTTGTTTTCATTAGTAACAAAATAGTGTGGGTTCACTAACTTTAAGTTATAATGCCATTAAAAATTAAGTAGACTGGTATTTTTTTGTGCGGTGAAAAATACCTGACCCTCCCAGTCTACCTGCCTACTTAAAATGTTCATGGCTTTGTCAATTTTAAAGCTAAAGAAAAGTTTATAAAACAGCATTTTAGCTTAATAATTGAACTAAAAGTGTTATTTTATAAACTTTTTTCCAGGCTTAAAATTATGGGAGCTATTAAAAATGTAAATATAAAACTTCGAACTTAAATACCTCAGCTTCTAGACACAATATCAAAAATCTTATCGATAACTTTGGAGCCATCCATGCAAGGATTATGCATGCCAATTTTCAGGCCTCTAGCTTCTCTGGTGTGGGAGGTGAATGAGGAGATGACATACGGACACACACAAGATGTCAAGCATTCTTTTTAGATCCCTTTACAAAATTTCTAACCTTCTCTAGGGATGGATAAAAAATGTCTCTTGCTTTTATATATTTTATAATTTTAACTTTAAATGAGTCATGTAGCCAACCCTGTCTTTGAGCTCATAGATCAAGGTTGTGGCTCTAAAATTGTCTATCCAAGGTCTGTGATAGGGTGGCATTATTCACATTTTGTCAAGCAATCAAACTAACTAAAAAGTTTTTTTGACAACCATGGGGTGTCACAAAAAATGTGTCTGACAAAAATAAGATATGAATGTGAAATCTAAGCAAAGTTTTTTTTCTTTCACAAGACTTATGAAGCATAAGGGAAAATATCAGATGGATCATCCAGCCCAACTTTTCCTGATCTGAATATTTTTGTCGGATAAAATCATGCAAGGAAACAATTTCATGATTCCAAAAGCAATTTCTTCATCAAATTCAACAGAGATTCTTTGAATTGCTTTGAGATGAAAGCAAACAACTGACAACTTTTCTGCTTTAGCTGGTAAATATTCCCAGTAGATTTTCCTCTCCAAGCAATTGTTATTGTCAACAAACAGCAAAGATCGGGAAACATTCTTGATAAATATAGTTGAACCAAAAATGAATGATGGTATTTCTCCCCTTCCTCTCAGTACACATTTTAATGTTTTTGATAATAATTTCAACAGCTTCTCTTTCTTGCGAGCCAAAAAATTGTTCCCTTGAGACTCTGATTTCGTAATCTTTTTTATATTAAGTTAACAAAAATACTTGAAATCTTAATTCCATTTTGAGTGAGTTTTTTGACATTTCAAAAGTCTGATGCTGAAGATTTAGATTAAAAAAAACTTGAAGGAAACTCGATTATTCTCTAAGAAAATTCTCAGTTTTTCGATATTCTTCATTGCTTTTTATCACATAAAACACATTAGCCTGAAAGATTTATTTGTTTAGTATTAATAAAAGAGCATGCATGTCATTTGCACTTTATGCAAGAAGAAAATGTGTCCTTGTGTGAGCTCAAACAGGATTTAAAAATGTTCTCCCTTGTGTTTGAGAGTGCGTGTTATTGATTCTTGGGAGGATCTGATCCTATTAGAGCTGTCAAACTATTCTGTGGCAAAAATGAATCATTCTTGGCTCCCATCTGTTCCAACTCACTCAATCTCCATCTCAACATAGATTTATTACGTGGCACAGAACATAGTACAAGAACATTTTTCCCATCTCTGTGTAAAACTTTCTGAAAAACGTTAAAAGGCCAACAAAAGCCACTTTTGATTCTACATACTACAAAAGTCTATCCTCTTAAATGTGACTTGGCTGACAAGAAGCTTGAAAAGTTTTTAGGAAAGATGAAGAAAATTTGATTCTTAAATTTTTCAGAATAAAAAATGGTTTAATTTGAAAGGTTCTATGAAGAAGAAGAAGATTTTCATATTTAGAAAATCTATAATCTAACCATTGGAAGATAATAAAACATAAGGTACTTCAATGAGATGTATAAATACAATTTTTTTAGTTTGTGTTAAGAACTGATTATTCTAACACTAAATCACGTTAATGAGAGTAGCGCTGACTTTACAACAGTTATTCTTTTTGACTGAAAGTTGTGTTTCGCAATCACTTGATTGTATTTGATAATTAAAAGTCAAAGATCAAGGGACAATTCATTTTTAATCAAGTTTTCTGCACAGCAATCAATCCTGACTGAGGTAAACATCTACTAGAAATGATTAATTAGGGCAAATCCAGGGGTCAAAGATTTTGCCCCCACATACATATAGCAGTGACTCTTATTAAGGTGTTGAGTTTACCCTCCACAAGATAGGATCATTCTGCATATATTGAATTAAATGTTTGATTTTGCCTCTAATGTAAAATTTTAGTATAATTATTAAGTTCCTAAAACCCAATTAGCAAGTAGTTTTTGTCAACGTTTTTGGCAAAAGCCTCTCAGATATGCCTAAAACCATGAAAAAATACAACAGATTCTGTTAATATGTATCAAAAAGAGTAAATTTAGAGTGAATAAAGTTTAAAAAAGGTGTCTTATTTTTAATAGCTGTGATAAAATTATCATATTATTTTCTCTTTTATCTGTCATTTTAATAAATCTTACTTCACAATATTTTGAATGCCAGTTCATTCAGTTTATTCACCCTATCGCTTTAAAAGTCATTTCAAGCTGTCTTTCATTTCCATACATGTAGACTTAGTATTCCAAGCGATCCTGTAAGCGTATCACGAGGTTTGGTAAGCGACGAGAAATATCACGGTACTAACCCATACTTATGAACTTAGATCCTTCCTTTCTTTTAATAAAAAGGCGAGGTATAAGATATGCTCATAATATTTTATTCAAGGGTTAGAATACACACATAGAAAAGTATACAAAAGGTGATATCCTTTAGGAATGTTTCTAGCTATCTATTCTTCACAACAGTGAACTTAATTGAAAAAAAGCCTGATTACAATATTCCCATTTTCTTCTGTTTTCAGGATTATACCAAGGGTAGATTTTTTTGTGTAGCGTCTAGCAAATCAAAGTCATGAAGACACTTTTTTCTAACTGGAAATCTTTTTTTTTGTATTTTTGTGGCAAGCTGGGGATCAAGGGTTGCCTGTAGGGTTGTCTGGATTCAAACCCATGACCCTCCGATCCCCAGCCAGTTGCCATGGCAATGAGCCACCGTGATCCCAGTGAAGTTGTCGGCTACAAATTTTTAAACCCTGATGAAAGGAAATTTATTTCTAATGTGGAATAAATGTCATTTTTAGATGAAACACCAACTCAACCTCCAAAATTGATCCACATTGATAGGCCATGCACCATTTTACTCTAATTTTGGGAAAAGCAAGTTAAGCTTTCTTACTTTAACAGTTAGGAATTATCTAAGTGGAGCATGAAGAAGGCCAAGACCCTTAAATTTATCCAAAAAAGTTTCAACAATCCCAATTCATGCACCATAGAATTTGAGGGCTTATCTAAATCCTACCCTGACACACTATGCTTGAAGTTAAGCATGGAAAAAAGAAATCAATAAAAGATAAAAATTTTAGAACTATTTATTTTAGTCCAATTTTTAAATATTACTTCATCCCTTCCCTCTATGAGCCAGCAAAAATGATCTAATTTTTTCCCTTTAAGGACAATTGAAAAGTTTGGAAATCACTTAAAGACTCAATATCTTCAAAAATAGAATCATGGTGAAAAATAATAAGAGAAAATGATTTCTTTCGATTCTCTTGAAATTATATTTATATCAAATGTCAATTTAAATTAATTCAGCTTTATTGCGTTTAAATATGCTTCGGCTCAGATCAATTCTTTCATGTCGATTTTCGGTTTAACATCAATACTTTATTGGATTAGACTTACAAATGGCTTCGATCCAATTGAGTTGCTAAAGTTTTAAAAGAAAAAGAATCTTGATAAATCGAAATCTTCTCTAACAACTTGCAAAAAAATCTCTTTCAACTCTAGATGTTTTTGTCCTTATTCTATTCACCAATCCATATTGTAAAGATGGCATTTGTAGAGAAACTGATGATTCTATCACAATAACAAAAGACTGACAAAAAAAGCTGAATAAGCAGCATTTCTAGGCCTTTTTTTATTTATCCCATACTCTCATGATTATTAGTATATGCCATAAATTTGATTTGAGAAATAAGGATTATTTTTTAATGGAAAATTGATCAAAGTCTTATCCATCTATGACAGAAAAAAGGGCTAATAAGGGCTTAACCTCAGGATCAAAGGTTTTTATCTGACCTTTAATTGAAACTTAAATGGTTCTTATCACAATAGGATAAAGTGTATTAAATTATAGTTATTTAAGAGAAAAATAAGCAACTGGATCATTAATGGTAACGCAATTCATTGTAGGAAGGTGAAAGAAAACTTTCATACCTATTTATTTGCTTTAATTATTAAGCAGAGTTTTTTAGTCATGACTTACATTACCTGAATATCTTAATCAGTATAGGCGTAATTCTAAAGACCTCAGTAAACAAATCGATTCAGTTAAATGAATACAAATACTTGATTTGGAGTCTATTAATGTTTAAAATGTGACAATGTCATCTGAATTGTCACAAACTGCTCTCTTGTAAAAAAATTAAGGTGCTTTTTGATACATTTTTGAATGAATCCTCAACAAAAATGTCCCTAAATTTCTGATTGTCATATGAAACAGGGTATTCTTTTTCAAAAACAGACAGTTTTTTTGATATGGGAGAAATTGCAAAGATCTAGAGTTTCTTTCTTTTGGGTTCAATGTTTGATATAGCCATTCATTTCCCAACCTTCTAAAATGCAAATTCTGCTGTTCTAAATTGATTTAGGCAATGAGGACTTTATATATCCAGCCATCATTCTTTGTTAGATGGGCACAAAGAAAAAAAAAGGTTTAAGAATGAATGAGGCTTTCTCTTTGTACACTATCGAATAGAGCCATTTCTTGACATTTCTTTGCTTGTTTACAGGTTGTTTACAACGAGCTAAACGAAAATGGAATTGATGGACTGGCACTTCCTCAAGGAGATGAGGGTCTCAGGAGATCATCTTCAGGTTCACTTGCTAATGGAGGTGGAAGTGGCCTTGTAAGTTTTCATTTTGTCATTGTTTCAAAATCCCAGTATGAAAAAAGGAGAAATCTTCATTTCCCCTGATATTATGTATTTATATTTCTTTGGGTTAATAATACTAGCAAAATATTCCTAGCCTTAAAGTGTGCCTGATTTCGTAAGATTAAAGAAAGACTTTTTTGTTTTGGAGAAAGCCTCAGAACACCCTTTCAGATGCATTAGAGTAGAGATGGGCCATGACCCAATCCGAGCATATTTTTGACCCGCAATAAATAAGAGGCTGACCCGTCTTTGACCCAAGCACTTTTTGACCTGACCAGAAGAAAAAAATTGAAAAAGCAGATATTTAGGGGAAATTTTTGAAACCCAAACCAAAGATGGCTGACCTGATCTGGGTCAAACGTTTTCGACCCGAACCCATCACTATATTAAGGGGACATATTTTTTGAAAGGATCCCCTTCAAGTGATGATTTTCTTTTGGGCAACCCAGGGACAAAGACTCATATCTAGAGATGGGCCCTGACCTGACCCGACTCGAGCATACTTCTGATCCGCAGTAAAAAAGAGGTCAACCCATCTTTGACACAAGTATTTTTTGACCCGACCCGCTGATATTTTTTAGATCTGAAATGAAAAAAATAGAAAAATTTGGGATTTTTAGGGTTGGACAACAAATGTCAGGGTTGCTGCACTGGCACAGACTAAAATTGTTTGAGGTTTTGTTCATGGTAAAAGATATATTTTGAGCAATAAGTCAAGTGGTCCTTTGTAAAAAAAACCAAAAGTTTGTGTAAGGAAAAAGGTTTCATTTGCTATGAGCAAATATTGTCTACTGATAAATTTGCTTTGGCAATGGTTGCCCTATAAGAATCTTGCTTCAAGTGCACTCTATTTCAACTTTTAAACTCTCTATATGGTTTTTATTTTTTTGAAAATAAGGACTTTTGCTGACCTGTGAAATTAATCTTTTCCTAGCAAATCAAATCAAATTATGTAAAAATTCAACATTGGATTTCTAAACTGGAAATATTTCATTGTTGGTCGTAACAAGCATGGAACAAAAAAGTTCTTTCAAATATATAGCTTTAACGAAATTATGGATGTGAATGCAACATGAAAGGAAAAAATTTCTGTAGAAAGATTGAACTATTTTTGAAAATACTTTAGGAACCCTCCAGATGAAAAGGAAAGATCTTGTCTTGGCTTGTTCACAGTTAGGCACCGAAGTTTTATCCAAATACCTCACTAAAAGATAATCAAATTCAAGTAGAGAAGCTGGCTTAAACTTTTGCTTACTAATCCAAAAATTTACAAAAGAATTTCTTTTGAGCAAGATCTCACTCTTTCAGCAAAATGTAGTAAAGATAACCTTTTCAATCAAATAATACTAATTATATAGAAATATTGATTTGACATGAAACAAGTTCATTTCAAAAAGGAATCAAAGTTTTGGTCAGTTTCTGACCATCCAATCAAAAAAGTCAGTAAAAGCCACAACTTTTTACTTCATTTTTCATGTTTCTGAAAAATTGTTTAAACACCTTGAATACTTTCTACAATCTATATAGGTACTACTTTTCTTCTTATGTTAGAAATTCATTTTGGCGCAGGGAAAGTCAACATGGCATTTAAGGGCCATGCTGATTTCTCCCAAAGTTTGGGACAAAAGACTTCTTATAAGTAGTCTGTTGGTTGGGTGGCATTCATCATCTGTGTTAAAATCCTCACTGAGAACCAATTGAACTAAGATTGAGTGTCTTAGGCTCCCTTCTCATATAGGAGTATGGGACAAGAGGTAATGAAAATACTTTTATCAAGCGTGCAAATAAAATACAACAAGAGAAGAGGCTTCTAAAAATACTTAGCCATGAGGAACACTAGGTGTTTCGGAGGTTGGTACACGGAGGTGTTTGTAGAAGAACTCTTAAACAAAACAGTTAAAATGGGTCTTTTTATACTTTTGAAACAGGATGTTGGGCTGGCTAAGATAATGAGAGCGAGTTCCTTGTTTGTGCAAAAGAAAGAAGGGCCTTTGTAATTTTATGTGTAAAACATTAAAAGTTGAAACTTTGGTTTTGTGCTTTTGAGGGGATCCTGTTGCTCATGGATGGTTCTGCATTTTTCAACATTAAAAAAATGCACGTCTACTTAATTATTATTAAAAAAATAGTTGAATCTAATCGAAAATTTGTCCCTTTTTGACATTTCCCAGTGTCTAATCCTTTAAGTATGTTTGACTTTGTACCATAAAAAGGCTGTTAGGAAATTACATATAGGATATGACAGGATGTAACTTTATCATTAAACTAATTGGAGACTTTTTTTATTTACTTAGGATGATGAAAGTCAGACTTTGGGAATCTTACACTGCACCATGAAATACTGCTTTGACAAAAATGCCCTCATTGTTACTGTCAATAAGTGTGAAAACTTACCAGCTAAGGACACAGCTGCAAAAAGCAGGTATTATATCAGAAGTTTTTGTTCTATAAAACTTGTCATATGGTATGTGTGTAGGGATTTCCTCAAAATCAGATACGGGCCCTGACCTGAAACAAAGCATACTTTTGACCATCAGTAAATAAGAGGCTGACCCACCTTTGGCCTGAGTACTTTTTGACCTAACCCAAAGAGATTTTTTTTGTCCAAAAAGGAAAAAATTGAAAAATTTGACATTTTTAGGGGAAATTTCCCAAATCCAAACCCAAACCATAGATGGCAGACCCGACCCGACCTGGGTCAAAAATTTTTGACATCGACCCATCACTACTTAAAATGCATTACTAAGATTTATTTGTATTTAGTGATCCATATGTGAAGTTACAACTGTTGCCAGAGAAGCAACACAAGGTGAAGACTCGAGTAATGAGAAGAACACTAAATCCAGTCTATGATGAGGACTTTACTTTCTATGGAATCCATTTTAGCCAATTGCCGGTAAAGTAATTCAAAAATCTGGATTTTCCAAGGAAGCTGTGAAACATTCTTTATCACTTTCTAGTCTCTAACTCTACACTTTGTGGTCCTGAGTTTTGACCGTTACTCAAGGGACGATGTGATTGGTGAGGTTATGGTTGAATTGGAAAAGGTTGATTTGAGCACAAGCCAGGAAATGCCAGTTCCTTTGGCAAGGGAGATTACACCAAGAAGTTTTAAGGTGATTTCAAAATCCATAATTCTAAAACGATTGATTTTAAAGCCACTTACTAACAGCTCAAGAGTCAGGGTCGGGGGGAGGTTCTGATCTCACTTTGTTACCAGCCAGCTGCCAACCGAATGACTGTCGTTGTCCTGAAGGCTAGGAACTTGCCTAAAATGGACATTACTGGTCTCTCAGGTATTTTCTAACATGATTACTCAGATTATGATGGTAGAATTCCCACTTCACTTCAAAATATGACAAACAGAGTACAAGTGGTAAAAAAGTAGTAAGAGTTTAAGAAATATGATAACATACATTATCTATCCAAAAGTGCTTAAGTTAGATACCTATTATAAATGTAGACAACCCACACGGATTTTGGTGCTTAGATTTAAGTTTTACGGTAGTTTGATCACACAACCTTTCTATCCACGTCTTATCCCCGAGCGCTCCTGATTAGCGGGCTCCTGTTTCACATATCCATATAAAGGCTTGCATTCCTTTGAATATGTTACCTTGTTATTTCTCTATGTGCTTAGACGTAAGTCACTTAAGTAGATAATTAGACTTTGCATTAAGGTTTAGTCTTGATATTACTAAGAAAAGTGTTTTACTAACCTATTAAAGTATTATGAGCATTTTTTTACACTAGTCTGTTATTTTATATAAGGAGGATAGCTCATTGTCATGGGTTAGAGTAGAGTTACTACAGACGTCTCTATCTCGTCTTACCATTCCATACAAGCCTTACGTATGCCCTATCAGAGATAGTCTACACAAATATCAAACGAAGATTATGAAATTTTAGGAGATGGATTCTTTAATACACAAATCAAGACCTTGCAAATCCATAGTCTGTTTTGTATGGTTCAAAACAGCCTTAATAAAAAATGTTGTTAATAGACTTGAAATGATGGTCAGATTGAAAGGTTGTTTCAGGGTCATGGATTCAATGTTGAGAGTTTAATAAGCTTATTGCTGATATACCTCTGTCCCTACGTGTAAGTTTATTAACAACCCAGAGTAACCCAAAGGTTGTTCATAAAATATAAGAAGTCTGTGATGAGTGACTACGTACCTTTCCAAATAAAAGACTTAGAGAGACTGAACTGTTCATTGATAACAATACCGATATCTTTTGTATGTTTTTGCCTCTAAGCCGATTCAGAGAAATCATTCAAACACATCATGAAAGGAACATATGCGATGTACGTTATGGAATATTGTATATGACCTATAAAAATAAAATTCAAAGTGTGTCAGGATGTCAGAACCTTATAGTCTCCCAAACTGGTAAAATAGCGATAATTTTATATCTCTTACCCTGCCCCCGGGGTTGTCGGGGGGCCAAAAACACTAAAAGCTGAAGGAAGCATCTAACAAAATTGTTTATGAAACAAAAAATGTATAAATTTCATCTGCCCAATGCTGGGTATCCTCAGCTAGTTACAAATAAGCATAGATATAGAACTTCTTCTAGGAAATTATACTAAGGTATAAATGGCAACGGATTGAAACTACAGAAATGACTAATGCTACAAAATGACCATAATAAGAATGCATTTCATAGAAATATGCAATTTTCTTTTCCTTTCAGATCCCTATGTAAAGATCTATCTTTTATTCCATGACCAACGGATTTCCAAGAAGAAAACTCACGTGAAGAAACGGACATTGAATCCAGTTTTTAATGAGTCATTTGTCTTTGACTTGCCCCACCTTGGAGATGATGGATTAAGTCATGTATCTTTAGAATTTATGATGCTTGATTGGGACAGAGTCACAAAGAATGAGGTGAAACTTTTTAATATAAATAATGGATTTTCCAAAGAATATAATTACTTAATGAATAAATGAATTTTCAAGGTGATTGGACGATTGGAACTTGGAGGGGATAAATGCACTGGCACAGCATTACATCATTGGAATGAGGTTCTGTCATCGCCAAGACGTCAAATAGCTGAATGGCATAAACTTAAAGAATAGTTTCGTTTATTTAAATTGTCAATTTATATTTGGGTTTGCTTGTAGCAACTAAATCACGTTTGTTTTGGGTGGACACAGAAAATCCTCACAAAATTAAAGTATACTTGGTTGGAAAAGAAAGTGAATGTCAATTCCATCAAAAGTAAAAAAGGCAATTTTATGCTTAAAAAAAGAAATCCAACGTTTTATATATTATTGTGAGAAAATCTGAACTCATTTCCATCACAAAATCGCCTATAATGAGATTGAAAGTATGAGGTATAGAAATAAGAAATAAATGTATTGCAAATTCAATTTTATTTTATTTTGAGCTGGATTCTATCAAAGTTCATTTTCAGTTCATCTTGTTATGATTTTAGATCACCAAATCACCAAAGATGTTGTAATCCTAACAGGAAATCATTTTACAATCTGGCACTCCATTGGTTTGGTCTCTTTAGGTAAGGGGTCTTGTGTAGATAAAGGCTTAGGGCAAATGGTTTTGGGATCTGACTTGAGGTGTGCAGGCCCAAATCATAGAGACAACCAAGAGGGCCCTTCCAAATTTATTTTTTACAATTTTTATGGTGCGCCTGTAGTGATGGGTCCGGGTCAAAATTTTTTGATTCAGGTCTGGTTTGGTCAGCTATTTATAGTTTGGGTTTGAATTTGGAAAATTTCCCCTTAAAATGTCATTTTTTGTAATTTTTTCC
>Ga0194133_10009340_pt1 | contig 11239 bp, 13 predicted proteins | sample TA2KigOf40mmetaG_FD_155448 | JGI IMG/M metagenome (GOLD analysis project Ga0194133, IMG submission 155448) | Freshwater microbial communities from Lake Tanganyika, Tanzania - TA2015055 Kigoma Offshore 40m | ecosystem: Environmental > Aquatic > Freshwater > Lake | place: Tanzania: Lake...
ATTTAGTTGATTCTTCTTCATTGGACATGAGATTTGAATCTGGTATTTGCGAAAGCGTATCCAAGCAACCGAGGAGGTTGAGAGATGCCTGGAAAAATATGTAGTAATTATAAAAAAAGGCATTTTTCATTCAAATTACTTTTTATTGAGTGCTTTTGAGCTTCTTTATTTGGCACATAACAAGATTAAACTTTACCTGCCCATGCGATACTAAACAACCGGGTATCAAAGGCAATGCTAACTCAGGGGACAGAATAGAGGGTTTCGTCATTCTGTCCCAACTGTTGTCGCTCCGACTCACAAAATCTGCTGTTTGAGGGATACCTATAATATTTAAGGCCTTGTGAAGAGCAGGTAATTAATGAAGTGTTTTCCAAAAAGCATACCTGACATAATAGGGTTGTAAGACTTGAAATTGCTCGATACATTATCGAAAGTCCACAAAACGTTAAAAACATAATCCAAAGACACAACGTTGTTCGTAAAAGAGACATGATCGGGACCAGAAAAATTCCTTTAAATCAAATAAAGCATGATGAAAGCATTAGCAAAGCCAACACTGCCTTGCAGTTCTTTACGCTCTCAAGTTGGATGTCATAACCTTTCATAGTAAGTTACAACTAAAGCTTATTTTCAAGTGTTGATCATACCTGCAAAACCCGTCATTTCTGCTGATGGCAAGACTCTTGAACGTGGTGGCGGTAGTTGTTGGAATAAGTAAGATGTGACGACCATTTGCAGTGACAGTTGAGGAGACTAGACTCTAAATTATATATTTATTTTAAAATAGTGTATAGCTATCATTTTCACAGCAATTCCTGTTTGTTATTTCAAAACAAATGTAAGCAATTCTATTTCAACAATGGTGATTTGTGTCTCAAACCTGCGCATTTATAAGACTTTCATCAACTTTAAGAAAAGTCTGTTCGCCAGAAGCTCCGATCCAAGTAGCACACCTTCCGAATTTAGATCCAAAGTTTGGTATTTGAGCTGGGATAGCAAACCAGAGCTCTCGCCTGACTGCAATCTCATGCATGCCAGCTGTTACTTCCTCTATTTGGCTATCTGAGGGCTCATTACGGCCAAGCTGTCCTTTCTGAAAATTGAAACAATTATTCTCTGATTTTCTTTCCTGATAATGTATTCTCTCTTTTAAAGAATAGATGTCAGTAAAAGTTTGTTTGAGTCGGAATCAGAAGCTTGATAATGTAAATCCTGACCTGATGGTTTCCGAATGTAAAAACTTCTCCATCGCAGGTCAAAATTACAGAATGATATGCACCAGCAGCAACCTGAATTGCCCGTCTTGAAATGTGAATCAGAGTTGGGGAACCCCTGGGAATAAGGTCCATCTAAAAGAGACGAACTGAGTTTACAGCTCTTAGTGCCTTAGATAGCAAAGCCATTTTTTAATTTGAATAAAAAAATCATGAAAGAATGTCAAGGCTAAACTTCAAGAAGCTTGATTTTGCCTTTTCAATGCCAATTTTTTCACTCATTGCATTACCTGCCCAAGCTGACCATGAGAATTACTACCAAACCCGAACACCTCCCCTTCAGATGACAGAAGTAGGGTATGATGAAGCCCTGAACAAATCACATGTATCATGACAATGAGTGGGGCAAATATAGTCAAAAGTTATACCTGCTGACAATTGAGTAATTTTAGCCCGTCTTGGCAATAATATTTTGGCGGGTGAAAGAGAGGCTAATTTACCCCCAACATCTTTTTCAGCATCTGACGATGGTGCTAACGGCGCAGCCAAGTTTGACCCCCCTTTAGAAGCAATAAAAGACACAATGCTTTTTCGTGCCCTTCCATCGTGCATCATTTTAAGATGGACAAGTTCGTCCTCTCTTCTTCCGTCTCGCTTCTCCCTTTCTGCTAATCTTCGACCACGTCGGCAGCTGCCCATTCGTTGTAAACGACGTCGAATAAACTTTTCTCTATAATCGGCTGGGGCACGATTGAATTCCTGTATCAATGTTAAATCTCTAAACACTTTAAGAAAATACTTTTTGTTGAGATTGATTACTTGAGCTAAAATGATGTCTCTTACTGAAGGACACTCGCCGGCAGCAGACACAACCTTTAGTCAAAAGTATTTGTAACCAAATGCTAGATGATTATTTTTAGTAACTTATTAGTAGCTAATTTCACCATTTGTTCGTCCTCTCCAGAACAATTTCTGCAGCAACCACAATCTGCACATCCTGAGTCTCCAGAACCGCAGCCACATAGAGTGCCCGGATTCCTGTCAGGTCGTCCAGAAGTAACGCAGCTTGCACCATAACCTGTGCATTCTCCACAGAAGGCACAAACCATGCACTGAGCACAGATTTTTAGGTTTTTTTGGAGAAACAAGTAAATTATTGATTTTTCAACAAGACCTGATCGTGCTTCCATTTGTGCTTTCCCATCAGACACATTGCTTCTGCTAGAACTCGTCCTTAAATACTTAAAGTTTTACGCCGAAAGAAAAGAATCTTAAAATTAATCTCTTACTCTCTTGATCTACATCAATATCTGGATCGCTTCCAAGGTCATCAGGACCCTCTGCTGCTGAAGTGGCTGCGCTTAGAGGACCGAAAGGAGACGCCCCCATGTTGATTTGTTGCAAATCGCTTTCAGCTAAAAAAAAGTCTCTTATATATTGTCATATCGCAGATTTTAGAACAACCAGCTTCACCTTTTGGTGAAGGAAATTCTCTTCCACACTGTCCTTTGTTGTTCATGCCAAAGGTGAAAATGTCTCCTTCTTTAGTCAGTGCAACAATATGAGCTTTGCCAACAGCTACCTTTAATAAAACATAAGACGCAAAGTCATATTAAAAAAGATCTTGGCATTTTTAGTGTAATTTTTCTGCAAATTAGTACCTGGGAAACAGGGTGTCCTTTAAGCTCTGATACCTGTCCTGTTGCAAAGTCAGTAGCGGACGAATCTTTACCAAAAACAAACAAATCTCCCTCTTTCGTTACAAGTGCAGAAGTCCCATTCCCAGCAGCAACCTTTTTTGGTAAATAAACAAAAGTAAGTTTAACCTACACAAATTAAACAAAATAACTTGAAAGCCCTTACGAAAACGACGTGAAGACCCTCCATACGTGAAAATTTCTTGGGCTTTACAGATTTTAATTGTCTTCGTGCCTTCGATTGGTCCCCATCCTCTCCCCGCTTTGCTGTTCCAACAAAGTAAACACTTCCATCGTCAGCAAGCAACAAAGCATGTTGAGCATCATGACCAACTCCAAACTTTATGATTTTTAGACCCTGTTCATTAAGAGCAAACGAAGGATTGCAAAAAACGTTTTTTTACCTGTGTAATTCTCATAGACTTCGAAATGTTCATTTCGTGCCACTGCCCGTTCTGCCCAATATGCTTGTGGCCAATTGAGGTAGACTTTCCTATGTGTAATAAAAGTTGACATTTTTAAATGTCCAATTCAAAGTAGCAAAATACAAGTATCATCATGCAACTTTCTGCACTTTAATTGCAATACAACGAATTTTGTTTAATGAGTTCTTACCAGTAAAATAAACTCTTCCTTGTCCTGTGAGTAAAAGGGTAAAATCTTTTCCTGACTGCATTGTTATCATCTCATCTTCAGTACCAAACTCTAATTGACATTTGGACTTGAATGAAGCACTGGAAGGACTCGAGCATCCGGCTATAGAATCATCAAAAATTGGGGTACCGATAACCTCTATGCCTTTTCTAGCGAGTTTTAATGGTAATTCGTTGACACAAGACATAGGAGTATATAAGTTTGAGGAGTCAGCATCATTAGTTGTTGAGTAGAATCTTGCTACAAAGTTATCGCCTAATGAGCTTGTCGACACAATGGCAACGTGAGTTCCATCACTGAATAAAACATGTGGCGATTCTTTACGTCGGATGGCACTTTCTCGGATGATCACGGTGTGAATTATTGTCAAAGAATCGATGTCAACCTTTAAAAAAAGTGCTTAATTTAAGACAAAAGTTCTTGCTCAGGATTCCAAAATATTATTTTCACACCTGAGCCAGTTCAACATTGCCTTCGCTGTTTCTGTAATGCTTTTTGCCATTGCCGTAAGGAAAGAAGTACAAAATCCCAGACGCGAAACCGAGCCACCCTGGTAAAAAGTTTTTGCTTTCAGCTTTTCAGTGAATTTACTGAAAAAAGATACCTGGTCTTGGATGAAAGTGGGAATTTTGTTTGTAAATATGACCTTTTATGGTACCAGCATAACCAGTACCGATTTTAAACAAACCCTGACTGGTTTGTAAAAACAGATACAGACCATTTGACGAGATACAGTGAACGCTCTCGGGTTGTCCAGATCTATTTGGAGAATGTGAGATAACTCTTGAAAAGATTGTAACTATGTTATAGAAGTACGAGTCTGAAATTATTGTAGACAAATTATTCAAAATCAATATCATATTAACGGAGTCACCTGAATTTAACATTGAAAGAATCTACAATGGAATTTTTTGTAATTCCACATCCCATGAAATCAGGGTGGTCAGTGCGTCCTAACATTACGCTTGTAACTGATCGTTGAAGACTTGTCTAAAATATAATATAAAGGTGTTGATGAAAAATTGGATGAGTCTATACTGCAAGATATTATTATTATCATTATTGTAATTTCTTAAGTTGAGAGAAATAGGTTGCAAAGTTCTAAAACTGATTACCAATATTGCAGGCATTATAATTTTTTCATTGCTTCGATGGGACATGAGCATTGCAGAAGCTGCAGATAGGAGTTTTCCCGTATCTCCATAAGCCACGGCTAGGCTTAACAAACACGCTCCTATAATTTAGTTTTTTCAATATTTGCCAATTCATTAAAGGTAATGAAAGTATATTTTATTTAAACGTAAAACATAATACGTGCTCACCAGAAAGAGACCTGATTGATCTTCCATCTTCAGGACAGGTAAAATTTGATGGCTCAGAAGTTTCGGCAGATGTTGCCAACTCCATGAGTATTTCAAACATGGACTCAACAGTGCCTGAGGGTTCACGACTGAGCTCCTCAGGTTGATGACCTTGTAAAATGTCCAAAAGAGAAGACATTGCTCGTAAACATACACCTGTGAAAAGAAGGGGCAAAGTCAAAATAAAGTTCAACCATCAAAAAAAGGTAAAAGTTTCGTGAAAACTAGTAAACCCTTAAGTTGTTGAAATATTGATTTGAGCTGGTTTTTAACCTTTGGCTTAATTAGTAAAAGAATATTCAGCTGAATTTTCTATGACGCATTAAGAAGTAACACTTCAAAAAAATCAATTTTCCAAAAAATTCAAACTTGATGTTGCATCCAAGGATTTATGATTTTATTACCCGGATAGGCTGTTTTACATTCACGTATTATTTCAAAAACTCCTTGGAGTCCGATTCCAACAATTTTTGGGAGCGCATGCTTCTTGTCGGCATCGTCATCTGATGAGATGTCGTTTATTTCACCCTCATCTGACTCTTTCCATGTTGACGCAGACTGTAACTGCAACAGTGCCGTTTGCCTTCGTCGATTTTCTAGGCTAAATTTTTATTTGAATAAAACTGCTTTCGTTTACTTATGAGTATTAAAATTATGTTTCACCATGTGGCTCTGACAGCAGCAAACACTGCAAAGGGTGAAGGATTTTTGGGAATGCTGACTTGGGACAAGCTTGGATAAAATTCAGGTAGCGAGTCAATCTAAAATAATAACGATTTGACATCAATAACACTGAAATACTTGTGCAATCATTGAAATTTTAAACTAATTTGATTTATGTTTGAACCAGGCTTAGAAGACTAAAAAGAGGCGTCACCTTTCTTTTTTCCTTTGCTTTAGAAGACGACTTTTTGCATTTTTTGCACTTTTTCTTTTCTTTCCTAAATAGAAGAATTGAAAGATAAAAGACGTTTTGACAAGAGCTTTGATTCACTTGGAAGTGATAAAGCTGCAATCTGGAATACTGGATTGAGGTACCAAATCAACATCTTCAATTTTATCTGCTTTCGTATTCTTTCACAAAAGAAAGCTAAAAAAGTCTTATTTTACCTTTGGTTACCAGATTCAGTTGACGACTTTTCGAAAAGCTGCGAAAAGTAAGATGCAAGTTGATTTCCCATAAAGTCAGATGAAAATGATTGTGAAAGGGGCGAGCCGGGCGCCATGTCCACACCTCCACCTCCACCGACAGCTCCAGGTCCAGGAAGAGGCATCCCACTGGTTGATGCCTTTGAATTACATTCCAACCTCATCATGTCGACCCAAGAGGCTTTGTAGTAATAGCTGACGCATGAAAACGTCCTCCACCTCAAACCAGGAGTTTGAAAAATTGTCTGACATTCATGGTAGGAACCTTAAAACTCTTACAAAGTTCACTGCCCAAGTTGCACCACTCAAACGAAGCTATCTTTTAGTCTGTGTTAAATGTCATTCAAATTGAGACTTGAAAGAAAACCTTAATTCTCCACTATTTGAAGTTTCAACTTGTATCTAAGATCGAAATACTTGGACTTCAGGTTTGGAAAAAACTTGAAGTCACATCGCTGAGTTTTCGATCCTATTACTTGTACTGACTACTGTGTAGTGTGTACGGATTAGTAATGTTTTGTCTTGTGCATGTGATTGGCGGACTTTGCACTGCACCGGTGCATTCAGCCATCTGCTTCACAGCATCTCTCTGCTTCACAGGCGTGGACATAGGCCACTGCTCTCAACTCTGTCTCAAACATAGACATCTAAGATGGTAGCAGCTAGGGCAGCGGTGGGCCACAGACATCTTTGGGTGGGCAGTGTTATTTATTCCGATTCCGCGAGCAGCACCGAATATGCACCGCGTGCACGCGAATGTATTTTGTTTTTGTTTACAATTTACATCGACTGAAACGTGAAATGATGAGTTAGAAAAACGAGGCACGTAAACTGAAAATATTTTAACTTAACCCAATCCAGCCCGGTGAAATTTGAGTGAAATGTCGACTACGGAGAGGAAAATTCCTCAGCAAGCTTCAGAAGCTGTTTTGGTCCCAAGTTCACAAATACCTGCTGATTGTCTAAAAGTCGAGGGTCAGTATTTATCATAATAAGTTTATAATTATATGGTGGTTTGAAAAAAGGAACATCTTCGCTCATGTTCACATTTATTGCTAAAACTAGGGTACGATTTCAACAAAGGATTGGACTACCACAAATTGTTTCAAAGCTTTAGAGTCACTGGTTTCCAAGCCACAAGTTTTGGACAAGCAGTTGAAGAGATAAATAAAATGGTAAATTTTTACTGTCCAACTTTTATACCTCAGTATTCGAAGATGGGTTTTGATTCAAAGATTGCAAAGCGTTGCGAGACCTTGCCCAAAGACAAGGAAGATGAAATTCGACCTGACAGTGATGAGTTCACTCTACTCAAGAATAATTGTACTATATTTCTTGGGTATACATCGAACATGGTTTCATGTGGAGTTAGAGAAACAATAAGATTTTTGGTGCAACATAAAATGGTCAGTAGAAAATTAAGTTCTATTTCTTTTGGCAGACGTTAAAAGAAGTGTTTCTTAAAGGTTGACTGTTTAGTAACCACAGCCGGTGGAGTGGAAGAGGATTTTATCAAATGCTTGGCACCAACATATATAGGGGACTTTTCATTAAAAGGTAAAAGATGATTATTTTTGCATGAAAAATATTTAATTGAAACTTATGAAAACAGGCCAAGAACTTCGCAAAAAGGGGCTCAATCGAATCGGAAATCTGATTGTCCCGAATGAAAACTACTGTAAATTTGAAGATTGGGTAACCCCAATACTGGATACAATGCTTGAGGAGCAAAAGAAAAATGTAAGCCCATCCGTGTTATGGCTGACAACCAAACAAAATAAATATTTCAATGATTAAGGGAGTTCCATGGAGTCCATCCAGAATCATTTCAAGACTTGGAGGAGAGATTAATGACGAAACGTCAATTTACTATTGGGCTGCCAAAAATAAGGTAATTTTTTATTACCATTTACTCAGTAGGTTTAATTGATAAGAGCCTGAACGAGTTCACAGTTTTTCCTTCTGCTTGTAAAAAAAACTTTGAACGAGAATATTTTTTATCCTAAAAATTCAATCCAGATTCCTGTGTTTAGTCCAGCACTAACAGATGGATCGTTGGGAGATATGTTTTTCTTCCACTCTTACAAAAATCCAGGCCTAGTAATTGATATTTTGCAAGGTAATTTTTCAATACACTAATACCTTAAGCTCTTGCCTGAACCAGACTTTTTTCTTATGTTCCGAAAGATTTGAGACGACTAAATAGTTTTGCCATGAAATCTGCCCACTCTGGTATGATTATTATAGGAGGAGGCTTGATAAAACACCACATCTGCAATGCAAACCTCATGGTATTAAAATTAAAGCTAGTTCAAGCATGAAAATTCTGCACCAAGAATCCACTTTGCAAATTGTTTTTTCTTCAATTCTAGAGAAATGGGGCCGACTTCAGCGTTTTTCTTAACACCTCAAGTGAATACGACGGTTCTGATAGTGGAGCAAAACCTGACGAGGCAGTCTCTTGGGGAAAAATCAAGATGGATGCAACACCTGTGAAGGTGTGTTTGATATTCGATCCTTACTATTTATATTTTAACACCTTAAAACTTATTTCTTTGATTTAGGTTTATGGAGAGGCTAGCTTGATCTTTCCCCTTCTTGTGGCAGAGACATTTGCAAGACATCATTTCAATCACCATTAATTTTTTATAATTTGCATCATGAAATAAATCAATTTTCAAAAATGCACCCCAGATGTTTTCTGCTTTATCTAACTGATTTCGGTCTAAGCCGATTAATAGTAGAGGAAATATTTGCATTTGAAATTCACAGCATGAAAAAATTTCTTGCTATTGGGTAAATAAAGCTAAACTTGATCGCCAAAAAACAAAAAGACTTTAGTTCTATGGAAATTTATTGTTTCATTATCTACATTGAAAATGAAAAGATCATAAAGGGGGCAAGAACGAGCCTCACTATATAAGCATGGCAAAGTGTGAGCAGGGTTGATAGGTATTCAACATTCTTTCAAGTCAACATAAAAACGTTAGCAAATTACTTTGAGATTCAAATAGAAAATTTCAAGGATTGTTCGTTTGGTAAGGGATATGCAAGAAAAGTTGCATAAACGTGTTTCGTCTGAATGTATAAGGGCTTGCTGAGCAAACTAAGTATACGGACAACTACTAGTCAAAAACGGAATTTTAAAGGTTTCACAAATTGAAAATAGCACAACAGCAAAGGATAGGGCAACATGTGAGCAATAAAAGTTGGTTTTACATAGCAGAAATTGGTACAGCTTATGGAAATGTACAATCAGCTTACAGCATTGAGCAAGGAGTGGCAATCCTTTGGGTATTAAATGTAGCACGTACCATTATATCAATAGGGTAGATAGTGTTTCGTTTTACACTTAAGTCATAAATAATACCTTAGATCAGAGACTGGCTTAAACCACATCTCTAGGTTTACTACGGGAATATTTGATGAGAATTAAAGAGAAAATTCAAAGATATGCTTTGAAGTGGTTTTTGGTTTCGGTTGTACAGGTTCGACAAAAGTCTCACAATAACTTGTTGTTTCCAAAGATTGGACCGTCGTGGTCAGCAGCTGAAGATTCAGCTGCAGGGAGGGCTGGGTATGCAGGCAAAGCACCGCATTGGCTGCGTTTTTTCTCCCATGTCTTCAAAGCTACCTTGTACTTTTGAAATTCGTGACACCACTCTGAATACACTTTCTGCAGGGACAAAATTTTAAATTACTATTTGTACTGTCACTTGATAGCTGAGGATAAAGATTATACCTGATAATCTGCTGTCTTGTTTGGAGCAGCACATCTTTGAAGATCAACAGAAACCTTATAAAAAAAATTAATCAGTATCCCTTTCCATTGAGAGAATTATTTTCTGTTCTTAATTTATTCCAAAGTACTAAAGAGAAACTTACTTGGTAAGTTGTCAGTGTCTCTCGACCGAGTCGACAATCGTATCTAAAATTGACAAACAGAGACTTTTATTTAACCTGACACAAAAGTCAAAAGAAATTTTTTACTGGGTTTTACCTTCCAGCGTCTTTCTCGTGGGCTCCAATTATTACAAGCCCATGGTCTTGGGTAACTACATGACGATCTGACATTCTCTGATCAAGCTTTTGACGCTTGTTGTTAGAATCGTAGAAGTACCACGAAACCTGTAGCACGTAGAAATAATTAATTATCCTGCAGAACGTCACAAGAAGCTTTTGTCGAAACGCAAATAAAATTTTATACCGGCATATTGTCGAATACTAGATTTTCCTTTTGGCTAATAGTGCATGGCAGGTGGAGGCTTTGTCCAAAATTAGCAATTATTTTTTGACGGTGCAAAGACGATTCACATGCGCCTTCGTTTTGACCAGTTGGATCTTGTAAAAGCTGAGCAGACATAGGCTCACATTCTCCTGTCTCTCTGTTCCAACCACAATAGGGGTCGCGAGAACACTAAAAAAAATTTTACTTTAGTTTACAACTTAAAGAGCCAGCAATTTTCTACAGGTCACCCCTTGAAAGTAGTCCCTAATGCAGTCATACTTAAACAAAGTAATGATTTCTACAAAATTACCTGTACGCAATTTTCATATCTAGATTTGCACATGTTAGTTTTTAATTGAAGAATGCTATTATCGGATGTCACAAATAATGCTTTTGTTTGGCTGAAAACGAAAACAAATAGTTTGTTTAAAATTTCTACAAATGTAAAGAAAAATCCATCAAAATCTACCGCGAAATTGTGATTGTTCGAATCGGCTCCGGAGTAGTTGCTGGAATTACATCTAGAAGTCTCGAGTGAAACTTCTTATCTTTGGAGTTATCCCTCCACCTAGCGACTTTGTACACACGTCCGTCGCTTGTCCCAGCAAAGTAAATGGTGAAGGTTGTGGGGTCTCCATATCGTGGAGATGGAACAGTCAACTAGATGTTTCAAGAATTTTCATGAATGAACGTTCATTGTCTATCTTGAACGGGTCATTGTAAAGTACCTGATCAACTGCAATCTTTGTGAAAGTAACATCCTTTGCTGAAAAGGCTGGTCCTTCAGCATCGTGAGGAACATCAGAATCCATCAGTGGGTGCTTTCGAATAAAGTTCAAAACTGTGTCGGGAAGCTCACGAGTGTCGGTGACACATTTGCCCGGTCTAGGTTCTGGAACCTTGGCTGAAGGGACAGGAAGCCACATAGAAGTG
>Ga0194133_10009341_pt1 | contig 11239 bp, 11 predicted proteins | sample TA2KigOf40mmetaG_FD_155448 | JGI IMG/M metagenome (GOLD analysis project Ga0194133, IMG submission 155448) | Freshwater microbial communities from Lake Tanganyika, Tanzania - TA2015055 Kigoma Offshore 40m | ecosystem: Environmental > Aquatic > Freshwater > Lake | place: Tanzania: Lake...
CATCGTGGTCGACCGTCCGGTCCGTGAGCGGGGGCCGTCGGGCAGGGTCCGGGTCGACGCCCTCGAATGCATCGCGTGGATGGCGCAGGCGCGCAGACGCCTGCTGTCCTACGACGATGGCGATGTCGTCGAAGTCGAGGGCGTGCTCCAGCGCAGGTTTTGGCGGTCCGGCTCGGCGCCTGCCTCGCGCACGGAGATCGTGGCACGCGTCGTGCGGCGTAGCCCATAAAGGGCGTGACACGATAGGCATGTGACGGCCCAGGGAGCTCCAAGCGGGAGCGTGTACGACTGGTTCCGTCGTGCCCACGACCTTCTCGCCGGCGGTGATGCGGCTGCGAGTCTTGTCCTGATCGAGCGCGTTCTCGAGGCGGACCCGCAGTCCCAGGCTGCTCGGGAGATCCGTGCCCGGGCGTTGTTCGACTCCGGGCGCTATGCCGAGGCCGCGCAGGCCTTCGCCGAGTGCCTGGAGCGCGCCCCCGCCGACGACTACGCCCACTACGGAGCCGGCATGAGCCTGTGGCGTCTGCAGGACTTCCCCCACGCACGCGACCACCTTGCCATGGCGAACGTGATGCGCCCCGATCGCGAGGAGTATGCCCGGGCGCTCACGCAGGTCAAGGCCACCCTTCGTGCGCGCACCTCTGCCGGCTTGCCGCTCAGCGGTCCAGTGGAGGCGCCACCGCGGCACGTCGAACCGCCGGACGGCACGTGACAGCACACCCCTCGGGCCCCGCCCAGTCGGGAAGCGCGGCGTCGCCCGAGGTACTGGCCGCACTTCACGACGTCGCTTTACTCGACCTCGATGGTGTCGTCTACGTCGGCGCGGATGCCGTGGCCGGGGCTGTCGAAGGGCTGGCCGCGGCGAGGGCGCTGGGAATGCGTCTGGCCTTCGTGACCAATAACGCCAGTCGACCGCCGGAGGAGGTGGCGGCACACCTGGTGGATCTCGGTATTCCCGCCAATGCCACCGAGGTCGTGACATCCGCTCAGGCGGGAGCAGACCTGCTGGCGCTGCGCGTCCAAGCGGGCGCGAAGGTCCTCGCGGTCGGTGGTCCGGGCGTGGCCCTCGCACTCGAGCGTGCGGGACTCGACGCCGTGCGCGCTGATGAACCACAGTCCGCCGAAGTCCGCGCAGTCCTGCAGGGGTTCGGGCGTGACGTCTCGTGGCGGGATCTGGCAGCAGCGGCCCTGGCCGTCCAGGGGGGCGCGGCGTGGATCGTCACGAATCCCGACCTCACCCTTCCCGTCCCTGGCGGAAGGGCTCCGGGCAACGGCAGCCTCGCCCGGGTCGTCGAGATCGCGGCGGGTCGCCCACCTGACGACGTGGCGGGCAAGCCACATCCGGCGCTCATGCGCGCGTCCATCCAACGCACCGGCGCTGCGTCTCCCCTGGTCGTGGGGGATCGGCTCGACACCGATATCGAAGGGGCCGTTCGCGTGGGGGTTCCCTCACTGCTCGTCCTGACGGGCGTCACCGACATCGTCGACGTGCTCACGGCAGACCCGCACGAGCGACCCGACTACGTCGGAGCCGACCTCTCCGCGCTCGTCATGCCTCCCGCTGCCACGTCAGGCCCGCTAGGGCCAGATCTCGACCGGGGCGTGCGACGGCGAGGAGACGCGCGCGCGTGGGTGGAGACGGGGGAGTTGCGCGTCGACATCGGCGGTGACTGGCTCGCCGCACTGCAGTGCGCATGCGCGGCAGCGTGGGATGCCGCCGACGCGGTGAGCGGGGACGATCGCGCCGCCCTCGACGGAGCACCCCGGTGCGAAGCGGCTGCGGCGCTGTTGGAGCGCGCCCGTCGCGGGGAGCGTACGGTGGACCCATGAGCCAGCAGCCCTTCGGAGACGACCCCGATTCCAGTGACCCCATGGCCACGGTCCGGCCCTACCTGGCGCTGGCCTCCGGCATCCTGGGCATGTCAGCTGCCAAAGCGGCCGAGTTGGCCCAGGGCCTGTGGGCCCAGGGCGGCGACGTCGTAGATCAGGGGGTCGAGGCAGCGTCCCAGACGGGGGAGCAGGTGGCCGCGCTGCTCTCGCCCGACCAGGTGCGCGCCCTCGTGCGCGAGGAAGTCGATCGCGTGGTGCGGCGCCTGGGCTTCGCCCGGGAGGACGAGGTGGCGAGTTTGCGTCGCGAGGTGGGCAGGCTCGAGCAGCAGGTGGCCGAACTCCACGCCTCTGTCGCGGCAGGCGCCTCCCACGGTGGTCAGGATGGTCCGAAGGATGACCACAGGGACGGCAAGAAGCACGGCAAGTCCAAGGCCAAGAAGCACCGTGACCAGGAGGGCAACTCGTGAACCAGCCCTGGGTAAACCCCGATCAGCAGGGGCTGCCCATTGCTTTCCCCGTGCAGCCGACCGGTGATGCCCGGGTGGATGCCGCCCTGGAGCGTCTGCAAGAGCTCGACCAGGTGCCGATCGGTGAGCACGCGGAGGTCTTCGGCGACATCCACGCACGCCTGAGCGCCGCTCTCGGGGACGCGACGTCTGTCGACGGGGCTGACTCCTGACCCGACGCCGCCTCGATGCGGAACTCGTGCGGAGGGGCCTAGCCCGATCGCGCGAGCAGGCGCGCGCGCTCATCCTCGATAGCCGGGTGCGCGTCGGCGGAGCCGTCGCGTCCAAGCCCGCAACGATGGTGGACGACGCGGCCGCGGTGCTCGTCGAGGATGATGCCGACGACCCCGGATACGCATCGCGCGGGGGCTGGAAACTCGACGGCGCGCTCGACCGGCTCGGCGGCCCGCCCGTCGAGGGACGACTGTGCATGGATGCGGGAGCGTCGACAGGAGGCTTCACCGACGTGCTCCTGCGGCGGGGTGCGCGATCGGTCACGTGCGTGGACGTCGGCTACGGACTACTCGACTGGCGGCTGCGCACCGACGAGCGGGTCACCGTCCTCGACCGGACCAACGTCCGGCTCCTCCAGCCGGGCGACCTTCCCTATGCCCCCGAACTCATCGTGGCCGACCTGTCCTTCATCTCCTTGCAGCTGGTCCTGCCCGCCCTGGTGACCTGCGCCGCCGAAGGAGCCGACCTGCTCCCCATGGTCAAGCCCCAGTTCGAGGTGGGCAGGGAAGCGGTCGGCGCCGGGGGGGTTGTGCGTGACCCGGCGCAGCGAGCCGACGCCGTCCGTAGGATCGCGGCAGCGGCGTACGACCTGGGCTGGGGAATGCAGGGGGTGGCAGCAAGCCCCCTGCCCGGGCCCAGCGGCAACGTCGAGTTCTTCCTCTGGCTCCGTCGCGGAGCCGGGGTTCCCGATTCGGAGCGGATCAAGCAGGTAGTGGAGGCGGGTCATGGCGGCTGACAGGCGCAGTGTCCTCCTCGTGACGCATGCCTCGAGGCCGGACGCACAGGCACTCGCCGCCGAAGTGGCGCAGGCCCTGTCGCGCTCGTCCGTCGACGTCCGTGTCTGCGATGACGACGGCCTAGCTGAGGCGCAGGGGGACTGGAGCGTCGTTGCCGCAGACGAGGGGGCGGCCGACGGCACGGAGTTGGTCGTCGTGCTCGGGGGAGATGGCACGATTCTCCGGGGCGCTGAGCGCGCCCGCCACGGCGACGTACCGCTGCTGGGAGTCAACCTCGGTCATGTCGGCTTCCTCGCCGAGGCTGAGCGCGAGGCCGTCGATGACGTGGTCCGCGCGATCGTCGAGCGTCAGTGGCATGTCGAGGAGCGCACCGCCCTGGATATCGCCGTGCTCGTGGGAGGTGCACTCGTGCACCGCACCTGGGCCCTCAACGAGGCGAGTTTGGAGAAGGCCGCGCGCGAGCGCATGGTCGAAGTCGTCGTCGAGATCGACGGACGTCCCCTCTCGAGGTGGGGGTGCGACGGCGTCGTGTGCGCGACGCCGACCGGGTCCACCGCATACGCCTTTTCTGCCGGAGGGCCCGTCGTGTGGCCCGAGGTGGAGGCGCTCCTCGTCGTGCCCATCAGCGCACATGCGCTCTTCGCCCGACCCCTCGTGGTGTCGCCCAGGAGCGTGATCGCCCTCGAACTTCCCGATGCGTCTTCCTCCGTCGTCATGTGGGCTGACGGGCGCCGCGCAGTAGAGCTGCCGCCGCGCGCGCGGGTGGAGGTACGCCGTTCCGCTCAGCCGGTGCGCCTGGCGCGCCTGTCCCATGCGCCGTTCACCGATCGACTGGTCGCGAAGTTCAGCCTGCCCGTCGACGGGTGGCGAGGCCGCCGGTGACGCCCCCGCGGACCGGCCGAGGGCTCGTCGAGCTGAGCATTCGCGGTGTCGGCGTCATCGACACGGCGGAGTGGGAGTGGGGTCCCGGGCTCACGGTCATCACGGGCGAGACCGGGGCGGGCAAGACCATGGTCCTGACGGGCCTCTCCCTCATCCTCGGTGGCCCGTCGGATCCCGGGCTCGTACGCGCGGGCCACGACGCGGCCGTGGTCGAGGGGCGCTTCAGCGTCGACGACCCACTCGTGGCGGAGCTCGTCGGCGAGGCCGGAGGCTCGCTGGACGAGGACGGCAGCGTCGTGCTCGCGCGCTCAGTCGCTGCTGCGGGTCGCTCCCGTGCACACCTGGGAGGACGCACCGTGCCGGCAGGCACGCTCGAGCGGCTCGGCTCGCGTCTCGTCGCGGTCCACGGCCAAGACGACCAGCACCGACTGCTCAGGCCCTCACAGCAGCGGGCGGCCCTCGACAGATTCGCGGGCGCGCAGGTCGATGACGTGCGCGCTGCCTACCGAGGCACCTACGACGAGTTGCTTGACACGCTCCGGCAACGCGCCGACGTGATCGCGCATGCGGCCGATCGGGCGCGCGAAGCCGCCGGGCTGCGCGAGGCCGTCGAGGCCATTGATCGAGTCGCGCCCGCGATGGGGGAGGAGGAGGCGCTCCGCGTCGAGGCAGGCAGGCTCGCCCATGCCGACGAGATTCTGCGCTCCGTCGTGACGGCCCGTGAGGCGCTCGTGGCAGACGATGATTCCGCCACCGCGGCACTGGCTTCCGCGGCCTCCTCGGTCGCGCGTGCCGCGGAGAGGGATCCCTACCTCCGGCAGGTCGGCGAGCGCATGGAGCGCCTCACTGCCGAGTCTGTCGACCTGGCCGCGGACCTCTCCCGCTATCTCGACGGGCTTGACGCGGAGCCTGGGCGATTGGACGACCTCGAGGAACGCCGGGGAGTGCTCGGCGACCTGCGCCGCAGGCTCGAGCGCACCGGTGCATGGCCGGAGCTCGCCACCGATCCCGCGGCGTGGCGCGAGGCCGCGGCCGAGCGCCTGGGCAGCCTCGGCGATGACGCCGCCCTCGTGGCAGGGCTGGATGCCCGCGTGGCCGACCTGCTCACGCAGGCCGCGCGGCTCGCGGGCGACCTGTCCCGGGCGCGTCGACGCCATGCCGATCGGCTCGCCGGTGCCGTGACCGAGGAACTCGGGGCCCTCGCGATGGGCTCGACACGGCTGGTCGTCGACGTGCGCAGGCGCCCAGCGGGCAGCACGGAAGTCGATCTCGACATCGACGGGACACCGTGCGGGGCCGATCGGCATGGCGTCGACGACATCGAGTTCCTGCTGGTCACCCGGGATGCATCCGAAGGCCGACCTCTGGCCAAGAGCGCATCCGGCGGCGAGCGCTCGCGGGTCATGCTCGCTCTCGAGGTCGTCTTCGCGGGGACGGATCCCGTGCCGGCGTTCGTGTTCGACGAGGTCGACGCGGGGGTCGGCGGCAAGGCGGCGATCGAGGTGGGCCACCGCCTGGCCATCCTCGCCCGGTCGGCGCAGGTGATCGTGGTGACCCATCTGGCGCAGGTGGCGGCCTTCGCCGACCATCACGTCGTGGTGCGGCCCGGCACGGTGACGGCCTCGAGCATCTCCTACGTCGAGGGGGAGGAGCGGGTCACCGAGCTGGCGCGCATGCTCAGCGGCCAGGAGGAGTCCGCAGCCGCGGCGGCCCATGCCGCTGAGTTGCTCGGCCTGGCAGCCGAGCGGATGGCCGCGGGTCGCTCCACGGCTGGATCGGGGAAGCACTGATAGCCTGACCTCCCGTGGAGCAGCGAGGAAGCACCCGTCACGTCTTCGTCACCGGCGGCGTCGCCTCCTCCCTCGGCAAGGGCCTGACGGCATCCAGTCTCGGCAATCTCCTCAAGGCCCGCGGCCTGCGCGTGACCATGCAAAAGCTTGATCCCTACCTCAACGTCGACCCCGGCACGATGAATCCCTTCCAGCACGGAGAGGTCTTCGTCACGGACGACGGTGCAGAGACCGACCTCGACATCGGCCACTACGAACGCTTCCTCGACACCGATCTCCACGGGTCAGCCAATGTGACTACCGGCCAGGTCTACTCCACCGTGATCGCCAAGGAGCGTCGCGGTGAGTATCTGGGGGATACCGTCCAGGTGATCCCGCACATCACCAATGAGATCAAGTCGCGCATTCGTCGTATGGCGGGGCCGGAGATCGACGTTGTCATCACCGAGGTCGGCGGCACCGTTGGTGACATCGAGTCCCTGCCGTTCCTGGAGGCCGTGCGCCAAGTGCGCCATGAGGTCGGTCGGGAGAACGTCTTCTTCCTGCACGTCTCTCTCCTGCCCTACATCGGCCCCTCCGGAGAGCTCAAGACCAAGCCCACCCAGCACTCTGTCGCCCAGCTGCGCAATATCGGCATCCAGCCCGATGCCATCGTGCTGCGCGCGGATCGCCCCGTGCCCGCAGGCATCAAGCGCAAGATCTCGCTCATGTGCGATGTCGACGAAGAGGCCGTGGTGGCGGCGGTCGATGCCCCCAGCATCTATGACATCCCCAAGGTGCTCCACGCTGAAGGGTTGGACGCCTACGTGGTCCGCCGGCTCGGCCTGCCCTTCCGTGATGTGGACTGGACTAGTTGGGGAGATCTCCTGCGACGCGTGCACCACCCGGCGCATGAGATCGAGGTCGCGCTGGTGGGGAAGTACGTCGACCTGCCCGACGCCTACCTGTCGGTGACGGAGGCATTGCGCGCGGGCGGCTTCGATCAGGATTGTCGAGTGCGCATCCGCTGGGTGACCAGTGATGATTGCGCGTCGCCCGAATCGGCTGCCCAGCATCTGGGGGGCGTCGATGCGATCTGCGTCCCCGGAGGCTTCGGCGTTCGAGGGATCGAGGGCAAACTCGGTGCCTTGCGCTACGCGCGCGAGAACCTCATCCCGACGCTGGGCCTGTGCCTGGGACTTCAGTGCATGGTGATTGAGTACGCACGGCACGTCGCCGGCCTCGAGGGAGCCAACTCCCTGGAGTTCGACGAGACGACCCCGCATCCCGTCGTGGCCACGATGGCCGATCAGCGTGACGTGATCTCGGGGGAGCGCGACATGGGCGGGACGATGCGCCTGGGCCTGTATCCGGCCAAGCTCCTCGAGGGATCCGTGGTCCAGCGGGCCTACGACCTCCCCTACGTGGATGAGCGCCATCGCCACCGCTTCGAGGTCAACAACGCATACCGCGCCCCCCTTGAGGACGCGGGACTGGTCATCTCCGGGACCAGCCCGGATGGACGCCTGGTGGAGTTCGTCGAACTCCCCGCAGACGTGCACCCCTACTACGTGTCCACCCAGGCGCACCCGGAGTTCCGCTCGCGCCCCACGCGAGCCCATCCACTCTTTGCCGGGCTCGTGCGCGCGGCCCTGGAGCGGCGTACCGCCGGCGTGACCGCGACTTCGGTCACGCAGACCTGAACGTGGTCGAATCAGCCTGGACGGGCCCCTTGCGCGACGAGGCCCACGAGGCCTCAGTCCTTGCCCGCACTGAGCACTTCCGCGGTCGCGTGTGGGCGGTGGCCAGCGACGAGGTGCGACTGCCCAGCGGTGACGTCACTGTGCGCGACGTGGTGGTGCATCCTGGCGCCGTCGGCGTCGCGGCCGTCGACGATGCCGGCCGCATCCTGCTCATCCGGCAGTTCCGCCATCCCGTGGGCGGCTACCTCATCGAGCTCCCCGCGGGACTGCGCGATGTCCCGGATGAGCCACCACTCCAGACAGCCCGCCGCGAGCTCGCGGAGGAAGCGGGCATCACGGCTGGCGAGTGGTACGTGCTCGTTGACTTCTTCAACTCGCCCGGGGGGTCCACTGAGGCTTTCCGCTGCTATCTCGCGCGCGATCTGTCCCCGCTGCCCGGCGGCCGGCCCCACACGGGAGAGGCCGAGGAGGCCGACCTTCCCCAGGTCTGGGTCCCCATCGACGAGGCCGTTGAGGCCGTGCTCGCGGGTGACCTGCACAACCCCACCACCGTCACGGGGGTGCTGGCCGTCGCCGCGGCCCGGGACCGCAACTGGCGCACGCTGCGCCCCGCGAGCGAGCCCATGTGGAGCCTGCCCCCCGGTGGTCCGGCGTCCGCCTACGGTGCCTGATGCGGCAGAGTGGGGGCTGTGGCCGATAGGCCCGAACGGATGCGGTGGCCGTGTCCGCTGTGACGCACGGAGGCGAGTGCGATGAGAGTTGGCGTGCCGACCGAGGTCAAGAATCACGAGTACAGGGTCGCCATCACGCCCGCGGGCGTCTTCGAGCTCTGCCGACATGGACACGAGGTCGTTGTGCAGTCCGGTGCGGGGCTCGGCTCGTCGATCTCTGACGACGAGTTCGCGGCCGCCGGAGCTCGGATGCTGGCCACCGCGGATGACGTCTGGGAGTCAGCCGACTTGATCTTGAAGGTCAAGGAGCCGATCGCCGAGGAGTATGCCCGCATGCGCCCGGGGCAGATTCTCTTCACCTACCTACACCTCGCCGCGTCGCGCGAGTGCACGGAGGCCCTGCTGGGCTCCCGGGTCACTGCCATCGCCTATGAGACGGTCGAACTCCCCGATGGGTCCCTGCCGCTCCTTGCCCCGATGTCGGAGGTCGCCGGTCGCATGGCGCCGCAGGTGGGGGCCTACGCCCTCCAGCGCGCCCAGGGCGGGCGCGGCGTGCTCATGGGCGGAGTCTCGGGTGTCTACGCCGCGAAGGTCGTCGTTATCGGGGCCGGTGTCTCGGGCCTGAATGCTGCTGCGATCGCCCTGGGCATGCAGGCAGAGGTGCTGTTGCTCGACAAGAACATCGCCCGCCTGCGCCAGGTGGACGCGATCTACCAGGGCCACATGCAGACGGTTGCGTCCAATGCCTACGAGATCGAGAAGGCCGTCATCGACGCCGACCTGGTCATCGGTGCGGTGCTCGTGCCCGGGGCCAAGGCGCCGACCCTGGTGAGCAACGATCTCGTGTCGCGGATGAAAAGGGGCAGCGTGCTCGTCGACATCGCCATCGACCAGGGGGGCTGCTTCGAGGATTCGCGGGCGACGACGCACGCGGATCCCACCTTCGCTGTCCACGACTCGGTGTTCTACTGCGTCGCCAACATGCCCGGTGCCGTGCCACACACTTCGACCTATGCCCTCACCAATGTGACATTGCCGTACGCCGTCGAACTCGCCGACCACGGATGGCGCGGTGCTCTCCAGCGCGACTCAGCACTCGGGCTCGGACTCAATGTCCACGATGGCCACGTGACCTACGCCGCCGTGGCGGATGCCTTCGGCCTGCCCACCGTCGCGGTCGAGGACGTGCTGGCCTGAGCGCGACGGCGTGGGAGAGGACGGTCGGGGACTACCTCGACCACCTCGTCGTCGAGCGAGGTCTGGCGCGCAACACCGTCGCGGCGTACCGCCGGGACCTCGACCGGTATGCCGAGTGGTCGATCATGCGGGGGATCTCCGGGCCGGAGGCCGTCTCGGCGAGTGACCTGGCGGACTTCACCGTCGATCTCGCCCGGGGGGGCCAGGACCGCGCGGCCCTGGGACCGGGGTCGGTCGCTCGCTGCGTGGTGGCCGTGCGGGGCTTCCACCGCTTCTGCCTGGTCGAGGGTGTCACCTCGAGTGATCCGACGCGCTCCTGGCGCCCTCCCCAGACCCCCCGTCGGTTGCCCAAGGCGATCCCGTACGACCGCGTGGTCACGCTCATCTCCACGGCCGCCGCCGCTGCGCCACCCTTCGGCGTCCGCGACGCGGCCCTGCTGGAGATCCTCTACGGCGTGGGCGCGCGCATCTCGGAAGCGTGTGGCCTCGATGTCGACGACGTCGATCTCGAGGAGCGCGTGGTGCTCTTGCGTGGCAAGGGCAGCCGCGAGCGTCGGCTGCCGCTGGGTGGTCACGCTGCTGAGGCGGTGTCGGCGTACCTCGTGCGCGGCCGCCCCGCGCTCATGTCGCGATCCACCCCCGCACTCTTCGTCAACTCCCGCGGTGCGCGTCTCAGCCGCCAGAGCGCCTGGGCCGTCATCGCTTCGGCCGCCGAGCGTGCCGGCCTGTCCGGTGTCTCCCCGCACACCCTGCGGCACAGCTTCGCCACGCACCTGCTCGAAGGTGGGGCCGACGTCCGGGTTGTCCAGGAGCTGCTGGGCCACGCGTCGGTGACCACCACGCAGATCTACACTCGCGTCACCGTCGACACCCTCCGGGAGGTGTACTCCACGAGCCACCCGCGCGCGCGGATGACCTGAGCGGGGCAGCCCTGCGAGTGGGGTGGCGTCTGAGAGGATGGCGCGGTCTGGGGATCCGCCCGAGCCCCGAGGCCCTCCGGGCGCCCTCGGGCCCGCGAGACCTGAGACCGAAGAGAGGAGGGGCACCGTGTCAGTCGAGGAGTCTTCGACGAGTGCAGGACCTACCGGACGACCCAATCCCGACTTCCCGGTCCCGGCGCCGCTCGAACATCACGGCCCCGCGCGCGTGATCGCCATGGTCAACCAGAAGGGTGGCGTCGGCAAGACGACCTCGACGGTGAGTCTGGGCGCGGCCCTGGCGGAATACGGCCGTCGGGTCCTGCTCGTCGACTTCGACCCCCAAGGAGCGCTGTCGGTTGCGCTGGGTGTGCCCGCGCATGATCTCGACCGCACGGTCTACAACCTGCTCATGGACGACGACTGCTCAGCCGCCGACGTCATCGTCTCGACGAGCGTGCCGGGCCTCGACCTCATGCCGAGCAACATCGACCTGTCCGCGGCGGAGGTCGCCCTGGTCAACGAGGTCGCGCGCGAACACGCCCTCGCACGGGGTCTGGCCAGCGTGATTGACCGCTATGACTACATCATCATCGACTGCCAGCCGTCCCTGGGCCTGCTCACCATCAATGCCCTGACCGCGGCCAACGGGGTCATCATCCCCCTTGAGTGCGAGTATTTCGCGCTCCGCGGAGTCAAGTTGCTCACCGACACCGTGACGAAGGTCCAGGGCAGGCTGAATCCGCGCCTGGAACTGACCGGCGTGCTCGCGACGATGTACGACGCTCGGACT
>Ga0194133_10009342_pt1 | contig 11237 bp, 9 predicted proteins | sample TA2KigOf40mmetaG_FD_155448 | JGI IMG/M metagenome (GOLD analysis project Ga0194133, IMG submission 155448) | Freshwater microbial communities from Lake Tanganyika, Tanzania - TA2015055 Kigoma Offshore 40m | ecosystem: Environmental > Aquatic > Freshwater > Lake | place: Tanzania: Lake Tanganyika...
AGCGCGACTTCGCCGCACGGGCGAGGCTGTCCTCCATCGCCTGAATCACCAGATCGGCGTCGATCATCTTCTCGCGCGCCACCGCCTCGGCGGTCTGCAGAAGTTCAAGCTGGTTGGCTGAGGTAATCGCCATCGGTGTTCTCCAGGCTTTGGGTTTGTCGGTCAGTGTTTGGATGTTTCGGGGGCGTCCGTGTCGTCGTCCCCATCGGTTTCGTCAATCTCGTCGAATTTCGCTTCGTCGATCACACCGCTGGCCTTTTTCTGGCGCAGCATTTCGGTGATCAGCTCATCGGTGAGAATCAGTTTGGCATCCGAAAGCCAGTCGAACTCCAACCCGATGGTCACGGTTTCCTTGCCTTCGTCGAGTTCAATCAGAACCTCGTCGCCCTCAACCCCCGCCAGCATCCCCTTGAAGCGGCGGCGGCCGTCGATCAGCTCGGTCGTCTCCACCCGCGCCTCCCAGCCCTTCCACATCTCGAAATCCTTCAGACGGGTCAGGGGGCGGTCGATGCCGGGGCTCGACACTTCCAGAACGTAATTCTCTTCAATCGGGTCCTCGACGTCGAGAACGGCCGAAACTGCGGTGGAAATATCGCCGCAATCGTCCACCTCGATCCCGCCTTCGGGTTTGTCAGCCATGATCTGCAGCGTGCGCGTGGCCCCGCCCATCAGACGGATGCGCACCAGCTCAAAGCCCAGCCCCTCGATCACGGGCTGGACGATGTCCGCAAGGCGGCGGTCCATGGCGGTTTTGGCGACAAGATCGGTCATCATGGTTCCGGAAATGAAAAACGGGCCACAGGGGCCCGCCGTGTCTTTCGGTAGCTTCAGGTGTGGACCCTGAAACCGCTGTTGGGCTTCATATAGGTCCATCGCCCTGCGATTGCAAGGACAGATGATCAGGCGGCGGGACCCTTAAGCAGAACCTGGACATCGGCCACATTGGTGCCGGTGGCGCCGCTGACCAGAAGATCGCCGGCAAGGAAAAGCGCGCGGTGACTGTCGTTGTTGGCCAGAAGGGCAGCCGGATCGCCGCCTGCGGCGCGGATGCGCGCCACCGTGCCTGCATCCACCACCCCGCCCGCCGCATCGGTCGGCCCGTCGCGGCCATCGGTGCCGCCGGAGAGAAAGACCCAAGGTCGGCCCAGATCGGGCATCGCCATGGCCACCCGCAGCGCCAGTTCCTGATTGCGGCCCCCCAGGCCTGTGCCTTGCAGCCGCACCGTGGTTTCGCCGCCAAAGATCAGGCAAGCCCGGTCGCCCGCGGATTGCGCGGCCTCGATGATCCGCGCCGCCGCATCGGCCACATCGCCCTCCATCCGGTCCGAGATGATGACGGCGTCCGCACCGGCTTTCGCCTGCATCGCTTCAAGGCTCTTGCGGTTCGAACCGATCAGAATGTTCTGAGCGGCGGGCAAGGGGCCTGTGTTGCCTTCACGCTCCAGTGCGGCGCGCACCGATGCCGGCAGTTTCGGCCACAGATCAAGACCCTGCAACAGCGCCCGCGCCTGATCGCGGCTGCCCACCGGGGCCACCGACAGGCCCGAGGCGATGACGCGCAGATCATCGCCAATCACATCCGACAGGATATAGCCCGTGACCGGCGCGGGATGGGCTGCACGCAACAGGCCCCCGCCCTTAAGCCGCGACAGCGCCTGCCGCACCAGATTGAGCTGCGAGATATCTACCCCAGCGCCCAGAAGAAGGCGGCTTGTCTCGGCCTTGTCGGCCAGCGATACCCCCTCAACCGGTGCAGGCAAGAGCGCCGATCCGCCGCCTGAAATCAGCGCAATCACCCTGTCGGCTGGCCCGGCCTCGGCCAGCATCGCCTCAACCGCCAAGGCCGCCTTGGCCCCGTTCTCATCTGGCACCGGGTGGCCCGCGGCCATGACGACCGCCCCGGCGACGGGGCGGGCGTTTTCATAGTTGGTTACCACCAAGGCCTTGAAATCCTGGTCTTTCAGGATGGAGATCAGCCGTTCGGCGATGGGCACGGCGGCTTTGCCGATGGCCAGAACGCGATAGGCGCCACCCACATCGGGGCGGGGCAAGGGCTGGTATTCAAGCGCGCGCGACAGGGCGATGCCGGGATCCGCCGCCTCGCAGGCGGTCTGGAACAGCGCTTTGGCCCGGTCGCGCAACGTCACTCAGGCCCCCGAGATCTGTTTGGCCTTCTGGACCAAAACCTCGGCCTGCCGGATCGAGGCATAGTCGATCAGACGACCATCCAGAGACACGGCACCCTTGCCCTCGGCTGCGGCCTGCGCCATGGCCTCAAGAATGCGCTTGGCGCGGGTGATTTCGGCGTCAGAGGGGCTCATCACCTCATTCGCCAGCGCGATCTGGCTGGGATGAATGGCCCATTTGCCCTCGCATCCCAGAACCGCAGCACGCTTGGCGGCGGCGCGATAGCCGTCCGGGTCCGAGAAATCACCAAACGGCCCGTCCACCGGGCGCAGGCCATTGGCGCGGGCGGCAACGACCATGCGGGCCAGCGCATAGTGCCACATGTCGCCCCAATGCACCTGCCGCGAGCCATCCTCCAGCTTGTCGGTCAGCACGGAATAGTCCGGGTTCACGCCCCCGATGATCGTGGTGCGGGCGCGGGTGGAGGCGGCATAGTCGGCCACGCCGAAGTGCAGGCTCTCGTTCCGCTTTGACGCGGCGGCAATTTCCGACACGTTTTGCATGCCCAAAGCGGTCTCGATGATGTGCTCAAACCCGATGCGCTTTTTATAGCCCTTGGCGTCCTCGATCTGGGTCACCATCATGTCGACGGCATAGACATCGGCGGCGGTGCCGACCTTGGGGATCATGATGAGATCCAGCCGCTCACCCGCCTGTTCCACCACATCCACCACGTCGCGGTACATGTAATGCGTGTCAAGCCCATTGATTCGGACCGACATAGTTTTCTTGCCCCAGTCCATCTCGTTCAGGGCTTTGATGATGTTCTTGCGCGCCTGCGCCTTGTCATCGGGCGCAACCGCGTCCTCCAGATCAAGAAAGATCACATCAGCATCAGATTGTGCAGCCTTTTCAAACATTTGCGGAGCGCTGCCGGGAACGGCGAGTTCGCTGCGATTCAGCCGTGCCGGGGCTTGGGTGATGACGTGAAAGCTCATGCGGTGGCCTTTCTGATTGCCGGATTCGCGGTCAGAAGGCGGCGCAAAATCCTACACTGTCAAGAAAAATATTTTCCGGAAGGTATACAGTTGCATGCATTCTGCCTAGCGTGACTTGAAGTAATAAGCAACAGCCTGCGTGCGGCTCGAGACGCCGAGTTTCTCGAAAAGATTGGTCAGGTGATACTTCACCGTGTTCGTGGAAATGTCGAATTCGCGGGCCAGATCCTTGTTGGCCAGACCGTTCGCCAGCGCCTCCAGAAGCGCCTTTTCGCGGCGCGTCAGCTGGTGGATCGGGTCGGCCTGCAGGCCCCGCACATCGACAAAGGGAAACACCATCTTGCCCGCCGCCACGTCAAGGCAGGTGTCCAAAAGCTTTTCCACCGGCGACTTGCGGTCAACGAATCCGGCCGCCCCTGCCGCCATGGCCTTGAGTGATTCTGTCCCACCCGGGTCCTCGGCATAGATCACCAACCGCGGCGCGCCTTCCTGGTCGCGCAAGACCTCGGTCAGCTTCTGGCCGCCCAGCTGCGGGATGTGCCAGTCGATCACCCCCACCTTGACCGGCACCCGCATCACCGCGCCGAGGAACCCTTCAGCGGTGGAAGAGGTCGAAACCAGCGAGAATCTTCGATCTTTTTCAAAGACTTCTGACAGGGCCGACAAGATCAGAGGATTGCCCTCGGCCAGTGCCAAATCAATGCGTTCCGTTCTGCTTTCCATCATCCCACGCCTCGTTTCTGTGATCGCCCAGACCGAAAACCTACCCATTTGTGCAGGTAATGAACGGTATACACCCGCATACTTACCCAATTTGGTAGGTATTTTCCCACCTATAAAGACTTCTAAAAGCAGGATTAAGGAAGGTTGCCGCAAAAGTCAAAGCCGCATCTGTTGCTCCCAACATCCGAGGGAGGATCGTCCGTGACCAAGACCAGCATTCCGCCACAGCTCCAGATTCCCGAAACGCTCGCCGCTGGCCCTGGCCCCGGCAACACCGATGCGCGGGTCCTGGCCGCCTATGCCAACGCCGGCCTTGCCGATCACATGCAGGCCGATGTGCTTCGCGGCATGATCGAATGCAAAGAGATGCTGCGCAAGGTCTGGGGCACCAAAAACACCTACACCTTCGGCGTGGCCGGCACCGGGTGGAGCGGGCTTGACTGCCTGTTCAGCGCCATCCTGCCCGGCGATACCGTGGTGACCTTTGTCAACGGCACCTTCAGCGGCATCGACGCGCTGACCGTCCGGATGCGCGCGGCAAGCCGCGCCGACCTGGCCGCCAACTCGCTGGACCCCCGGCCTGCCAATGTGACCCTTGTCACCGTGCCGCATGGCCAGTCTGTCACCGGCGACGTGATCGAAGCCGCGCTGGCCGCCAACAAGCCCACCTGGGCCGTGATGGCGCATTGGGAAACCGGCTCGGGCCGGATCAACGACATCCGCGCCTTTTCCGACGCCTGCGAACGCCATGGCGTGATGGGCCTTGTCGATGCGGTCTCGTCCCTTGGGATCGAGGATTTCGACATTGACGACTATCCCGGCATCGTCGGCTGGGCCTCTTGCCCGCAAAAGGGCGTGCTGTGCCTGCCCTTGACCTATGCCCCGGTCAGCTTTTCCGACCGCTACATCGCACATCTGAAAGCCAATGGCTCGTCGACCTATGTGAACCACCCGATCATGGAAGCGCGCCATTGGGCCATCCATGACGGCAAGGACAGCGCCGCCGGCACCTATCACCGCACCCATTCCGGCTATGCCGTCGCTGCCTTCCACGAGGCGCTGCGCATCAACCTGCAACATGGCAAGGCGCAAAAGGCCGCCGACTATGCCTATCACGAGGCAGCGCTCCGCGCCGCCGTCATCGCCCTTGGCTGCGATGTCACCTCGAACATGACCAGCCTTGTGGTGTTGAACCTGCCGGGCAAACTTGCAGGTCGCGAAAAGGATCTGGTGCAGGCCTGCCGTGCGCGCGGTTTCGGCATCTGGCCGACCCTGTCCGAACCGGTTCAGGTCCGCATCGGGATTCTCAACCAGCTGACCCGCCAGGCCATCACCGACATCGTCGAACGCTTTGCCGCCGCGATGAACGAAATGGGCGCAGGGGCAGATGTCGGCGCGGCGCGGGAGGCGCTGAACCGGCATTATCTGGCGGAAATGGCGGCCGAATAAGCTCGGCCGACAACACGGACATGGCAGCCGAGCCAACTCGGCCTGAGGGAGGGAAGAATGGACATCCACGAATATCAGGCCAAGGAAATCTTGGCAAAGTTCGGTGTCGCGGTGCCGCAGGGCGCGCTAGCCTACAGCCCCGAACAGGCGGCCTATCGCGCCCGCGAACTAGGCGGCAACCGCTGGATCGTAAAGGCGCAGGTGCATGCCGGCTGCCGTGGCAAGGCCGGCGGCGTCAAGCTGTGCGAGTCCGAACATGAGATCCAAGACGCAACGAACGACATGTTCGGCCGCAAGCTGGTGACCCATCAGACCGGTCCCGAGGGCAAGGGCATCTACCGCGTCTATGTCGAGGCGGCAGTTGAATTCAACCGCGAGATCTATCTCGGCTTCGTGCTGGATCGCTCCACCCAGCGCATCATGATCGTCGCCTCATCCGAAGGCGGGATGGAAATCGAGGAAATCTCGGCCCAAAGGCCCGACTCGATCGTGCGCTCCACGGTGGAACCCGCCGTGGGCCTGCAAGAGTTTCAGGCCCGCGAGATTTCCTATGCCCTTGGCATTCCCACCGCGCTGACCCAGCAGATGGTGCGCACGCTGCAGGGCTGCTACCGCGCCTTCCGCGATCTGGATGCCACCATGGTGGAAATCAACCCGCTGGTGATCACCGCCGACAACCGCATCCTGGCACTGGACGCCAAGATGACCTTCGACACCAACGCCCTGTTCCGCCATCCCCAAGTGGCCGAACTGCGCGACAAGTCGCAGGAAGACCCGCGCGAAAGCCGCGCCGCCGACAGGGGGCTGGCCTATATCGGCCTGTCGGGCAACATCGGCTGCATCGTCAACGGCGCTGGTCTTGCCATGGCCACGATGGACACCATCAAGCTGGCCGGCGGCGAGCCTGCAAACTTCCTCGACATCGGCGGCGGCGCGACACCCGAACGGGTGGCCAAGGCGTTCCGTCTCGTGATGTCGGACGACAATGTCGAAGCCATCCTTGTGAACATCTTCGCCGGCATCAACCGCTGCGACTGGGTGGCCGAAGGTGTGGTGCAGGCGCTGACGGCGAACCCGGTGAACGTGCCGGTGATCGTGCGCCTGTCGGGGACCAATGTGGAAGAGGGTCAGAAGATCCTCGCCAAATCCGGGCTGCCCATAATCCGCGCCAATACGCTGATGGAGGCTGCCGAACGCGCCGTCATCGCCTGGAAGAACGATCGCAAGCAAAACACCACCGTGAGGGCCATCTGATGAGCATCCTTCTTGATCGCGCCAGCCGTGTCATCGTGCAGGGCATCACCGGCCGCATGGCCCAGTTCCACACAAAGGAAATGCTGGACTATGGCACCAATGTCGTCGGCGGCGTCGTGCCGGGCAAGGGTGGGGAAACCTTGTTCGGCATCCCGGTCTTTGACACGGTAAAGCAGGCCGTTGCCGCCACCGGGGCCGATACCAGCCTTGTCTTCGTGCCGCCGCCCTTTGCCGCCGACAGCATCATGGAAGCCGCCGATGCAGGGATCCGATACTGCGTCTGCATCACCGACGGCATCCCGGCGCAGGACATGATCCTGGTCAAGCGCTACATGATGCGCTACCCGCGCGAACGGCGCATGGTGCTGACCGGCCCGAATTGCGCCGGCACCATCAGCCCCGGCAAGGCGCTTTTGGGCATCATGCCCGGCCATATCTATCTGCCCGGCAATGTCGGCATCGTCAGCCGGTCCGGCACCTTGGGCTATGAGGCCGCCCAGCAGTTAAAAGACCGCGGTATCGGCATATCCACATCCGTTGGCATCGGCGGTGACCCGATCAACGGCTCCAGCTTCCGCGACATTCTGGAACGGTTCGAGGCTGACCCCGATACCCATGTGATCTGCATGATCGGCGAGATCGGCGGCCCGCAAGAGGCCGAAGCCGCCGCCTATATCCAAGAGCATATGACCAAACCGGTCATAGCCTATATCGCGGGTCTGACCGCCCCCAAAGGCCGGACCATGGGCCATGCCGGGGCGATCATCTCGGCCTTTGGCGAAAGCGCGTCGGAAAAGGTGGAAATCCTCTCTGATGCCGGGGTCACCGTGGCCGAGAACCCCTCGGCCATCGGCGAAACTGTCGCCCGTGTGATGGCAAAGCGCGCAGCCTGAGGGTGGGCATGATGGCAAAACCCAAGGTTCTTGTGACGCGGCGCTGGCCGCAGGCGGTCGAGGCCAAGATGGCCGAGATCTTCGATCTCAGCCTCAACACCTCGGATACGCCGCTTAGCGAGGCGGATTTTCAAGGTGCGCTTGGCCAGTATGACGCCATCCTGCCCACCGTGACCGACCGCCTGCCTGCGGCGGTCTTTGACCGGGCCGCGCCGCGCACAAGGATCCTGGCCAATTACGGTGTGGGCTTTGCCCATATCGACACCGCCGCCGCCAAGGATCGCGGCATCACGGTGACCAATACGCCCGACGTGCTTTCGGAATGCACGGCTGACATCGCCATGACGCTGATGCTCATGGTCGCCCGCCGCGCCGGAGAGGGGGAACGCGAACTTCGCGCGGGGCAGTGGACCGGCTGGCGCCCCACCCACATGATCGGCACCAAGGTGTCAGGGGCCACGCTGGGCATCATCGGCTTTGGCCGCATTGGTCAGGCCATGGCGCAGCGCGCGCATTTCGGCTTTGGCATGAAGATCATCGTGCAGAACCGCTCTCCTGTCCCGGCCGAAGTGCTGGCGCGCTACAATGCCGTCCAGGTTCCCACCATCGAAGAGCTTTTGCCGCAATGTGACTTTGTTTCCCTGCACTGCCCGGGTGGTGTGGCCAACCGCCACCTCATCAACAGCCGCAGGCTGGACCTGATGCGCCCGGGCGCCTTTCTCATCAACACCGCCCGCGGTGAAGTGGTGGACGAACACGCTCTTGCCCAGGCGCTATGGTTTGGCACCATTGCCGGCGCGGGTCTTGACGTCTTTGAACGCGAACCGAAGATCCCGCGCGAGCTTCTGGATGCCGACAATCTGGTGCTGCTGCCGCATCTCGGCTCGGCCACCCGCGAAACGCGTGAGGCAATGGGCTTTCGCGTTCTGGAAAACCTGTCGGACTTCTTCGACGGCCGCCAGCCGCGCGACCGGGTGGCATAAGCCATGGTCGCCGTCGCCAAGCACAGCCCCGAGGGCCCCGAAGATCCGGCGGCGGGCTTGCGCGACGAGATGCGCCGCCTGTGGCACAGGGTGATCGAACGCCGCACCCCGCATGTTCTGGAAACCGTGCTGACAACCGGTGCCGATCTGCCCGACGATGAAACCGCCATCCCCTGCCTGCAGGCAGTGAACATCTGGTTCCAGCTGTCCCGGATCATCGACGAAAACACCGCCATGCGCAGCCGCCGCATGGTCGAGGCCACCCAAGGGCCCGAGGCGGTCGAGGGCAGCTTTGCCAAGGCGCTGACCACGCTTGACCCCAAGATGACCCAGGCCGAATTCGCCAGCCTGACGCGTCACCTCTCGGTCGGTCCGACCATCACCGCCCACCCGACCGAGGCCAAGCGTGTGACGGTCCTGGAAATTCACCGCCGCATCTATCGCCACCTTGTGTCCTTGGAAACCCAGCGCTGGACCCCGCGCGAACGCGACGAGATCCTGCAAGACATCGAGGCCGAGATTGATCTTCTGTGGATGACCGGCGAATTGCGGATGGAACGGCCCAGCCTGCGCGATGAAATCGAATGGGGCCTGCAATTCTTTCGTGATGCGCTTTACGACGCCGTGCCGCAGCTGTTTGACCGCTTCAGCGCCGCGACCGAGGCCCGCTTTGGCTCTGGCCAGGACATCACCCCCTGCGTGCGCTTCCATTCCTGGATCGGCGGCGACCGCGACGGCAACCCCAATGTCACCGCCGAGGTGACGCGCGATGCCCTGGCCCGCGCCCGCCGGGCGATCCTGACCCGCTATCTTGATGACATCGCCATCGCCGCCGCCCGCATCTCGATCACCTCGCGGATCGTGGCACTCCCGCCCAAGGCCGAAGCCCCAATCCGCGCCATCCTTGCGCGCAGCCCAGATGCCAAGCGTCTGGCGGCCCGCAATCCGGGCGAAATCTTCCGTCAGGCCCTGACCGCGATCGGCGCTGAACTGCGCGCCATGCTGGAACAGCCCCGCGGCGCTGGCTATCCTTCGGTCAGCCAGTTCATCACCGACTTGCAGAGCCTTGAGGCCGGGCTTGAGGCGATCAACGCCCATCGGCTGGCGGCGCGCTTCATCACCCCCCTGCGGCGGCGCGCCGAAACCTTCGGCTTTCGCACGACCACGCTGGATATCCGGCAAAACTCCACCGTCATCACGGCGGTTCTGGCCGAGATCTGGGCGCTGTCCGGCCCCGCGCCAGCCGAAGGCAGCGCCGAATGGTCCCATCGCCTGCGCGCCGAGCTTGGCCGGGCAGAGCTTGTCCATGTCAATCGCAGCCGGCTCAGCGAAACCGCCCGCGACCTTCTTGACCTGCTCATGCTGATGCGCGACGCCCGCATCTCCGACGACCCCGAGGCCATCGGCCCCTTCATCCTGTCGATGACCCGCTCGGCCGATGACATGCTGGCGGTCTATCTGCTTGCCCGCCACGCGGGCTTTGGGGCCGAAAAGCTGGATCTGCGGGTGGTGCCGCTTTTCGAGACGATCGAGGATCTGCGCAACGCCCCTGCCGTCTATGATGCGGTCCTTGCCGTGCCGCTGGCCGAACGCAGCCTGCGCAGCCGCGACACCACCGTCGAGGTGATGCTGGGCTATTCCGACAGCAACAAGGACGGCGGCTTCCTGTGTTCCACCTACGAACTCGACAAGGCCCAGCGTCGCCTGACCGCCAGCCTTGCCCGCCACGGCCTGCGCCCGGTGTTCTTCCACGGCCGGGGCGGCTCGGTCAGCCGGGGAGGCGCGCCCACAGGCCGCGCCATTGCCGCCCAACCGCTTGGCACCGTGCAAGGCCGCTTGCGCCTCACCGAACAGGGCGAGGTGGTGTCGTCGAAATACGCCAACCGCGGCACGGCGCTGAACCAGCTTGAACTTCTGGCCTCTTCGGTCCTGTGCCACCTGCCCGCCCGGGTGCAGCCGGTGGCCGACCCTGAAAGCAATGACGCGCTCGAGGCCCTCTCCGGGCTGTCGCAGACCGCCTATGTCAAGCTGATGTCGCAACCCGGCTTCATCGACTATTTCCAGCAGGCCAGCCCGGTCGAGGAGCTGGCGATGCTGAAGATGGGCTCACGTCCCGCCCGGCGCTTTGGCGCGCGCTCGCTCGCCGATCTGCGCGCGATCCCGTGGGTGTTCGCGTGGTCGCAGAACCGCCACATGATCACCGGCTGGTATGGCTTCGGCAGCGCGATTTCTGCCTTCCGTCAGGTGCGCGGCGCGGCGGCTGACCGGCTTCTGGCCGAGATGTTCGACCGCCACAAGCTGTTCCGCCTGATGGTGGATGAGGTGGAAAAGTCGCTGATGCTGACCGATCTTGACATCGCCGCCGAATATGCAGGCCTGGTCACCGATGCCGCGCTGCGCGCCGATATCTTTGGCCGCATCACCGCCGAACATGCCGCCGCTCTCGATGCGCTGCGCCGCCTGACCGGCACGCTCCAGCCGGGCGTGCGCTTCCCCAATCTGCACGACCGCTTCAACGCCCGCGCGCCGCAGCTGACGCGGATCAACCACCTGCAAGTTGCCCTTCTGCGCCGCGCCCGGACCGAACCGGGCATGGCAACATCTGTGCCCCTGATGCAATCCATGAACTGTATAGCTGCCGGTCTGGGCTGGACCGGCTGAGGAAAGGATGACCCCATGACCGTGAACCCTACCATGACCACCGGCTTTTTCACCGACACCCTCGCCGCCCGCGACCCCGAGATTTTCGGGGCGGTTCGTCAGGAGTTGGGGCGTCAGCGCCATGAGATCGAGCTGATCGCCTCGGAAAA
>Ga0194133_10009346_pt1 | contig 11236 bp, 7 predicted proteins | sample TA2KigOf40mmetaG_FD_155448 | JGI IMG/M metagenome (GOLD analysis project Ga0194133, IMG submission 155448) | Freshwater microbial communities from Lake Tanganyika, Tanzania - TA2015055 Kigoma Offshore 40m | ecosystem: Environmental > Aquatic > Freshwater > Lake | place: Tanzania: Lake Tanganyika...
GGACAATTTTCTAAAACCAAAATAGATGTTTTTTTTTCAATAATACTTCTATAGTAACATTTTTTTAAATCACATAATCTTTCTACACTATAATCTCTTTTTTCAGATGGTAATTTAATTTTTTCATCTAAGTTTATACATTTAGTAGGAAAAATAAATTTAATATCTTGTAAAGTATATTTTTTATAAATACCAACAATATGTGGACTTTTATTTTTTAATATAATATTATCAGTAAATGTTTTATAATATTCTGCTTCTAATTCATCATTATTTCTTTGTTTTTTTAAATTTTTATCTATAATTTTTGGTATAATTTTTAATACATAATCATCATTTAAAATTATTAAATTATTAGATCCACCAGAACCCATTGTTAATTTATTTTTTTTTATTCCAACTTTAATATCATGTTTAATTTTTACATATTTATCTTTGAATTTTTGAATATTAAAATTCATTAATTAATATTATAAGATAGATTTTAATATCCTAAATTATATATATGGATAAACAAAATTGTAATGAAAAAAAGAAAATGTATAAATTTTACTTTATGACTAAGATAAGAATGTTTGTTACTGCTGTTGTTATTATAGGTGCTATTAATTGGGGCACCACTGCTCTTGGTTACAATTTAGTTGAAATGTTATCTAAATTCATAAATACTTATCTCAAAACTAATTTACCAATTGATAAAATAATTTATATTTTAGTTGCTTTATGTGGTGTTTCTTTAGCTTCAAAAAGAACAACATGGTTACCATTTTTAGGTAAAACAATTTTACCTGGTGGTTTAGTAACTAAACAAACTCCTGCTAAAGCAAATAAAAAAATTATAATTAAAGTTAGACCTAATGCTAAAGTTGCTTACTGGGCAGCTACTGGTAAAAATAAAAAAGACCAAGATGTATTTGATGCATATAATAATCATTCTAATAGTGGTGTTGTTATTGCAGATAATAAAGGAATTGCTGAATTACTAATTATCGAAGGAGAAGGTTATCGAGTACCAAATGGTAAGAGAATACCAAGACATATTCATTATCGTATAATAGGCAATTCTATGATAGATAGAGTTAGAACAGTTTACTATTAAATCATGAAAAAATTGATAATTAAACTAATAAGTTTTATTATTAATTTCAAATAATGGCTAATATAATTAATTATCAAATTATAGAAAATCCAATAGCAAAATCAATAATTGATAAATTTGTTAGAAAATGTCCAAAAAATATATCTTATCTAAATAGATTAGCTACTGAATTAGATATAATTATTAAAAAAAATTTTTATGAATATATTCTTCAAGTCGTTGAACTATTAGATTTAGTTAAAGATATACCTCATATAATTAGAGGTTCTGCTGGTTCTTCTTTAGTTTGTTATTGTTTAGGTATTACTAATATTGATCCAGTTGCTGATTCAGTTAGTTTTGCTAGATTTTTAAATGAAGCAAGAGATACCATGCCGGATATTGATTTTGATTTTCCACATAAACAAAGAGATAAAGTATTTGAACGAATTAATGAGTACTGGCCTGAAAGAGTTGCAAGAATTAGTAATCATGTTATCTATCAAAATAAATCAGCAACAAGAGAAGCCATTAGACAAGTGATGATTGAACAAGAAGGAAAAAGTAAATTTATACCAAAATCTAAATGTGATTCAAAATATTTTCCTAAATGGAAATTAGAAATAGATAATAAAAAGAAAGAATTAATTGGTACTATGCGATGTTATTCATTACATTGTGGAGGGATAGTAATATATGATAATAAAATACCTGATGAAATAAAACTTGAATCTAAAAATAAAAACCAGATTAAATACAATAAAGATGATGTTGCTGAATCGGGATTATTCAAAATTGACATTTTATCAAATCGTGGTTTATCCCAATTATTTGATGTAAATAAAAAAGAAATTGAATTGTATCCACAAGAAGATTTTAATATAACTAAATTATTTACATGTGGTAATAATATTGGATTAACATTTGCAGAATCTCCAGCAATGAGAAAAATATTAGCTTGTGTTAAACCAAAAACTCCAATGGATGTAGCATTTTGTTTGGCTCTTGTTAGACCAGCAGCAGCAAATGGTGCTAAATCAAAAGCTATTTTAGATTTTGAGAGAGGAGAATTTGGTAATTATTTAATATTTGATGATGATGCCATTCAATTTATTCAAGCATCAATTAATTGTAATGAAGGGCAAGCTGATAAATACAGAAGAGCTTTCAGTAAAAATAAAACTAAGATTATAAAAGAATTTGATGGATTGTTAAATGAATTTAAAATTGGATCCAATAATAAAAATAAATTATTTAATTCACTCAATGATCTAAGACGATATTCATTCTGTAAATCACATGCTATCTCATATGCTAAATTAGTATGGGCACTTGCTTACAATAAAGTTTATAATAAAGAACAATTTTGGTTGTCAACATTAAATAATTGTCATAGTTCATATAGAAAATGGGTTCATTTTAATGAAGCTAAATCAGCAGGAATTAAATTATGTTTAGGAAAGAAACCATTTATATTAAGAACCAGTTTAGATGATTCTAAATTAATATGTGTTAATGAAAAATATATTAATAAAGATTTAACAGAACATTATAATTCACCAAGTCCAACTCAATATTTAAATTGGGGATATTGGTCAAGTCAAGAGTTTCTACCAAATATGTATCTAAATATTTTAGAATCGGATGATCCATTAGAAGAAAACCAATATTTAGTGGAGTTTCGAGGATTAATAGCTACTGGAAGAATTTGTCATAGTTCAAAATATAAGTATCATAAAAATGAAGGATTAACTTTTTTAACAATTGGTTATGATAATGGAAAATTTATTGATATATCTATTAATAAACCAGTTAACTATCATCCATTTGATGTTATCAGAGGAACAGGTATAATGAGTTCTTATGATGGTAATAAAATTAGATTTAATCATAATACCAACAAAATAAATGTTTTGACTTATAAGTTTGAAAAATATAAAATAAAAAATTGAATAATAATAAAATTATACCAAGAATTCATTTATTAATGTCTCAATTGAATACTATTGATAATAACTTATACGACCGCCAAATTCGCACTTATGGTGAGGAAGCGGTAAAAAAGATGACATCATCTTCTGTATTAATTTTTGGGCTTGCTAAAGGTCTTGCTACTGAAGTCGGTAAAAATTTGGCTCTTGGTGGTATTAAAAATATTTATTTGTATGATAAAGATAATATAACTCAATCTGATTTAGAAACTGGATTTTATTATTCGTCTGATTCAGTAGAGCAGTCTCGTTCTCAAGTTGTAGCAAATAAGCTACAAGAACTGAATCCTTATGTTACAGTTCAATCAGTTGATACTTTTGATAAACAACAAAATGTTACTATTTTGATTAATCAATCAGTTGAAACAGTAAAAACTATTAGTGACTATTGCAGAAATAATAATTCCAAACTTGTGGTACTATATTCAAAAGGAGTAAGTGGTGTTGTTTTTGTAGATGCTGGAAATTCTCATCTAGTTACAGATGCAACTGGTGAAACAATTGAATCAGTACAAATTGGTGAAATTAATTCAGATGGTAAAGTTAGATGTGCACCTCATAATTCACATGATTTTCAAACTGGAGATTATATTAGATTTGAAAATATGGAAGGTACAAATGTTGAACAATTTCAAAAAGAATGGAAAATTAATGTAATCAATAAGACTACATTTCAACTTGATTCATTTGATTATTCGCCTTTTACTTTTCTGAATGGTACAGTTGTACATATTAAGAAACCAATTACAGTAAATCATCAATGTTGGTCAGAACAAATTTCAAAACCAACTATTGCATTTAATTTTGATATGGATAAGGCAGAAAGTCTAGTTAAAACATATTTACAAATGTATTCTAATAATTTAGTAGATTCAATGCCATTTATTTGGTCTGATGAAAATAAACATTGGATGGAAACAAATAATATTGAATGGTTTGAACAAGCTCGTACTTTTTCATATGAATTAATATCTGTAGTTTCTCTCATGGGATCAATTGTAGCATCAGAAGCTATTAAATTAGTTACTAACAAATATTTACCAATTAATCAATGGTTTACTTGGTTTGATTCATCTCTTTTACCAAAACAAGAACCAGATTTTACAGCTGCTCGCACAGCTTATGGATTCTTATGGGGAACTGAATTTGAGAATAAACTAAGTAGTTCTAGATGGTTTATGGTTGGATCTGGAGCTATAGGATGTGAACATTTAAAGAATTTAGCATATATGAATGTTGAAGAGATATTATTAACAGATCCAGATCATATTGAGAAATCTAATCTCAATCGTCAATTCTTATTTAGATCTGAACATATTGGTAAATCAAAGAGTGAGATGGCAGCAAATGCTATAAAGAAAATGAAGCCAAATATGAAAATAACTAATTATACCCAAAAAGTAGGTAGTGATAATCTAGAATGGACTGAAAGTATTATGGAATCAAATATCACTGGTGTTTTAAATGCACTTGATAATATTAAAGCTCGTAGATTCATGGATGAAATGTGTTTCAAGTATGGACTTCCATTATTTGAATCAGGAACAACAGGAACTAAGGGTAATACTCAACCAGTTATACCATTTGTAACCGAAACTTATTCAAATTCAACTGATCCTGATCAAGAAAAGTCTTTTCCTATTTGCACTATTAAAAGTTTTCCAAATGAGATTGCTCATACAATTCATTGGGCTATGGATCAATTTGAATTCTTTAATCGTGGACCTACAACAATGAACAAATGGATTGATTCACCTTCTAGTATTGATGAATTAAGTCAAGTTGAGAAATACCAAGCATTGGAAGATATTAATAAATTTACTGTTAAATATCCAACTCAATTAAAAAAAAATGGTCTAAAAACTTGTGTAGAATGGGCTGCTGATATGTTTACAGAAAATTATATAAATTCAATCAATCAGCTTTTGCATACATTTAAACCAGATCATGAAGTTGCACCAGGTGTATTGTTTTGGTCTGCTGGTAAAAGATGTCCAAAACCAATTACTTGGGATCCAAACAATCAAATAATATTAGATTACATAGAAGCTAGTAGTCATTTACTAGCACGTATTAGTGGTTTAGAAGATAATTTTAGTCGTGAAGATGTTTATCAAATGATTAAGGACTATAAAGTTAAAGAATTTGTTCCCATAGAAATGAAAATAGCAGCTAGTGATTCAGAAATTGTTAAAAATCAAGTTTATGGTGAAAATATTCAAGTTGGATTAAATACTGATTTTATATCAACTTATGTTTCACAAGAATTTGAAAAAGATGATGATTCAAATTGGCATATTAATTGGATTACAGCAGCTTCTAATATTCGTGCATTAAATTATGGAATTCCAGTGGTAGATCGTCAACAGACAAAAGGAATTGCAGGACGAATTATACCAGCAATTGCAACAACAACATCTGCTGTATCTGGATTAATACTACTTGAAGTTCTAAAATATTTACAAGAAATGAATAAAGTTGATATGTATCGTTCTACTTTTATTAATTTGGCTGAACCAGTTTTAGTATACTCAGATCCCTTAGAAGCACCATTGATGGATATAGGTGGTATTAAAGTTAATTCATGGACAAAATTTGAATATATCAAAGATTCAACACTTGGTGAATTCAAGGATTTTTATGATAAGATGTTTAGTGTATCAATTAATATGATAGTAATAGGTACAGCAATGGTGTATGCTGAATTTTTAGGTGGAACTAATTTAGATAGAAAATTATCAGATATTATTTTTGAGACATTAGATTCGGTTCCATCAAATGTAAGCTTTTCTTTGGCTACAGAAGATGATACTAAAGAAGTTCCTACAATAAATGTTAATTTGAAGAAATCAGTAGCTACTGCTGTATTAGAATAATTTTATTTATAAATATATTAAAAATATATAAAGCAATATTTATTTATAATTATAATGACTGATTATAATTCTTTATTTGTAACTGCTGGTATTAGTTTAGCAGTTTCTTCTTTAGTTGTACTAGCTAATAATTTTTATTTATATAGACATGCTTGTAAAAAAGAATTAGAAAAAAATAAAAATTGAAAAACATATTTAAAAATATCTAATCTATGATATTAAATGTTAAAAATTGTGAGTCCATATCGTAACATTAAACAATATACTAGAATTTCCATAGAACCATTTAATATGAATTCAGACATAAAAAATAATATGAAAATTATTTTAAAGAAAAAAATAGAAAAAAAATGTAATAAAAATGGTTTTGTAGATGAGGTATATAGAATTCTTGAATATTCTGATGGTATAATGCCTCCAGAAAATTTAAATGGTAGTGTTATTTATAACATAACATATCATTGTAAAATATGTATTCCAGTAGAAAACACAATTATTATTGGACAAATCAGAGTAATAAATCAAGAATTAATAATTGCAGCAAATGGTCCTATAATGTTTTTTATTCCCAAAGAAAATATTGATACAAATAATTGGGATATTCCAGAAGGTTATTTAAATAAACTAAATAAAAAGAAACTTCAAAGAGATGATTTTGTTAAAATACAAATTATGGATAAAAGAATAAATCAAAATGATAGTCAAATTAAATCAATAGGTAAGTTAATAGATTTTGCAAGTTCAGAAGATGTTGAAAAATATTTTGGTAGTAAAATTGTATCAGAAAAAACTACAGAAGATATAAAAGTAAATCAACAAGATTCTTTGAATACAGATGAAACAGAAACAAATTATATTATTTAATGCTGCTAAAAATATCTTTTTCTAATTTATCAAGTTTATCTTGAGTATAATTTCCAACAATCCAATCATTGATATCTATGTTAATTTTTTTAAGATAAATATCTCTATTTTGTGTAATTTTTTTGCTAAAATTTCTTATAATTGATTTAAAACTTTGATTATCAAATTTTATCCATTTAATTAATTCTTCACTAATATTTGTAATAGATAGTTTAGGATTATCAATATTTAACATTCGTTGGTATACCCACCAGACACACCAAACACCACAAAATCCATTTGGATCACCAATTTTTTTACATTTTTGAGACTCGAGATTTTCTAAAATTTGAAAACTGATAGATGGTAGAAATTTAAATGGTGGATAATAAATAATATTTTCATCAAATTGTTTAAATTTATTTTCAATTAAATTATCTAATAAAATAGGATTATAGTTTAGACCAATTGGATAATGTGAACCATTTGGTTCAAAACGTTCTAAAGTTTTATTTTTAATATCCCAAAATAAAATATTTGCATGAGATCCAACTGATGTTTCAATTCCAATAGGTATACAAATATATTTAGCAGTTTTTATTATTTTCTTTATCTCAGCTTCAAAATAAGAAGGAAAAAATATTTTTTGATAAGTCCAAATAATTTCAATATTAGAAAAATCCATTTTATAGGGATAATCTAAACCTGTTTTTTTATAATAACTTTCTAAAGGTGAATTTATTGTTAAAGGATAATCTAATATAATACCTAATCCTTTTGATTTAAAATCTTTATTCAATAAATATAAACCAAATAAAATATCAATAGGAGATCCAGTATAAAAACAATTATTTAAGAATATTCCATTATCTAAATTTAAATTTATATTTTGAACATGTGGTAAACTTCTCTTATCATTTATAATTACATCCCTAATTTTATTTTTGCATATTTCTTCTGAATTTTTAGCACCTTTTTTATCAACAATTATTTTTTTAAGTTTTTCAAACAGGTCTTCAGAACAATATTTCTCCCAATCTTCTAATAATTCGTCTTTTTTAATTTTTATTTGGTTATAATAAGAATCAACTAATACATCTAAAATATCATCTGATAGTTTAATTTTATTAAAATTATTATCTTCAATAAAAAAATTAAGAGGTTTTAAAACAAGTAAAGAAGTAAATTTATTTAATAAATTTTTGGTTACTATTAACATTAAACATGTTATACCTTGATTATTTTGAATATTAAGGTCACTTTCTAAAATAATTTTATTAACTATTGTTTGATTAATATCTTCTATCATATCAGAATCCAACATAATATGCAATGGAATATCACCATTAATATTTGATAAATTAAATTTTATATTTTGAAATTTAAATAAGGATTCTAAGAAATCTATTCTTTTATCAATCATAATATAGTGTAATGGTGCATTTCCATAAAAATCTGTTAAATTAATATCAATATTTTTAAGTAATAACTTTTTGAATAAATCTAGATTGTTAAAGATTATTGACTGATGTAAAACATTAATTCCTAAATCAAAATTAATATTATTAAAATTAATATTTGTTTCTAATAATTTATTTACAATGTCAATATTTTGATAATTAATTGCTATTTGTAATAAACTATCTCCATTACTGTTTAAAAAATTTAAATTATAATTATTGTCTATTAGATAATTAATAAAATTATTTCTTTTATACATTAACGATAAAATAAAAATATTAGATCCATCATTTGAAATTAAATATGGATTAGAATTATTTTTTAATAAAATTAAAAATGATTCAAAATTATTAAATATTACAGAATAATGTAGAGCTGTTAATCCTAAACGATCTTTCAAATCAATAATACTAATACCAATATTAGTTTTATTATATTCAATTAATAAATTTATTAATTCTTTATAATCAAATTTAATACAATTATATAAAATAGATCTTCCATCTGAATCAATAATATCTATTCTAAAATTTAAATTATCAGTATCTCTCATTTTTAGAAGTAGCTTAACTATTTCGATTTGATTATAATTTATTATGTATTGAATAAAATAATTAAAATTATTATCTTTAATATCAAATTCTGTAATTTTTTTATTTTTTATTAAATTATATATTTCTTCGAATTTTTGATTTTTTATTAATTTAAATATTTCTTCATTAGTTATATCCATATTATTAATATAGAGATAAAATAATGTTATAAAATTAGGTTTCAAATAAAATGTCCCAAGAACCATTAACTACTCGACGATAAAATACATTTTTACCAGATGTAAAACTAGGTCTGATAATTCTAAATATATCTCCTATTTTAGCTCCATAATATCGTGACATCATATCTGTTAAAAATATTCGTGCTAGTTCTTGTTCTGAAAATTTATTTAGTAATTCTGTTTTTTCTTCTTGTGATAATAGTTTATGAACTGGAATAAAAACTTTAGATGGAATATCTTCCATCATTTCAGATTCAAAAAAAAATTCAGCATTTACATAATCACTAACAATTTGTTTAACTACTTTCTTGGCTACATCTTTAGCAACTACAATTTTATGAATATCTAGATTATTAGATAAATATTCATCTAAAGGTGTCCCTTGAACAATTGAAGTTAATTTTGCATTAACAAGATAAATACTATATTTTTTTTTATCTTTTACTTCAATATCAAAAACTGTTTTTCCTGTTGTATCAGATGAAATTTTTTTAAAATGATTCTCCCATGAATCTATTAATCCTCGTCTTTCTAACATCTTTAAAACATTTTCCATAATGATTAGTATAATTTCTTTATTATTAAATTCTACATTGATTGATGACATTATATTATTAAATAGATAATCTTTATATATTTATTTCAATATTTTCTTAAAAATTTTAGGTTTCACTTTTATTATAATCAAAAAAGTTAATAAAAATATAATTAAAAATTTTGAAATTAAAGTTTAATTTAGTTAATATCTTCTTCTTGTTCTACATCTTGAATAGGTATACTCTTTCCATTTAATGTTGTAAATAATAATTGTTGATATTCATTTAATTTTTTTTCTGTTTTTAAGATTGATAATGTTGACTTTACTTCAAAAGAGGTTCTTGACGTAATTATTGCGTCATTATAAGGTTTAATTAAGTTCATATGATTTCTATTTTCTTCAGATGTAGATATAGTCCAATCATATTTTAATTCAAATTGTTGTTTTTCATTATAATTTAATAATTTATTATTTTGACAATTATCTTTAGTATTTACATTATTATAATCTTGTTTATCAAATTTATAAAGATTAATTTTTTTTAAATTTCCATCTAGTTTAGTTTGACTCCATACTATATCAATTCCATTTTTATAATCTGAACTTTCTATAACAAAAAATGGAACAGTAACATCAATATCTGGTATTTGTATTATATATTCATTATCAACTAATGATGGTTTAAATTCTTTCTTGTTTAATCCATATATTATTTTAAATTTAAGATCTGGTACAATTTTTTTAAATATAGGATCTGATATAGTTATTTTAAGGTTATATAATTGAGGATATGGTACTAATCCAAGTAGCCATAATGGTTTTAGACGATATGCTTGAAAGTCATGTCTATGTGTACATTCATTTTCTTTTATTTGCTCTGGTGAACAATATTCTGAAGTAGGAGGAATAAATACAGCATCGTTTAATAATCTTGCATTTCCGATTTTTTGTAAATTAATAGCTGTGATTTGTACTCCATCTCTAAAATATTTCATATTATCATAATTACCAGATGAAATATTTAAAGAATGAGGATAAAATCTCATCAAAAGACGTTGTGTGTTTACAATAGAGAATAAATTTATTGGTGTTAGTTTACTAGTAAAAGGTGAAGCTGATGATTTTGACATATTAGTACAATATTCACCATTAGGTAAAGGTTTACAATTTATAAGTTTTTTCATTATTTCCATTGAACTTTTTTCTAAATGAATCCACTTTTGGTCATTTTTACTAAATTTTTCTGAAATTTGTTTATTATCTGGTGGACATAATTCATGACCTACTGTTTCTTTATCTTTATCTTTATCTTTATCTTTATCTTTATCTTTATCTTTATCTTTACATTTTTTATTTAAACCCCATCTAAATAAAATTTTATTTGACATTTTTTCAATTGGTATATTCAATAAATCAAAATCTGTTTCAATTACTTGAACTGGAATTGGATCTTTTGGTAATAATTTTTTATATTCATCTACTTTTGAACCAGATAATAATTTATCATTTATAGTATTCCAAAAAATATTTTGTTGAGATTTTTTATTTAAACCCTTATTATCAAATGTTAAAATAAAAGGTCCTGATTTAATTCCATGTTCTATTTTTTTTATTAAAGCATCCATAATTACATCCAATATACCACCTAATTTAATAGATCCTTGGATAGAATCA
>Ga0194133_10009347_pt1 | contig 11236 bp, 8 predicted proteins | sample TA2KigOf40mmetaG_FD_155448 | JGI IMG/M metagenome (GOLD analysis project Ga0194133, IMG submission 155448) | Freshwater microbial communities from Lake Tanganyika, Tanzania - TA2015055 Kigoma Offshore 40m | ecosystem: Environmental > Aquatic > Freshwater > Lake | place: Tanzania: Lake Tanganyika...
TTGAAGTATAGTTGAAAAAAAACCTCTTCCGGTTTTCCAGACATAATAATTACAGGATATACTTTGAAGTGAGTTACATACTTTATCTTGGAGATTGTTTTATTGTCTATTTACAAAGGAAGCAGCATAAATTACTTAGAAACAGCAAATGAAAAATGACTAACAAATTTCTAAATTTTTACTATAAATTTATTCATGTAGAAAAAAATGTGTTTGAAAACAATTTATCGGTATTTAAAGTTAGTCAAGCTTTTCAGAAGTAGAGATCGAATGTTTTAAACAACACTTTCACTAAATGAATGAAATTTTTCCAATATAGATTCCAATCTTATAAGATAGATGAATTTGTCCAATGGCGTTTGGTTTGTGGCTGAGGCTCTTCATTTTCATTTGTTGTGCAGCAAATATTGTTGTGCCAGAAGAACTACAGAATTTACCATCGGTAATTGATTTCAACTTTATTAAATGGGATGCTTTTGTGGGAAAAGTAATATGTCCAATTTGAACATCTCCAATCTTTTTAAAAACATGAAAAGGTTCTTAAAAGATCTTTGAATTTCTGGATAGTAGTTTAAGCTAAAAATGAACTGAAAACATTCAAAATCATGATGATAGTTATTGCTGAATATTTGACCTTAAAGTTTTTTCTCAGAATTGAATCATTTGAATCATTATTCATGATAATAACATATACTTTCAAAGACCTTTTTGCCTTTTTTCGTAATGTGTATAGTTCAACCAAATACATATTAATATTGATGTAACTGTATTTAATTTGTAACATTTAAAATAATATTTTTATCTAGGGAAAAGTTTTAAATGATCATAATAATACCAAAATAATAAATTGTAGATTATAACTATTAAATGAAGTGAAGCTTAAAAATTTTCCAAATTTTCACAGTCTAATAATTCTGAAAGTCTGTTTTATTCTTTAGGTTTTTGACTCACATGATGTCACCTTTACTTCAAGATCAGGTATAAATGTAGAATAAAAATTAAATACTGAATTATTTGCCACCTTAATTGTTTTAATTAAGGTTGTAATCAGAGTCTTGTGTGCAAATCCAGCGTCAAAGATTGTCAGAGGTGCAGTGGCCTAGTGGTCATGGAATATAGGGCTGGGGATTGGGGTTCAAGCCCTGGCACCTCCCGGCAACCTTTGACCCTGAGATGCCACACCAACAAAAGAGTTCCCTAGTCAGAGTGTGACTTTGACGAAAAAGAATGTCACACAAGGCGTACTTAAAGTACCGAAAAATAGCTATCAGGTGTCTGAGCGGCCCCCATTTTCATAGCTTTCAATTAAATTTCAGACCGTCAAGGACGGCAGTCCAATTTAAGGACTAGAAAGCGAGTTCGTCGTCCTCCAGTTGTTTTGCCTTCCTCATTTGAGGATGAAGAAATAGAAGATGAACAATTTTCTGTTGCCAGAGGACCTGCTAGTTTCAACATTAATGGAAAAATTGATGATGAGGATACAGAGACAAAATCAAGATTCATTCCTCCTAAGTAAGTTGGATATTATTTAATACTCTAGTTGTCAATTTATTGGGCTTGGAATCTGATTATCCTTAGATTGGATTGAATCCCTTTGAAGCTCTGATATTTTCAACACTCTAAAAGTAAACTCTATATTGTAAAGTTTTACTCTAGAAAAATGTAGAGAAATTTTTTGAGGAAGGTGGAATCCTCTTCCTGAGAATCAATCGAACTAAAATTGACTGTCTTTGACTCCCTTACCATAGAAGCATCAAACGATAATTAATGAAAATAATTTTATTAACATTCATACGTGAAAATCAAGTAAACAAGAGAAGAGGGAACAGAAAATGATTGACCAGGATGATGTACACATGGTAGGACCAAAGGTTGATGCTTGGTGGTGTTTGAAGAATGGTTAGAAAGATTGAAGTTAAAAGATTGTTGGAATTGGCCAATTATTTTAGACATTAAACCTCAATCAAGAACAAGGAAGTCCAGAAAGAACTTTGATTTAAAATATTAATAAAACCATTTTATATTTTATCAGACACTCATTGGCTCCAAAGTTGAGTGCTCCAAACAAAGATGGCTACAAGATTGTCTGTTATTACACAAACTGGTCTCAATACCGTCCAAAGATTGGCAAATATTTACCTGAATACCTGGACCCTTTTCTTTGCACTCATGTCATATTTGCATTTGGTTGGATCAAAAATGGAAAGTTGACTTCATTTGAGGCAAATGATGTGGTAAATATAATTCATTATCTTTTCCAGAACTATGTTGTAAATATTAAATTGCAGTCCTCAGATGGAAAACTTGGTTTGTACCAAAGAGTTGTTGGTTTGAAATCTAAAAATCCAAACTTAAAAGTTTTACTTGCCATTGGTGGATGGAGTTTTGGGACAGCAAAGTTCAAAGAAGTGGCTGAAACAAGGTTGACCTTTTAATTTGCAGTTCCCAAGAAAAAAAGTATTGATTTTTTGTAGCATTTTTTCACAGATTTTCACGCCAGACCTTCATCTTTTCTGCAATTCCATTTTTGAGGGATCACAACTTTGATGGATTAGATGTGGATTGGGAGTATCCAAAAAGAGCTGACAAAGAAAATTTTGTAAATTTGCTCAAGGAACTCAGAGAGGCATTTGAATTTGAAGCTGAGGAAACTAGAAATCCTAGGTTGGAATTATCTGCAGCTGTTCCTGTTGGTCCAGACAATGTCAGAGATGGATATGATGTCCCAAGTGTGAGCAAATGGTTAGATTTCATCAACCTCATGGCTTATGATTTCCATGGGAAATGGGAAAAACAGGCTGGTCACAATGCTCCACTTTATGCACCAAGTTCAGACTCAGAATGGAGGAAGCAGCTGTCTGTTAGCTTTGCAGCCCAAGTAAGAAAATTTGATAGAATTTCAACATCAATGGGAATAAAAATATTGGTTAGAGAAGATACTTAAACTTGAATGCACACCAATCAAAAGAGAAAGTCTTTCAATGAATTTATGCCATATTATGTTCTGTTCCAAATGAAATACTGCAATAGATGTAATTTTCAAAGGGTAGGCTTTTGATGGACGATACTTTTTGAAATCTAACTGCTTAAGTTGGGTCAAATTATCAATGCATTCATGTGCTTTGATTTTATGTTTGCTTTTATATTACAAAGGGCAAACATTCTCATTTATATGACACTCAACAGCCAGATCAGACAAAAGAACCATGACAATGATTCCAGACAAGAAATACTGGATTCACCCTTAAGATACCTAAAAATAGATTGAAAAGGGAAAAATCTCTTGATTGCTTGACTTTTTAATAATGAGCATTATACCACAATTGTTTGCTTTTCATTAAAGTCCTTTAAATATTAGCAAAAGGTTCAAAGGAGTCTCTTGGGTGCACTTTAAGAGAACCTTACTTTTTGGAAACAAAATCTTTAAAAACCAGAATTAATTAAAACAATTTTGCAAGTTTGGAATAGCTTTGTAAATTGTTAAGGTTGTTGGTGCTGATATTAAAGCCAAAAAGAAGATAATGGAGCCCAATAAAAGATATGAATTGAATAGGGTTTGCTGTTGCCGAGTTGTTTAAAGCACCTGACTGAGAGCTAAGATCGAAGGATGAGTGGGTTCAATTCTGATCCATGCCAGTAATTTTTTGACCCCAGATCGCAAAAATAATCAACAAGGCACCCCAGTCATCTGCAGTGACTCTAAAAGAGGTGATTATGATGAGTAATCGTCGCTTGAGTCTATACTGCTCCAGATTATTATTATTATGATCAAGAAAATTAAACTACTAATCAATAATTTTACAGATGTGGACTCGCTTGGGTGCTCCAAAAGAGAAACTTGTAATTGGAATGCCTACCTATGGTCGATCATTCACACTGACAGACTCCAATAACTATGTTGTCAATTCGGAAGCAAAAGATGGTGGCAAGGCCGGCGAATATACCCGAGAGGCAGGATTTTTGTCCTACTACGAAGTCTGTGAGATGCTCTTGCAGGGAGCAAACTATGTTTGGGATGATGAAATGCAAGTTCCCTATTTAGTGAGTGACGACCAATGGGTTGGTTTTGATGATGAGAAGTCAATTAGGAACAAAATGAGTTGGATCAAGACCAATGGGTTTGCCGGGGCTATGGTCTGGACTGTCGACATGGATGATTTCAACGGAACAGTTTGTGGCAGTGGAGTCAAATATCCACTCATTGGTGCCATGAGAGAGGAACTTTTTGGAATTGCAAGAGAAACAGTTGCTCCTGGAATCGAGCCATCTGACATTGACTGGGCTTCAGTGGCATCTTCTGTTTTACCATCCTCTGTGGCTACCCTTCCCCCTGCACAAAGAATTGATGTTCAACAACTAATCAAAGATGCTTCATCTACACAGAAGAAGGTCTCAAGGCCTGCTTTGTTGCAACAGTTGAAGCTTCCAAATAATGTTAGGGAACCAAGAGTGTTTTGCTATTACACAAATTGGAGTCACAGGTGTTAATCCAATCAATTTTTTGTTATTTCCCAAAACTTTTTTGAGAAATATGATTTTTCAGACGACCAGGAATGGGAAAGTTTACACCAGAAGATATAGACCCTAACCTTTGTACTCATGTTGTGTTTGCTTTTGCAACAATTAAAGAGAATAAAATTGCTGCATCTGAAGACTCAGACCTTGGAGATGCCTTTACAGATGGAACTTATGATAGGATCATGAAGCTAAAAGAGGTTTGTGTACTGAAACTAATTGAATAAACCACTTATCTGAGGTATATTTCCTAGGTCAATCCAAAACTGAAAGTTCTTTTGGCTGTGGGTGGTTGGGCATTTGGGTCAGAGCCTTTCAGAGCTTTGACATCTAACACTTTCCGGATGAATGGCTTCATTTATGATGCCATCGAATTTTTGAGAAAGCATAACTTCGATGGTCTTGACATTGATTGGGAATATCCTCGTGGTCCAGATGACAGAGCAGCTTTTGTTTCTTTAATCAAAGAGCTAAGGCTGGCATTTGAAGGAGAAAGCAAGTCAGCTGAAAGTGGAAAACTTATATTGTCAGCCGCAGTTCCAGCAAGTTTTGAGGCGATTGCAGCAGGCTATGATGTGCCTGAATTGTCAAAATACCTAGACTATATCAATGTGATGACTTATGACTTTCATGGCCAATGGGAAAACCAGGTAATATTGACAGAATAATTGATTGCAAAAATGATATGATATCTTTGATTAGGCCCTTTCTTTTTGAATCTTTCAACCATGATTGCCTCTTAGTAACATTGTGAAGCACCCTGTCGGGAGTCAGGGTGGTCATGTTGGTTGCTTGCCGGATTTCCATCCCGGCGGTCTGGGTTCAACTCATGCCCGGGGTAACCAACCAACAAACAAAAATTAAATAAAACCATCTAGTGTGCCTTAAGAAACATGACTTAAGGTCACAAGGCGTACTTTAAAAATATTTAAAAAAATCTCAGGTAAGATCATTACTGTATGTTGGAGTTGCAATGATCAATTGGAGGTTATAGGTTGAGAAAACTTGCACTTCTAGGCAACCTTTGACTCAGGATTGCTGCAAAAATACAAAAAAATATTGAAATGATTCCTGCCCGGAGCCAGTAATTGTAATAATAATCTGATGTTGTATAGACTCTGGCAATTCTAATGCAAGATCAACACCTGTATCATAATCCTAGAATAGTCTTTTAATTAGGCCCATAGTCAGTGCAGATTAAGCACAAAAACTGATAAGCCGGTACTTCACCTCAATTAGAAATTTTATCCAACTAATATGTGAAGCAAATATACTGAAATAAACCATTTCAGCTTTCATTAAAAAATTATGAAAATTTAAAGTTTCATTACTTTCAGGTCGGACACAATTCTCCTTTGTTTCCCCTGAATGCAGGATCTAATTTCCAGAAAAAGTTAACTGTTGATTACTCAGCCAAAGAATGGGTGAGACAGGGTGCACCCATGGAAAAGTTGATCATTGGGATGCCTGTTTATGGAAGAAGCTTCACCTTGGTTGACAGTGCAAAGTTTGACATTGGAGCCGAAGTCCAGGGAGGCGGAAAGGCCGGAAGGTACACTGGAGAAGAAGGATTTTTATCCTACTATGAAATCTGTGACTTCCTACATGAGGCCAACACCACTTTAGTCTGGGATAATGAGCAACAAGTTCCTTTTGCCTACCACGATGACCAATGGGTTGGATTTGATGATGAGCGTTCGCTCAGGACCAAAGTAAACTGGCTTAAAACTGAAGGATTTGGTGGAATCATGGTCTGGTCTGTGGACTTGGATGACTTCAGGGGTTATTGCGGAACAGGAAAGTACCCACTTCTGAAGTCCATGACCGAAGAGTTGCAAGGTTATCAAGTCAAGTTAACCTACAAAGGTCCATACGATAACAAAGAGAATGCAGAGGTCAAAGAGAAACCTTTGTGCGACGACGATGAGGGTCAGGTCAGCTTCAAAAGAGACAAAAATGATTGTTCCATGTATTATGTGTGTCAGGGAAGCGTTCAACATCACAGAACTTGTCCAGATGGATTGGTAAGATGCACTTCCTTGATTAGTTGAACAAAACTTCATCCAACTCATTCTTATTGCCAGGTTTTCAACGAGAATGAAAATGTTTGCGATTGGCCAAGTGCTGTCGAAGCGTGTGCCAAACATGTTGGGACTTGAAAAGATATACAACTTCAAATAAAAAGCCAAAGTTATTTTTTACCCTTTGCTTTAAAAGAAAATCCATTTTGATGTATAAGATCAATTCTATAATCTCTCTGATTGATATGGAAATTCAATGTTTCTATTTGGTGGCTTACAATTTTGCATGTAGCCCAGCTCTTATTGTCATAAATATAATTGAAAATATTCCCTCACATTCACAACACCTACTTTACTTTTTCATTGCTTTAATTCAACTGAAATTTAGAGAATAATGACTAGAAATTTTCATAATTTGTTTTTCACTTCCTGCAAGGTGATTTTCTAAAAACTGCTGCTCCATCATACTGCTTAATTTTCACACAATTCAAATAAGAAAAGTTAATGAAATAATTTTTGTTTTTATTTCTTTTTTAGACTAAAAATTGATTGTCCTCTTTGCGGCCAACTTCTGCCTAAGACTCTGACTCTGACTAAGTTGAGATCCAGGATTAACAGAATCATTGAGTTTGCCAAGAAGAAATGATGGACAAATTTTTTATCAAAAAGTCATATTGTATGGATAGAATTTGATTTATCAAAGAAAAGTGATTTTTTATGGAAGCTAGTTAAGTGTAATTTTTTACTGAAATCATATGTCAATAATAAATTGTGTTGAAAATGATCTTGTTTTTCTGAAATTATTCAAATAAACTGACCCAAATGGAAATCAACCTATTGATTTGTGTTTCATAGCTATTTTTTCATCAAAAACTTTGTAACTTCATTTTTTAACTCTATAAACAGCTTTAAATGATTGGATGTTTGATTTTTTTATTCAAATCAATTTTTTCAACCCTGTAAAGCTCGTCTAAGGTAAATGTAGAGAAGAAAAACTTAACAAATATTTGTGTTTATGTGCTTTAAAATTATTGGATTGAATATTAATTTATGGTTTTTAACTGGCTTCTAGATGAAATGCTTCAATGGCTCCAAAAGCATCCTGAAATTTAGTCAGAAATCCTTAATTACCAGACATTTGGTTTGAAAAAAAGAGAATGAGTTTTTGCCTGTATAGATGGAAAGAATGAATCTTTGGGAACTTTTTCAAAAACTGAGCAAGATTCGAATCGACACCAAATATTGGCTATAGATAAAAGGTCGCGAAAGTAAAATAAAATTTAGATTGATCAATTTTACTTTTCTTTTACCTCTAGTTCCAGCAATTAGTGTCCGGAAACCTAATTGTTCAAAGTGATTGTAAATTGTGGCAAATTCATATGTTGATCCTGTATCCATGTGAGTTAAAGATGAAATATCGATGATTAAATTTTGAAACTGTAAGTTTAGGAAAAAAATTGATTTTTTAATTGGTTTTATTGAATGAACTTCATCTTTTTACTTTTCCAGTCATCCATGAACGTTCTGGATAATGTTCATCAAGTGAAGTGTCAATTTTTTCAGTAATTGATGTCACATTCATTGTGTTTATGTTCCCAGAAAGTCTTACAACTATAGTTGATTCAGTTTTTTCCTTCTGGAAATTTCAAAAGTGATTATTAATGGATTTTTTTTGCTGTAAAGGTACTGAAATTTGTTAAGCATGAAATTAGTAAGGATCTCACCACGCCAAAACAATCACCAATCAAAAAAAGATCCTCGAATTGGGTTTTTTGTATGATTTCAATTTTCGGAAAGAATCCCCATGAAATCATGAATAGAATTGACATGGTTAGACCAGCCACCAAACCATAATCCACATCAAGTAAAACAACAGCCAAGAAAGTTGTCAACCATATGAAGCCTTCTGAACAGGATCTCTTAAAGTACATCAATAAATCTGTAGTCTGAGCAAAGATTCCAATCAAAGCAACTATGATGATGGATGAAAGAACTGCCTAAAGAATTGTAAAGTTTATTTTCAAACCTTCAACAATGAAGAGTTTTTCCAGGTGACTTAATGGAAATAACTATCCTGATTGGTGTAAAGAATAACACTGCTTTGGAAGAGATTTCTATTTTGATATCATTATTAATTTCAACTTAAGATTAAAGTTAAAAAAATAATAGATGTTGTCCCAAGGGCATTAAATTATTTCTTCGGTAGAATTATATTTAAGATACAATTCTCTATACTCAAAACATTTTTCTTTCATTAATAATCAGATGTGCTTTTATGATTGGTCTTTGATTTCATATAATGTCATATCCGTCATCAAGTGTTTCTTACAATATAGAGCGGATTGGGGCTATTTCTAATGACAATAGAGCATATTGAGGTTGAGGTTAAGCTATGTCAACTCAAAAGGTATAGCTTAGAAATATTTCACACTTCTTTGAAATGTAGGCTTAACTTTTCAGCAACTTGTTTGCCAAAATTATCACAGAAAAATTCATAGACAATATTGTCTGTCCGTCAAGGTCAATTCTAACAATGAGGTTCAAGTTAGTTAATAAATATGACATTTTTTTAATTATGAAACTAATATTGAATTTCAGAACTTACCCTTGGCAAATGATAGAAGTATGGTCCAATAAATAAGATAATAAGCAGCATGAGAAACACTGAGACTAGAGATGCAATCTGAGTTTTTCCTCCTGTTGCAACTTGAACCATAGTTCTATTTATAAGTAAAACCTTTTCAACTCAAACTAACCTTTGAACAAATGGAAAAAAATTACCTAGAAAGTGAAGCAGCAACAGGAAGTGATTTGAAAAAACTGCCAAAAATATTTGAAAGCCCTTGTGACAGTAACTCTTGATTGGCATCTATCTAAATATTGGCAAAATAAAGTTTTTCACATTTGCAGTGATTTGATGTTAAAAAATTACCGAGTATTTCAATTTTGTAGCCACTAAACGGGCCATGGATAGAGACACAACATAGGAGATGATGGAAATCACCAAAGAGTCTACCCAGACAAGCTTTAGAAGCTCAATGTTTAAGAAAGGTACATATGGATCTGGCATTCTGAAACCACTTGAGATTTTATCTTTTTATCGGTTGCTAAGGTTTTTTGATTAAGATTTGGACAAAGGTTGATTATTTGACCAATATTTTTATGCTCTTTGCAATATGAATTCTAAGAATGTTTTTGCAGTTGCATATATGAAACCCAGGATTTAAAAGTAATGTATGATCTTACCCAACTGGTACATCACCAACAACCATGAGACCAAAATCATTTTTCAAGCTCATTCCCCAAGCAAGAAAAGTTGTTAAAACAACAACAATGAATTGAATAGGAATGGGAATTTTGCTTTTCTTGCTCACAATTGGTTTGACAAAAAAATCAAACGATAAAAAGGTGGCAAGGCAACAGACTGAAATTCCTATTGCAACCATGTTGGATTGTTCCAATCTTTCAAATATTGCCTTGTATGACTAAAATTCAAAAAGATATTTTTATTATTCCTCCATTTGAGTTAAAAAGAGATAATGTACCTTTATGACTCTCCCTGGCCCAACATACTTTGGAATTTTAAATCCTAATAGATGAGGAACTTGGGAAGTAACAACATGGACTGCAGATCCCACTGTGAAGCTACTACATTAAATTACATCAACATTTACAAGAATCAAAGTAACTATTTCAAACAATCTACCTTATGAGAGACTCAGTTAAAAGTGAACTGAGAAAACCTAAGCGAAAAAGTCCCATCATTAGCTAATAATAATAAGTTTTCCTCTCAATAGGATTAACTTTGAATTGGAAAGCTTAACTTGTACCTGGAAAAAACCAACCATAAATGTCACAGATACTGTGACCCTCATTTGACAAGTCAACTCAGATGTCAAGCCAGAACTATTAGTATTAAGTGTTTCATTTGATGGTTGTCCAGATTGTTCAGAGCATATTTCAATGACTGGCTTTGAAACAAGAATACTTATTACAGCAAAAGTGCCTTAAAAAGAAAGAAAATAGTTGAATAATTTAAAAAGGCCTGCTTTTCTTGTATTTTCAATCAAATAAATCAAATAGAAGACTGACAGAGACTTGATTTTATATTTCAGATATATAGACATGTCTTTTACAGATGCTTTGGATTCCACACATGTTAAAAATCTTCTGTAATTTTACACAAGTGCACTTCAGAAATTCATCTGAGATGAGTCAAACAAAAGTCAAAATAATTGCTGACCTTTGAATTCCATATTAATTCATCAAACCTCATGGTACAAAACAGTTCAATTGTTTGTAAGTTGAATAAAATATTTTGGGTTCACAATGTGAATGTTCATTTATACTTACTTTGATATTATGAAACACTGACCAAGCAAACATTCCTATTAATATTCAACTATATCTTTTGAAAAGTATGGTGATCAAGCTTCTCTGCTTTTAGCCTGGATTCTATCTATAGGTTTTCACAGACTTCAACTTAATACCACCTAATTGCTGGTTAAACTAACAGTAAACTTTCTTCATCTTCATGCTAGCTATTAGGAATTTACCATGAAATATTTGATTAAGTCATCGCCTGGTTCTCAGTTTCTTAAAGCAACACAATTAAGAATTTACTTTGTTTGTATAAGCACTTTTCCATCATTTTCTTACCCATTGAGAGATGCCTTGAAGTTCCAAAAATGACATAGATA
>Ga0194133_10009348_pt1 | contig 11236 bp, 9 predicted proteins | sample TA2KigOf40mmetaG_FD_155448 | JGI IMG/M metagenome (GOLD analysis project Ga0194133, IMG submission 155448) | Freshwater microbial communities from Lake Tanganyika, Tanzania - TA2015055 Kigoma Offshore 40m | ecosystem: Environmental > Aquatic > Freshwater > Lake | place: Tanzania: Lake Tanganyika...
GCTGCGCCCTCATCGACATGCAACTTTCCAAGAGGAGTTGCGGCATGCGCTAACCAAAGTAAACGTGATGGTTGACGCTCCCGGATAGATTTGAAGAGAGTTCCAACCTTCTCACCATTCATTGCCTCACTTACTTTGGCAAGGGAAGTTAGAAGTAACGGAATTCCGGCACCCGTTGCAATACGTGCAGCTTCAATTTTTGTGACCATTCCCCCACTTCCAACCTTTGAAGAGGTGCCACCAATTTCTGCGCCACTAAGTACCGAGATATCTTCAACTTCATGGATTGGCTTCGCGCCAGCTTGTGAGGGCGGCGCGTCATGAAGAGCATCAACATCAGTCACAAGAATCAACAAATCAGCGCCAATCAGATGCGAAACTAGCGCTGCAATTCGATCATTATCGCCAAAGCGAATTTCCTGGGTTCCAACCGAATCATTCTCATTGATGATAGGTACCACGCCAAGTTGTAATAACTTCGTTAAAGTGCGTTGGGCATTCTGGTAATGAGAACGGCGAACTACATCATCAATCGTTAAGAGAACTTGGGAACCAACAATCGAGTAGCGAGCTAGCGATTCGGTGTATCTATGCACTAGCAAGCCTTGGCCAACCGAAGCGGCTGCTTGTTGGGTGGCGAGATCCTTTGGCCTTGTAGTAAGTCCAAGAGGCGCTAATCCCGCAGCTATCGCTCCAGATGAGACGATTACGACTTCGCTTCCAGACTTTTTCAAGTTAGCAACAACATCTACTAACGCATCGACTGACTCGGACTTTAAGCCAGCTGCATCTACGCCGGTTAGCGATGAGGAACCAATCTTGATTACTACCCGCTTTGGAGCGCGCAATTCCTCGCGGTTACTCACTTGGAATCACCTTCAATCCTGGGCGAAGTTGGGTCAGCAACTTGGTACTCCCACTGTTGGGCTAATTCTTCATCATCTAACTGATCGACTGCTTCCTCGTCGAACTTCTCCCAACCTCTTGGGATTCGCAGATCATCTCCACGTGGGCCAGCAAGGAGTTCGGCACCCGCCTCGATGGTTGGCTCCCAATCAAATACGACCGCATCTTCATCGTTACCGATACGAACTTCATCGCCAGCTTTCGCACCTAACTTAAATAGCTCTCGCTCAACTCCAAGACTTGCTAGTCGATCAGCGAGGTAGCCAATTGCCTCGGCATTTGCAAAGTTGGTTTGATGTATCCAGCGCTCTGGCTTAGTTCCAATCACGGTAAATGAGCCATCCTCACTTGCAACAACTTTAAAGCCACGATCATCAACAGGAGTTGGACGAAGCACTATCCGAGTCTTCTCATCTAAAGATTGGCGAGAGCGATACTCGTTAACGGTTCGCGCCATCGCATAGAGGAGCTCTTGAAGTCCAATATGAGCAGCAGCTGAGATCTTATAAACCTCATAACCTCGCTCTTTAAAGATTGGTGCGACCATGTCGGCGATGGCAGCGCCATCTGGAAGATCAACTTTATTGAGCGCGATGATTCGAGGGCGGTCACTTAAATCAGCCGAATAGTTCTTTAGCTCTGCTTCAATAATTTCGAAGTCTTTAATTGGATCTCGCACTGTTTCAAGCGAACCGCAATCAAGCACATGAACTAAGGCCGCACAGCGCTCGACGTGACGGAGAAACTCAAGTCCAAGCCCTTTTCCTTCGGAGGCTCCCGGAATTAACCCTGGTACATCAGCAACAGTAAATCTTGAATCACCCGCTTGTACTACGCCAAGATTTGGAGCTAGGGTTGTGAATGGATAATCGGCAATTTTGGGCCGCGCTGCTGAGATAGCGGCAATTAGTGAAGATTTTCCAGCGCTTGGAAAGCCAATCAATCCAATATCAGCTACAGATTTAAGTTCAAGAACTAGCGTCCGCTTCTCGCCTGGTTCACCAAGGAGCGCAAAACCTGGGGCGCGACGGCGCGAAGATGAGAGCGCAGCATTACCAAGTCCACCTTGGCCACCTTTGACGGCGATAAAGCGAGTTCCGACTCCAACTAAGTCTGCAAGAACGCGACCATCTTTTGTAAGTACGACCGTTCCATTCGGTACGCCCAAAATCAAATCATCGCCATCTGGGCCATTTTTTAAGGCACCATGTCCTTGTCGGCCAGAAGTAGCGCTTCGATGTGGTGAGTGATGGAAATCAAGGAGCGTGGTCACGCCTGGATCAACAACGAGAATAACATCGCCGCCACGACCACCGCTTCCACCATCCGGTCCACCGAGTGGAACAAATTTCTCTCGATGTACCGAGATACAGCCATCGCCACCTTTACCTGCAGCAGCATGAAGCGTCACGCGATCTACGAATGTAGCCATGACGCTCCTTTCTAGAAAATAAAAAACGGGCCCGTAGCGACGGACCCGTTCTTCTTAAAGTCCGTGTGTTACGAAACCGGTACGATGTTTACGACGCGACGTCCGCGAGCGTTTGAGAATTCAACAGCGCCTGATGCGAGAGCAAATAGCGTGTCATCTTTTCCGATTCCAACATTCTTTCCTGGGTGGAACTTTGTGCCGCGCTGACGGACGAGAATCTCGCCGCTATTTACGACTTGGCCACCGAAGCGCTTAATTCCGAGGAATTGTGGATTCGAATCGCGACCATTTCGTGTCGAGGAAACGCCCTTTTTGGATGCCATTTCTCTTCAGCTCCTTACTTCACACCATTGATAGCGGTGATTTTCACGCGCGTGTTCTTGGAACGGAAACCTTGGCGACGGCGATAGCCAGTCTTTGCCTTGTAGCGAAGGATATGAATCTTCGGTCCCTTAACTTCAGAGATAACTTCGCCAGTTACTTTTACTCCAGAGAGAACCTTTGGATCAGAAGTAACAGCCTCACCATCTACAACTAGAACGGCTGGGAAGGTAACGGTCGAACCAGGCGCAGCCTCAATTCGATCTACGAATACGGTGTCACCGACGGCGACCTTTTCTTGGCGCCCGCCAGCCTTAACGATTGCGTACACGATCTTCCTTCCTCGACTTCACTTCTTTAGTCACGCCAGATTAGCGGCGCGCGCAGGGCGCTAGGTTACGGATTGAGCGTAGGTAGGGTCAAACTGAGGCGGGAGTTCGGCCAACTAGGCCTTCGGAGTAAGGACGCCCGACGAGGAGGCCCTTCTGCGACGACGGCCGAATTTAGGCTTTTCCGCTTCAATTTCAACAACATCCTCCGTGGAGCGCTCTTGGTTAGATTCTTGAGCTTCTTCTGCAACTTCTTCGCTCGGCGCAGTCGCCTTCAGCTCGCGATCCAATTTCTTCTTCTCGACCGGCTTCATATGAACATGAATTCCGCGACCAGCGCAACTTTCGCATGTTGTTGAGAAGGCTTCGATTAAGCCCTGTCCGACGCGCTTTCGAGTCATTTGAACTAAGCCAAGTGAAGTTACTTCAGCAACTTGGTGTTTGGTTCGATCTCTACCAAGACACTCGACCAACCTTCTCAAGACTTGTTCACGATTTGATTCAAGAACCATATCGATGAAGTCGATAACAATAATTCCACCAAGATCGCGAAGTCGAAGTTGTCGAGCAATCTCTTCTGCTGCCTCTAAGTTATTTTTGGTAACGGTCTCTTCGAGGTTTCCACCTTTACCAATAAATTTACCGGTATTTACATCGATCACAACCATCGCTTCAGTTCGATCGATTACAAGCGAGCCACCAGAAGGTAGATAAACCTTACGATCGAGCGCCTTTGCAAGTTGTTCATCTACCCGATTCTCGGTAAATAGATCCTTGCTTCCGCTCCACTTCTCAACCTTTGTCATCAATTCAGGAGCGATGTGACCTAAGTAGCTATTGATGTCATCCCAGGCATTTCCGCCTTGTACCGTCAATTTGCGGAAATCTTCGTTGAATATATCGCGAATAACACGAATAGCTAGATCAGGTTCTCCGTAAAGAAGTGTTGGAGCATTTGTTGAAGAGCTCTCGGACTTTTTCTTGATGTCATCCCATTGCGCTTCTAGGCGAACAACATCTCTTGTTAGCTCTTCATCAGATGCGCCTTCTGCAGCGGTGCGGACAATTACGCCTTCATCATCGGTGATAAGGCCTTTCAAAATATCCTTAAGGCGAGTGCGTTCGCTCTCTGGAAGACGACGGGAGATACCGCTCATTCCGCCACCTGGTACATAGACAAGGTAGCGACCTGGAAGAGAGATCTGACTTGTTAGACGAGCGCCCTTTTGGCCGATGGGATCTTTAGTTACTTGTACAAGTACGGATTGGCCGGTCTTAAGAACGCGCTCAATCTTCCTCTCTTTGTTATCGGCAAGACCTGATTCATCCCAATTTACTTCGCCTGCATAAAGAACTGCGTTACGACCTTTGCCGATATCGACGAAGGCAGCTTCCATAGAAGGCAAGACGTTCTGTACTTTTCCAAGGTAGACATTTCCAACGTATGAGATATTGCTATTTTTATTTACATAGTGCTCAACGAGGATGTTGTCCTCAAGAATTGCAATCTGGGTTCGATCACCTTGTTGGCGAACCAACATCTCGCGATCTACAGATTCTCTACGAGCCAAAAATTCAGCATCGGTCAGGATGGTTCCGCGGCGACGATTCTCGCGATAATCACCGAAACGATTTCGATCTCTACCGCGATCTCGATCCCGATCTCTATCTCTATCTCTATCGCGATCACGGAAACGATCACGTCGATCTCTACGCTCAAAGCTCTTACGTTCGCGTGGGCGTTCAGTCTGTGGCTTCTTCTCGCGAACCTTTACAACTGTTACTACGCCATCTTCCTCAACGGTCTCACCGGGAACTACCCCATCAGAACCAGAACGGCGACGGCGACGGCGCTTCTTAAATACTGGCTCTCCAGCGACTACAAACTCTTCTTTCTCATTTACTTCAGTAGCGCTATTGGAGCTACTTTCTGGAGCATCATCACGTTCAGAGCGGCGACGGCCACGACCTCCGCGTCGGCGGCGGCGACGGCGGTTCTCGTTATCTTGGTTATCGCTACCCCTTGCTTCTGATTCAGGTTTAGCTGCTGAATTGGATGCTGGTTTAGATGCCGACTTACGCGTTGCGGGAGCAACGGGGGCGGCCTGGAAAATTGGCGTTGGAATCACCGCAGCCGATTTCGCCTTCTTGTTTTCCGATTTGGTCTCTTTTACTTCTTTGGTAGCGGCATTCTTTACAGCGCGCGTACGCGTCTTTTTTGGCTCATCAGCCATAACAAAATCCTTTATCCCCGCCCGTTAGGGCGATTTATCTAAAAATCTTTCGGTGGCGCCTCAGTTACCGGATCAGCCGACCGCACCTAAAGAGCGGTCTGGCGACCTCGAGGAGTCGAGACGATTGCTGGGCAAGTATGTCACAAGTTCTCGAAGTGTGCTAATTAGCGCGAAATAAGGGTTATCTGGAGCGTTGATAAACATTTTGTAGGAGGCCAATCGCAATCATATTTGCGAACATACTCGAACCACCATAAGAAAGGAATGGCAATGGAACGCCGGTCATCGGCATCAACCCCATAGTCATTCCAATGTTCTGGAAGATTTGGAATGAGAACCATGCAACGACTCCCATTGTTACAAGGCGACCAAACAAATCATTAGTGCGTTTAGCAATTGCAAAGCCACGCATCAAAATCGTCACATATAAGAGGAGAATAAAAGAAGATCCGAGGAAGCCAAGCTCTTCGCCGGAAACTGTAAAGATAAAGTCGGTTTGTTGTTCTGGAACAAATCTTCCGTTGGTTTGTGGTCCATCGAAAAGCCCTTTACCCAGCAAACCACCACTTCCGATGGTGATACGTGCTTGACGTAGCTGGTAACCACTCGCTTGTGGGTCAGCATAGGGATCAATAAACGAACGAAGTCGATTTAATTGGTAATCACTTACTTCACCAGATACAACTGCAATATATGCGCCAGAAATACCAACAACAAGTAATCCAATCACCCATCGGAGACGAGCTCCAGAGATTGCAATAATTGAAACTACCGCAGCGCTTATGATTAAAACTGTGCCAAGATCAGGTTGCAGCACTATCAAGAGAATTGGAACTGCAGCGACGACTAGAGAGTAGAGAACTTGTCGGTCGCTTGGCCCCTTCTCGCCGGCTTCTCGCTCGGCAAGAATCAGAGCCATCCCAACGATGATTGTTAGCTTCGCTAACTCGGCTGGTTGAATCTGGAATCCACCGGGGAGTGAGATCCAAGAACGCGCACCATTAACCACGCTACCTAACCCTGGAATCAGCACAGCAGTTAGCCCTAGGACTCCGATACCCCAAAGAATCGGGGTGTATGCCCGAAGCACGCGGTAATCGACAAGAGTTGCACCATAAGCAAGGGCAATACTAATAACAACATTTATTAGCTGGCGCTTTAAGTAATACTCAGGATCTTGATTATTCGCAGCGAACCAATCCCCTGTGGCGGCATAGACCAAGATGATTCCTATGATGGAGAGCGCTAACACCGCGATGTTTATCACTGGATCGCTCTCGGTTAAAAAGCGGCGACGCTCTGATTTAGATCTAGTGAATGCGCTCTTCATGATCTAACTCCTGAAGTACCTTTAATTGATGGAATGCGAGTTGAAGGTCCACTTGGGAATATTGCTTCCTTACCATTCTCGCCAAAGATATCCTCGTAAATTCTCCTTACGCCTAATCCGCTTGTCGAAGCTCCAAATCCTCCCTGGCTAACCATCATCACAACTACGAACTGTGGGTTCTTCGAGGGAGCATAAGAAGCAAACCAAGAAGTGTCATCCTTTGCACTTCCATCTAAATTCAATCCGAAAACTTGGCCAGTTCCAGTCTTACCACTTACTTCCGTACGTAATCCAGCAAACGCTCCTCTTGCGGTACCGCTTGTTACCACAGCTCTTAGTGAGTTTTGTAGAAACTTCAAAGTAGAGCGCTTGATAGGAAGTTCCCCGGTAACTTTAGGTTGGAATTCCTCTATCACCCTATTTGTAGGTGAAACGATTGCCCGAGCAACTGTTGGTTGGACGAGCTTTCCCCCACTTGCAATCGCGCCATACATAACCGCCATCTGTATCGGGGTCATCAGTACATCGCCCTGGCCAATTGAGAAGTTGACCATATCTCCGGCGCGCACCTTGTCACCATCGAGACAGTTCTCTCGAGCGATTTCAATCAAGTATGGCGTTAATTGAGACTTCTTTGCTCGTTCTCGATAATTGCAATAAAAGTCCTTATTATTTTCATACCAACCTAACTTCCACTCTCGATTAGGAAGGCGACCACGTTGCTCAGAAGGAAGGTCGATGCCGGTCTTTTTCCCAACTCCAAAACCGCCTGCGGTCTTGAAGAAATAGTCGTTGGGGTTCTCCTTAGGCTTTAATCCGCCATCTCGTACCCACTCATCGTAGGCAATTTGGTACCAAATCGAGTCACACGAGATCGCCATCGCGGTAGTCATTGAGATCTTTCCGGCTGGTTTACTATCGAAATTCTTAAACTCTCGATCGCCAATTTGAACCGTTGCAGGACAGTCATAACTAGCTTTCAGGCTGTAATTTGCCTCGACGGCTGCGGAGAGCGATACAACCTTAAATGTAGATGCTGGCGCAAAAACTCCTTGAATCGCGCGCGATAGCGCTGGAACGCCTGAGGCCCCGCTATACAACTCTTTCGCTTGGCGAACTGTAATTCCGTTCTCCCAAATATTTAGGTCGTAATCAGGATAGGAAGCCATAGCAAGAACTCTTCCCTCCAAATCGGTAACGATTGCGGCGCCTGCATCTCCCCTATAGCCATTGGCGCGGGCTCGTAGAACAGAAGCTTCAAGTTCTCTTTCAACCGCACTCTGCAATTTTGCATTTATATTTAACACAAGATGGTTACCTGGAATTGGTGTAATGTTTTTAGATTCTCTTGTAAATGATTCTTTGTAATTTACGATAACAGTTTTAACTCCTGGTGTTCCGCGGAGCGCTTCATCATAGACATATTCGACACCAGCCTTGCCAATCAATTCGTTCCTATAAAAACGTTTACCCTCTTCGTTATTTAGATCTGCTTCAGTTACCGGTCCAATGTAGCCAAGAACATGCGTTCCTTGTTCGCCGGAAATACTCGGATAGTTTCTAATTGATACCGGTTCGGCATTTATCCCTGGGAATACATCCGTACGCTCAAGCAACTTAAGCACTTGGGCCTCAGTCGCATCCTTGGTAATCGGAATCGGTTGATAACGATTTCCATTCCAGCAACCGTTCTGTTCATCCTTCGGTAACTCACCGCAAAGTCTGGTGCGGATGTAAATATCATTTGGATTTAACTCAAGTACTTGGGCTACTCGATACAAAACACTTCTGCCCTTATCTTTTTCGCGGTCGAGAACTGATCGATCCGCTGTCACCATAAGTCCGGCTTTATTAGCTGCTAGCGGTTCACCTCTACTATCAACAATTAAGCCACGTAGCGCCGGGGTAACAATGTCGCGGCTCTGAATATCAAGAGCGGCCTGTTGGTAGCGTGGGCCGTCTGCAATTTGAAGATAAAAGAGCCGTCCAAAAAGTGCAATCATGAGTGAAGCAACGAAAACCTGAGCAACAACTATCGCTAGAGCGGATCTATCTCTCATCATCTCTCCCGCGCGCTCAAGGAGAGCTTATGGGTGCGAATAGCGATTGGGATGTAGAGCGGAGCAAGTACAAAGGACCAGAGCGCATTGCCTATCAACTCTCTTGCCAGAACAGAGAGCGATGGAAGATCTTGGCCGAGAATTGCACCGAAAATTACAAAGAGAATGAGCGCGATAGTGGAAAAGATAGTTGTCACTATAGAGAGCGTTAATGGACTCAAGTTTGAATCTAAGGAACCACGTACATATGTAACAATCAAGAAAGCTAGCCCTGTCATTGTGAAAGTCCATAGCCCAAAAGGCGCTTCTAGCGTAGGTGAGAGATCGGCAATTAGACCGGCAAGGAATCCAATCAGGACTGCGGAGGAACGCTCTTCCCTAAGTATCCAAGCAATCGCGAAAGCTAAATAGAGCGCGAATCCCCCCAAGAAAAAATTAATCCGGTTTACAAAAGCCTCTTGAAAGAGAAATACTAGTAAAAGCAAACCCGCGCTAATCGGAACTCTATTGATTGACATGCTTATTTACTCAATTACTCATTAGGTGACGGGGTGACAAAGACCGTGACAGTTGGCGCAGGACGCGGAGCAGCTGGAACTAGCGCATCTCCTGGGTTGTTTCCACGCGAGTCGAGCACGACGCTCACAACTCCAATTGAATTTAAATCTACAAATGGCTCAACTCTCGCTTGTTTAGTGAGTTGCCCAGTAGCGTTCTCAACGAAGACGACCTTCCCAACTGGAACACCAGGAACAAACGGAACATCACCGGAACTTCCTCTTGATAAAAGCACATCCCCAACAGATATATCAGTCGCGGCGCTCAACATTTGGAGGGAGAAGAGATTCTGGCCTTCACCACTTAAAACTCCCATGAATTGTGAACCCGCGACGCGCACTCCTACTCGGAATGCGGGATCGCTCATAAGCATCACCACAGAAGCGTTTCCGGTGGTGGACTTCACTACTCCTACCAATCCAGAAGCTGCGATTACGGTCATATCGCGACGAATACCGGCGTTGGAGCCCTGATCGATAACTATCGATTCACTTATTGTGGCGGTGCCACCCTTACTTATTACCCGAGCGCTAACTGTCTTAAATCTCGCCTTACCGGCAAGATCTAAAACACCCTTTAGTTGCTTTAGTTCTCCCTCGATATCCTCGTTAAAAATTACTTGAGCTTTTAACTCCTGATTCTCTTTCTCTAGTTCATCGATACGTTCACGAGTGTTATTTAGATTAAAGAGATCGCTGAAGAATCGGCCGACGGGCGAAATCAGAGTGCTACCAAAACTTTGAAATGGGGCAAGCGCCGATTGAGTAAAACCCCGTATAGAAGAGACAACGCTCACGCCACGTAAATCTAAGGTGATAAGAAGTAAGGACGTTACAAGGAGAGATACAAGTAAGAGCCTCGCTCGATTTGTACCTCTTGTCGCCATCTTTGCGCCATCGCTTATCTACGAGGCTCTGAGATCAGAACTTTCTCAAGAGCTTCGAACTCTTCAACGCACTTGCCAGAGCCTTCAACAACTGCGAGAAGTGGGCGTTCGGCAACATGAATCGGCATGTTGGTCTCATGACGTAGACGTTCATCTAATCCCTTAAGTAACGCGCCACCACCGGTTAGGACGATTCCACGATCCATCAAGTCTGCGGATAGCTCCGGTGGAGTTTTATCTAACGTAGCCTTCACCGCGTTGATAATGGCAGTGACTGGCTCTTCGAGAGCTTTCCGAATTTCTTCTGATGAAACAACGATTGTCTTGGGCAATCCAGTTGAGATATCCCGACCACGAATCTCAGCATCTGGCTCATCGCGAAGTGGATACGCAGAACCAATCGCCATCTTTATCTCTTCGGCGGTGCGCTCACCAAGCATTAGCGAGTACTCACGCTTGATCCAATTAATGATTGCATGGTCTAACTCATCGCCACCAACGCGGATTGAACCCGCGGAAACGATTCCACCCATAGAAATAACAGCTACTTCAGTGGTACCTCCACCGATATCAACCACCATGTTTCCAGTCGGTTCGTGGATAGGTAAGCCAGCACCAATTGCTGCAGCCATCGGTTCTTCGATTATGTAGACCTTTCGAGCACCAGCCTCATAGCCAGCATCTTTAACCGCACGCTGTTCTACGCCAGTGATGCCGGAAGGTACGCAGATGACAATTCTTGGTTTTGCTAAATAAGTGTGCTTGTGAACTTGGCGGATGAAGTATTTGATCATCAACGCGGTTGTGTCGAAGTCTGCGATAACGCCATCCTTAAGCGGACGAATCGCAACAATACTTCCAGGAGTGCGACCAATCATTTTCTTTGCTTCAGCGCCAACGGCAAGGACCGCGCCAGTATCTTGATTGACGGCAACAACGCTTGGCTCATTTAGCACAATTCCTTTTCCGCGCACATAGACCAATGTGTTGGCTGTGCCGAGGTCGATAGCCATATCGCGACCCAAGAAGGTCCAACGATTGAGTTGGTTTGCCATCTCTTTACTCCTTATAGATTGGGGAAGAAAATCTTTATTTCACGTTCTGCTGACTCGACTGAGTCCGATCCATGAACCAGGTTTTGTACAACCTTGGTTCCTTGATCTCTTGCCAGAGCACCACG
>Ga0194133_10009354_pt1 | contig 11228 bp, 10 predicted proteins | sample TA2KigOf40mmetaG_FD_155448 | JGI IMG/M metagenome (GOLD analysis project Ga0194133, IMG submission 155448) | Freshwater microbial communities from Lake Tanganyika, Tanzania - TA2015055 Kigoma Offshore 40m | ecosystem: Environmental > Aquatic > Freshwater > Lake | place: Tanzania: Lake...
CTTAATAAGTTAAAATATGCTGGCAAGTAATCCAGTGCCTAAAATGAATAAGGAGATCATATTTTAGAGTTATTTCAAGTTTTTTAAGAACTTTAGTTTACCTTTAAAGCCTTCCTCTCTTCGCCTCGGTGTATTTTTCTTAGATTTATTTGTTGGAGGATCGTCATTTACCAAGAGTATAACCGAAGCAGGAAATATTCGGCTCTCAGCCAATGTTTTTTCATTTTCAGTTAGATGAAGTCCACTGAATTGTAAGATAGGGTCGTCGCTGGAGAGCTGGAATGCTTTTGAGATCTTCAAAAAATATAAAAAAATTATTTTTTGGAAGCAAGTCTACATCTAATTCTAGAAAAATCATACCACAACTTTTAAATCTTTGACAGTCATGCTTGACCTTGCTTTAATAATCTTTTCTCCTTGAACCTTCTGATGACGTTGGCTGACTCTAAGATGATCTGAATTTACAACGTGAATTTTTTCACCATTTTTATTGTGGGATGAGTTTTCGTCTACTTCTGCTTCTTTAGAGGCAATTTTCCGGACATAAATTGCTGCGTTTTGATATTGCTACAAACAAAAAATGACTGTTGATGTTGCAGTTCTTTAAGCTATTCATTTATTTGATTTAATAATCAAATTTATCTTACTAATTTCAACTCCTCATCTCGTAACCGCCTCTTTTCAACACAATCCACACAAAGTTCAGGATAATATGTGACAACATTACTGCCTGTAGAGCTTCCACGTGGCCGATTTCTAGATTGCAGATCTTTTTTTAAATTGACTTTCGAAAAAAGGAGACAAATAAAATCCTACCGTTTTATTGTTATGACAAAGTCAACGTGGAAGTTTTTCTCGAGTCTCTCCCACTCATCGTCGGCAAGAAGAAAAAGCCTGAATGTTTAAGATTAAAATTGTCTGAAGTGTTATAAACTATTAAGACATAAAAAATTTTTACTGAGATTCTGACACATCGCCAAATTTTTCGTCCACAGAAAACAAAAGTTTTTTGTGGGTACACATCAAATAAGCATTTTCAATTGACCTCAACTGGTTATCAGCACATGGATTTCGGATCCAGGATTTCCATTTTTGAACAAAACTGAGATAAAAAGAAGAGTTTATTTATATACCAGAATTTCCAGTTCTTTTCTTGTAAACATTTTTCAATTTATGCTAGTGTTACTGACTTTTAATTGTAAATCATAATATTTTTTTAAAGTGTACCATTTTGAAATGACGTAAGCTTTTATACAGTTCCTTGGCCAAATGCTTTGACTACGATCAACAAAAATACTTCCAAGAGCATTTTTCTGAAGTAGTGCCAATGCTTGAATCTCTTTCGACAAGTTTTTTTCGCGATCCATACTACTCTGAAAGAAAAATGATTCAATTTAATTAACATATTTTCACAAATAATCTTTTTCATATCTAACTAACTTCACAACTCAAACAAGACTTTGCCTTGCCACTGAACTCTGGTGACTGTGGAAAGTAGTATCTCAAAACTTCCCAAAGCTCTTTGCACACTAAACGGCGATTCGACGGATCCGGAGAGAGATTGCCTGAAAATGGCTTTTCAAGTAAATAGCCATAAATATGTGATTTGAAAGACTATAATTTACCGTGAAAACAAACGATTTCCTCATTGAAACCCAGCTTTTCTGACACTTCATTGTCATCATTACTCTGGCCATTTGCTTTATTGTCTGTCATAAAATAAAAGTTTAAGAGGTCTTTTTACTAATGAGCAACATTATCTTTTTATACCTAGGTTGTCTTGATGATTTTCATATTCTGTGTGAAAATGACTTCCATTTGCACTATTCAAATGTTGTAATTTTTTTAGTTTGGCATAGTTGAAAATTGAAGCTGCTTTTGTTTATACTTACTTAGAAAGACCAGGATCGTTTGAGAACTCATCTAATTTATTATTTCCATTTGTTTCCAATTCTAAAAAGTTCAATGTGGGTAAAATAAAGTACTAAGCATTATTATTGTAAAATATTGATAACCATTCACAGCCCCAAGAATTTTTTCTGTTAAGATTATTTGAGCGTATGAGCGCCATCGCTGAAGGCTTCTTTTTCCAACCCAAAAGTTTTCAGTAGACCTATGTAAAAATTAGTCATAGTCACATAAAATTTTAGATGCAGTTTTACTTTACCTTTCGTCTATAGGTTCTTTGAGCAAATCTTGAATGATCTTGGAGTCTGATAAAGATCTTGAGTTAAGATGTGTTTGAAGAACCCTAAAACCATACATTTTAACGAAGCAAATTTAAAAAATATAAAAACTAATTCAACCAACCTTGTCCTTAGGCATAAATGGCAAAGCTTTTCATTGGTCAATCTGGTACTTGGTCGTGTTGTAGGGAAATATTGATAAAGTTTTTCACATGCCACAGAGCTTACAGCCTATAATATAATAAAATCAGGACAATTTCTGGAAATTTTTCAATCGCCATGTCAAGTTCTTTTACTTTTAGCATCACAATTTTTTCGAAGTCAACGTTTTGATGTTTGCACAAGAAAGTCGTTGTGATGATTTCTTTTATTGTGCTTGGTCTTTGAATGAAAGATCTCAACCAGCTAGAGGGTAAAAACTCGTATTCATCAGAATCATCTTCAAATGAAAGCTGAGAAAGGACGTCAGCCATTTGTGATACAAGAGTTTTTTGGTCGGCATCAGCAGAAACCTAACATAATCAAGTTTTCAGCACATTTTTGGCTCAAGTTTAAATACAAAAATGTCTAACCTTGTCTGCCTCTATCATTTCTGCCTCGACTTTCAGCTTCATATTATCTAAGATCACCAGTCTTTGCAGGCGACTTGGAACGTTGGTAGGTCCAATAACTTGATTGGCAGCCAAAGAACCCTTATTTCCAGTGTTGCCATCGATCTTCGTGACATCCAAAATTGGATTTGGTTCAGACAATCGACTTTTTTTATTAATTTGAGCACCAGTCGGGTTTTCATCAATTTTACGTTTCATCACATTTCTCGAAAGAACAGACAAACCACTCAAGGATCTTCTAGCAGCCCTATCAGCTATAAAAGAAGGGCACATTAAAAAAACTGCTTTGAGCCTTTAAGTTGTTATTAAATCTTGAACCTGAATGTAGTTTGTCAATATTTGACTGACTTGTGTAAACCAACATGTAAGCAGTCGTGGACCCAAGTTGTTTGCTCTGAAAAGGAATGGTAAATTGTTTTGAAACGTCTACTTTAACAAAAATATAACTGACGACAAATGATGGCAATTTTAGCTTAAAATTTCAGACAAAACTAGAATTTCTATAGCCGTTGTCTCAAAGACATTGCAATAGATGAGGTGCTGAATTAGAGTTTTGATAAACTGCCCTCAATTGAAAAAACCCCTTTTCGAATCTTACAGAAACTTCCATGAAGTAAAAAGTTATTTTTTCTCGAAAAAATTCTAACCGGAGTTTTCTTAGCACTCTCTTTTTCGGTGACTTCACATTCATATCCAACTTTTGAATCAAGAACTTCAACTTCTGTGTCAGAATATTGGTACCATGCACCAGTTCGCAAGTTCTGAAAAAGTTAACAGGTCATAGCATTTGGATGATAGACATTTAGTTAAAAAAAAAAATCTTACCTTGACTTGAGCTTTGTAGTGTCCTCTATGAGCATTTCCACCTATATGTATGAGTACACCTGTCAAGTTATATATGAGCTTACGAGATGGCATTTTTAAATATGAGGACATATCCAGAATTTCAGGATATTGTATGGCGGTGTTAAGTTTTTTTCTTGACCCTGTTTTTCTGTAATCAAATAAGGAAACTTACTTTATTAATCTGTAAAATTTGGATAAAATACTCTTTTATACTTACACATCAAACACGAATCTGTTTAGAGAAATGTTTAATACTGGTGGTAGTTTTGTTATTTTTATACATCTTGTAGCGTTCCGCTTTTCCTTACAATGACTGCAGAAGTATTTATTATCTCCTGCCAAGACTTCCTTACTGAAGTATTCGTCAATACATTCAAGAAGAGTTCTTTTGTCCTAAAAGACAAAAAAAATTATCAGTTTGTTAGAGACGCCAGATCACTGAAACTTTTACCTGAACTGCAAGTAAAAGTTCACTAAACTGAGATGGTGAGCAAGACTCTCGTTTACACTTTGAACAAGTGGTCACGTATGCAAAGTTTCCACAAAACTGACTCTGGACAATGTTCCGTACTTTGGGATTTGATTGTGAGGAAAGGCACGACTCGAGAAGCATCAAAAAAAGCTTGCTGAACTCTTGTGCATCTTGCTGAACGTCATGATCTAGACCCAGTTTAGCAACAAAATCACGAGGATCTAAGGCACTGGAACATTAAAAAACAATATTTTTTTAATTTTGAGCACTGGTTTGAACCTTATTCACTGATAGCAGGATAAGGTAAGGGAAACAATACCTTCGACATGAGGCTTGCATTTGTGCAAACAAGAGCTGAAGGGTTCCAACTTTGCTTTTTGGCTTGAAGTCTGGACCTTAAATATCATTAATAGGAAACAAAAAAAATCTAATTTAGGCAGCTGTATATTTTAATATAAAGATTTTTAGTAACCAGAATTCAGAGAGTCGTTATTTTTTTCCTCTGGATCTTCATTTGGATTCCATTCATAAATTGCTTCTCTAAAAATTTTGAGAATTGTAACACCAACCTTTTTTATGCCAAGTCAGAATCTGATCAAATCAAACCTGAGCCAAACGTTGTTGAACCAGAGCTGCAGACATGAATTAACATAACACGTGGTTCCCAAATTGACGAGACCAGCTGGAAAGTCTGAATCACGAATAACAACAGCCTTATTGTTGTTATGACTGGATGAAGCTGAAATATCAAGACGTTAGTTAAGCAAACTGAAGGGTGCTAATAAAAAAGTTGAAATGAAGAATTTATTCACCTTTAGGTTTTCTGGGTGATAACCATTTTTCTTCACCAAAACCTTAAAACGTTGATCATCATTAATGCATCAAAATGCAGTTTTAAAAAATCATTGAAAAACCTGTGTAACATCTGACATTAGTTTTACAATTTTTCTTGCATCTTTTGCCGTTTCCGAAAGAATGTTCAGGTGATTTAATGCCATAGATAGCCTTTAAGTCATTAGCCAAAGCTTCGTTGTCACCCTCTGTTATGGATTGGCATTGTGACCAAAAGTCTTCATCAGATTTAAGTTTTTGCACAGCCTCAATTTTCATTGTGCTAAAATCGAAGATTTAGATTATGTAAGGCGTACATTTTGAATAAGCTTAAATAAGTGTCATTCACTTAAAATTGAAAAAATATGTTGAAATTTAAATCAGTGCTCTTACAATCACTTACTCGTTTTATTTCCAATTTTGTACGTCAAATTAACAACTTCTTTTAAGTGTGTTAAAACATTATTAATAGCTCTTTGGTTGCGGGTAAAACTTGCTTGGCTAAATTATCTTCTCGTCAAAACTATTTACAGGAAAGTAAAAAAATATTAAAGCCAAAAGATAATAGACCTTATCGCACCTGACAAAAGATCACAATTTTACAATTTGTTTTGTTATTTGTTTACGCCTTTTATTTTATGGAAAATCTTTATTTATATTTTTAGTGTTGATGAGCGAAAATTGGCGCTTCACAGCACCGGTCCGTGCATGTCTGAACTGGATTCACTTGGCAGTTTGTCAAAATGGTTTGAAACGCAACATTATCCAATAACGCTGTGCTACACTTACACAGCTTTCAAAGGCAAGGGTCAAGAAATATCATACGATTTTGCTTTTGTTTACTTTATAAAATGTAGACAGGCTAATTTTTTGCCCTACCAAATTTTCAGATCAAAAATTCAAAATGGACCAAAAACAAACTCCAGGAAATATTCTTGGTAAATAAGTTTACTGCTATTACTATATTGCCTTATAATAACACGAATCGAAACTTGGATTTAATTTATTCCCTAAAGATTGGCACACAAACTTGGGGTGAAAGGCAGGTAAATAAATTTCACATGAGGAAGAATTTATCTGCAACAAAATTATTTGGAAAGAGTTTTTCCTGCATCTGCTGGAAAAGCATGAAATGAGGAGGACATTTAGGAACACTACCTCCTGATCCCCAGGCAAAAAATCCACAGGGATTTAGTAGTCCTCTCAACGAGCAAAAATAGAAAAAGTCATGCATTACAAGTCTAAGTTTTACAGTTTTTCAAACGGCTATTATGATGATGTATTTACAGGATGGGTTCGGTATCACTCAGCTACTGGTTCGCTTTTAGGTTAGGGCCTCACAAAGGAGATTAACCAATCTTTGCCACGTCAGCGAAAGAAACCCAAATCTCTCAATGACGGTGCTTTCAAAATGTTGAGCGCCCACATCTTAAGTAAATTGACTTTTTGTTCTCCCGCTCGGAGTTGTCATTGAAAAGCAAACTTGAAATCTTTTTACTTGCATCTTATCAGATTTTTTTTCAAACTTAACAAGTCAAGGATCCTTGTAAAGACAGGCTTTGAAAGCCGATAGTTTTTATTATTTCATACAGAGAGAGATCTTCGTTTGGGACAGTTAGAGCCCAAACACCTCACCTACAGGTCCCAGGCCATGAATGAGGTTTACTTAGTATAGGATTGTTAGATACCCTTTTAAAAATGATGCTAGTTTGAGATTTATCATAGTAGTTGCTTCTCAGGTTCTCGTAGAGTCAACCAACTGTGCCGTTTCCTCTGCTATTACCAACTCCTCGTTTGTGGGGATCACCAAGGCGTATGGCTCGGACTTTGGCCTACTGATGATGGTCTCAGATTTGCTGTTGGCCTCTCTGTTACTAAAGTTAAGAGTTTGGATTTTAGTGAAAGATTTTCCAACCTCCAAGGAGATGCCAACCAACCTGATGTCATCACAGGAAAAGTTCAAAGGTTGAAGAAACTCTAGAATCTTTTTTCTCTTGATATGTGAATTTTCTCCTATTCCTCCTGTAAACATGAGGGCATCAAGACCTCCAAGTGGCACAACATATGAGGCAATGTATTTTGACGCCCTTCATTTTGAATGGAGAAATGTATTTTAATCGATGGCAAATGTTGGATAAAAGGGTTGCCTTACCTATAGCAAAATAATTCAATTGCAAGTTTTGCAGTTAAGCAACCGCTTTCTGCTCTCTCTTCCACAAGACTTGAATCCGGTGTTCCTGAAAGTCCGAGCAACCCACTTTCATGATTTAAAATGTGAATGATTTCACTGGGAGAGCAGTTTAATCTTTGGCCAACGTAAGTGATGATAGATGGATCAAGATCTCCTGTTGTTTTACACTAATTTGATAATAAAGTTGACAGTTTGGATATGGAATCTCACCGGATCTTTGACCCATGACAAGTCCTTCCAAAGGTGTGAATCCCATAGATGTATCTAGAGATTGTTTTCCTCGCACTGCTGCAAGGCTGCATCCGTTACCCAAGTGAGCACTTACCACACGGAGGTCTTTATTATCTAGTTTAATTTAATTGCAGATAATATTTCTTGTCTTTTTTTGGATTCCTTAATTACCTAGAATTTCTCCAGCCCTACTAACCACATACTTATGGCTGATTCCATGGAATCCATAGCGACGGACCCTCAAGTCTACTTGCCATGACCTTGGAATAGCATAAGTGAAAGCTCTTGCAGGAAGTGTATGGTGAAAGGAAGTATCAAACACTGCCACCTATAATTGTCTCATAACATTCACTTGTTTAGAATATCAGTCTAAGATGGTTAAGGTAGATACCCAACCTTAACTTGATCAGCATCTTGAAGGAAAAAGTTTCTTTCCAGATAAAAGAAATAGATAGACAACTTATATATTTCTGACAGGCAAATAGGGTGGCTACATTTATTTCCTAATAAAATTTTGTCAACTCACTTGTTGAAGGTTTGGAAAACGCTTTTCCATCAACTGGATTCCCAGAAAATTCATCGGATTGTGTAAAGGAGCAAGCAAGAAAAGGTCCTTTACAACAAGACCATTTGAAATAAAATCATCAGCACAATCACAGAACCTTAACAACCTTGATTCTCTTCTTGACATTGTCATCTATCAAGGCAGCACTTTTAAAATAGTCACCTCCGTGGACAACCCGGTGACCAATAGCTTGAAAATCAAAGTTCCTTAGAATTTGAGAAATTATCTCGACTCCTAAAATTGTCAGACCTTGAAAAAAAAGTTCTAATTTCCACAGAGCTTTTCAGTCCTACCCTCTGTGTGGTTGCTTACATTTAAAAGTTCTTCTTCAATTTTTTCACCTTTGATTGGGGAAAAAACTCTGAGCCTTGAATTTCCAGTATTTAAGCGATCAACTGAACCTGCAAACATTTTTAAAAGAGACTTTTTTTCACATGCAAACCAAATTTTTTTTAATCTAACCTTTGACCAAAACCGATTTCGTTTCCACTTGAATCACTTGAAATTTGATGGAGGAACTTCCACAGTTAATCACACAAATCCCTCGGTACAAAACACAAATTGCAGTTTTCATCTTTTCTATTTAGTTTAAACGATTTAAGCTTCAAATGGTTGCAGGTAGTTAAAATAAGAACTGGTTTTGTTTTATCTTTCATCAATTTTTTCAACTCTATTGTTTCCAACATGAATATTTTTCTCTTTTAGTTTCACAAGTGTTATACTAAACTTAAATATTTTTCACTAAATTTTTCCCCTATTAAGCGAAAATCAGTAATAAAATTTTTGTTCATAAGGGAGTGTTTGAAATTTTGCATTTTTACAGTACATCCATCATTGATGCAGGTTCAAGCCCAGATCCCTCTGACAACCTTTGACCCAGGAGTTAGCACAAAAAGAAATTATTTAAGTAAATGAATTTCCTCTTATGCATTTACAAGTGGATCTATTCTCGTTTCCTTTCTGATGCCATCCACTCTCATGATCATCTGAGACCACTTTCATGTATTTTGATTATGGCCTTCCGTGACAAATCATTTTTCCCTTCCTGCTAAGCTAATTCAAATTTCAAAAATTCATGATTTATAAAATAAGGAATTAAAATTTCATTTCCATCAGTTTAAGAAACTACTTAAAAGATTTTTAATTTTTTTTCTATGTATTCAAGCTATTTTTACCTATCAAGATTTATGTTTTATGCAATACAGTTAGAGGATTGTTGTTTTCTAAACCCTGCAACTGTCAGAAACCTTTTGATTACCACATAAAGTTTAGAAAATTTATTCTATGATTGATTTTACCAGAAGTAGCATAAAAAGGTTTTTGTGATATGTTAAGTGTTTCTTTTTCCTTTGTTTGAGTCTGATACACAATGAACTTGATGAAAACTTGTTGGTTCAGGCAATTCCCAGTTGCCTCTGATCCCAGGTTGCCAAAAAATAGGTCTGCAGTTAGCATAATAGCTAACATCTATGATTTGATGATGATGGCACATTCTCATGGCATCAGGCTGGGAATCTTAGGATCCAGGGTTCGAACAAGAGCCGGCAGGCACCTCAAGGCAACCTTTCACCTCGGGTTGCCGGCCAAACATTTGCAAGGCGTACCTTAAAAATTTTTAAAAAGGCCCTCCTCGTTATAAAAAATCACTTGCTGCTTATTTTGGTGGATTAACCTTGAGCTATAAACTAAAACCTCAGTCAGAATTAAATCATCAAAAAGTCCACTAATTGTGACAGAAATCCATTCATTTTCTATGGGTCTTTTGAGATTTCCTATTCCCAAAGTTGAGTATTTTATAGGTCACATAAAAGGGTCGGGGATTCGAACCTTTGACCCCAAGTTGCCTCAACAACAATTCCAAAAACTCGCTATTTTTTTAACATTATGCGAAACACTGAAAATTTTGAAAAATCAAGATTTTATTTGAATGAATGTCAAACATTTTTTCTCAATTTAGGACTCTGTAACACGTTTGTAGGTCCTCGTGGCAATCACATCTCCCTTTTTGTAAGTCTGAAATAAAGTTTTACAGTAAATTGAAATTTGACTAGGAATTTTGCTTTTCCATAGTTAGTCCTCCTGATTCTGTCCAAGAAGTAAAATCAACTGAATTTTGGTTTGCCCTCTTCTTGATGAAGAAAACTTGTTTCTCATTTTAAAATGCCCATCTCAGTTTGAATCTGAACCAATGGAAAGAAGAGTTTCAGCTCAACATTTTTTCATTAATTTTACTTATTGTGGTGATTTTAATGCCAGGCACCATAAAAAATATTCTTAACAAAAATATTCACAATAAATCAAGACTACATCTGCCATCTTAATCTATTTTCTGACCTCAGCATACTTTGTTACTCAATTTGTTATGTAACATGGTTCTACATAATATCAGTTACATCTTCAATGCCTTTAGTCTTGAATGCCTTGAATAGAAAAAAACCCATGAAAATAATAATACGAAAATAGTCAATCTATCTCAATATGTATAAAAGAGGCTGTTTGTAGCTATGTACCTATGTCCCTCTTTCACAAGCAAACCAGTGGACCAATCTCCACCAAATTTTGCACAGACCTCTCCACCAACTCAGGAAGGTTCTTAATACAAGCATGACCCCGCAAACCTGACCCCTGGCCCCCTGGGTAGCCCAAACTCTAAAACCCAAAAGGTCATACCGGTGCAAAAATTTTGTGTTAAGTAAAATGTCCAGATGGATACCCTTATACTGTTGTGTTAATTTCTCAGGCAGCGCCGGGGCCCAGTTAGCTAGTAAATAAAATAGAAAGCCAACACTTGTTTTATCTCACACTGCCTACACACCAGGCTCGCTAAAATTATTGACTTGAAATTTGATAGTTGAAAACAGATTATGTCACAAATCCATGTAGGGAAACATACTTTCACAAAATATTGAAAATTACAGGCAGCACAAGAATTTAATCAAAGTAAGTTCAAACTAACACTAATAATTAAAATGTAAATGGCGAACTGGAAAATGGCAAAACAACATTATTATCATGCCTGGGGTACCTTGTTAATTTTTTTTCAATTTGGAGTTAAAAATTGCCGGCATGGCCGGTGTGTGAACCCACGACCTAAGATCTTAGTTCTCAATCATGTGCCTATTGGGATCATATCATTTTGTCTAACGTGTTGTTTTGCCTTACCCGGGTTAGGCAAAACATGCCCTGCAGGGTTAGGTTAGGTTAAGTTAGGTTAGGTTAGGTTAGGTTGGGTTAGGTTAGGTTAGGTTAGGTTAGGGTAGGTTAGGTTAGGTTAGGTTAGGTTAGGTTAGGTTAG
>Ga0194133_10009355_pt1 | contig 11228 bp, 7 predicted proteins | sample TA2KigOf40mmetaG_FD_155448 | JGI IMG/M metagenome (GOLD analysis project Ga0194133, IMG submission 155448) | Freshwater microbial communities from Lake Tanganyika, Tanzania - TA2015055 Kigoma Offshore 40m | ecosystem: Environmental > Aquatic > Freshwater > Lake | place: Tanzania: Lake Tanganyika...
TGATGGACATAAAATTGCTAAATACTTCATGTAAAGAGGACTAGATGGAGCAGAATTCAATAATAACTGATCAAATTAGGAGATTTGGATGTCAAAAAATAAGACCAATTAAATACTAACTGTTTATTTTAGAAGGAGGCAGATTCATACGAGCTAAACAAGGATCAATCATTTTGGCGGTTTAGGAGTTCTGGCAGTCAAGCTTGTATCAGTATTTACCAGTTGGAAAGGAAAGAAATGTAGCAAGTAGCATGCCTTTGGTGATCTGGGTTTCATTGTCAGAATAGAGCTGTTTGATATCTGGACCAATTGGAGTGGCCTCAAACTAATCCCTAACTCTCAAACCCTAATAAGTGATACAAAAAATTCAGTCACAGTTTATTTTTGATCCATGGCATATTTGAATATAATCAATGAAGCAATTATGACACAATTTTTAAGGAAAACATCATTTTCAGTGTTTGTGGAGGTGTTAAAATTTCATCCAATCCACATGCTTGGACATCTGTTACAATATTAAAAATGGAAAAATGTTCAATATTACTTTAAATATTTCACTTTTACTTAGAGTATACATCAATCACTTCTGTGTTTATTGCAGCATCAACACTTTCTGGTTGGTAGCATAAGAATAAAGGTCATAAGAAAAGTATTATCAGCGTGCTTAAAATGCTTGCAAAAATAATTAAGCAAATTGTGTTTGGGGGGGTGGAATTGGTTAGGGTTTGTAGGGTTTTGTGTTCAAAAATATCCATCATATGTAAAAAGTTAAGCCAGTATAACCAGTAACCCGTATGGAAATCAGCGTTCGGTTTTGTGTTGGATTACTGTTTTGTCGCTCGAAAATTCTGTACCATATTTGTTGACCAACAATCAAATAAACTTTCAAGATTTATCAGATGGCTGTTTCTCGAAAATTTTGATAAAGATTTTCTGTATTCTGATATTATTTAAGAATCGTTATTCAAAGCAATAAAGGATGCAAGGTTCCAGGATCAATTTTGGATAAGATTTGTTGGGTTTTGTGTCCAAAAATCTTATTCATGTAAATAGGTGAGTAAGTAACCTTAAAGAAATTTTGTGTTGGATCGCTGTTTTGTCGCTCGAAAATTCTATACCATATTTGTTGGCCAAAAATCAAACAAACTTTCAAGATTTATCAGATTGCTGTTTCTCGAAAACTTCAAAAAAGATTTTCTGTGTTCTGATATTAATTAAGAATCATTATTCAAAGCAATAAAGGATGCAAGGTTCCGAGATCAATTTTGGATAAGATTTTCTATATTGCAATATTGTTTAGGAACTGCTATTTATACTGCTTTAAATGATGCACAGTTCCAAAAGCTGTGTTTGGATCAAAAACTTCCATACGGGTACTGGTCAGTCACACAGCTGAAGTTATCAGAAAAATCAGTCAAGTTCGAGCTCTTGTCTCTGTGCTTCAACAACAGCAGGTTCTATTTGCTGTTTTAAAGGATCTCCAATTTCCAAAAGTTTTGTGATTTTCAATGGTTGGGTAACAAACTGGAGTCTTGCTTCTTGCATCACTTTTTCACGCTGTTGCTTCATAAATTGGAGCAGGATTTCAGCAGACCTGTCAGGGGGTTGATACTTTCCCTGGTTGATTCGGCCAGTTCCCATGGGACCAGTTCCCATACCGTGCCCAATGTCCTTCAAAACAAAAGCCTAAAAATTTTGAAAAAAGTTAGTGAACAAATTTTTGGCCAATCTTTATTTACAAATAAAGACAGCCCAAATAGGATCTCGGTTCTTAACATTATTTTCTCGCAACTCATCTATCCAAATCAGATTTGTGAGCGCAGTTGATTGCTGAGCTTCTGATTCTCATGATGATTAAAATGCTCGTAGGGATAAACCTATTCATAAGTTACGTTCCAGTGTTGTTGCTCATAAGGTTAATGAAGGATAACTATACCTTAGTTTTCAGATTAGTATGTAAGTTCACTTCTTCTTATTTTGCTATATTCTATACTCATGAGAATAAAGCATCTTTAGCATATGTTAAGACCTTTTTATTACAAGATTGTTGTAGAGATATACATGTGACCACTCTGAGTCAAAGCTACTGCAACTTAGAGATCGGACAAGGTTTGCTTGTATATGATCTCAGGGATACTCTACATAAATCTTCTATATACCTCAGCCATCAATAATATCAAATTTTTGGGTCTACCAATTTTAACTGATAAACTATTTGAGGTGTTGTGCAAACCTATTTATCAAAATCTGAAGCAGCAGTTCAGTGATCAATTGCGCTTGAGAATCTTTTGCTGAAAACAGGTTGCACACTAGGCTGCAAAAAGCCCCCTCTGTGCCTTCACCTTACCAAAGGACATTCCCGACCGAAAATAAGGCAGTATTCCCATTTGAATGAATTAATAAAAGTCTAGGGTGCCTTCACGTGTATTATGGCAGTTTACGCCAAAATTTGCACCATTTGCACTTGTATTCGGATGTACCATGCGTAAACAGGGGCAAGACAGGTAAAATGTGGGTGGATACACCTGACAGCAGGTGGATACACCTGAAAGTTGGCATAAAATGTGTCTTGTTTTTGGCCGGGTTTTACATTTTAAATATATAAAAAGGTAAAGTATGATAGTAAACTGCAAACTTACTTGCTCATTTATAAGATCATTTGGTCTCTTCAGCAGCCACCTTGCCCCTGCAATTCCAGGATCTGAAAAGTTCAGTACCCCATCATGGACAAGTACCTGTCTGAAATTGGATGCTGTTCTGTCTGATTTGTTTTCATCCCCTCCGGATCTTTTCTTTCGATTCTTTTTCACAGATACTGACACGGATTGGACAGATGAAGCCGAGGCTGACCTCTCTGAGGTCTGAGACATTTCTTCTTGTTTGTCTTCCAAGTCACTAGGCTCTGGATCCACCAACTTCTTATCTGGCTTTGAAACGGTCTGCTTATTTTCTGCAGGATTTTTATCCTCTTTTACTTCAACAGGTCTAAACCTCTGTTGTCTTTGAGTCTGTTGTTTCAATTGCTTCTGAGTGTGTTTTGTGGACTCAACAGATTCTTGGATATCCTCTGTTGTAACTGGACAATCTGGATGAACCTCGATTTTTGTCTGCCTTGTATTTTCTTGAGATTTTTCATTGATTGTGTCTTGAGATAGATTCTGATTGGATTTCTCTTCTAGGGTTTCTAGGGTTGGTGTTTGTTGATCCACAATGGTATCTTTTTGATTGTCATGGATTGGAAAATACTGCACTTGAAACTGCCTGACACCTTTTCGATATTTCTTCCCTCTCACACTTGTTTCCCATTCTTCAAACTTATTCTCTTTGATATCAGTTGGAACCAATTCCCATTGATCATCATTTGTTGCTTTCTCTTCAACTTGCTTGTTGAGCTCTTCAGGTTTGACCAAAGGTTTACCTTTCTGGTCCTGGTGCTGCTGCCGCCTTTGACTACCAACTTTCTTCGAACCACTGTGACGTCCTGACCTATCATGAGACTCTATGGGGACATCTGGAACAACCTCATTGGCAACAGGTTGCTCTTCAGTAACTTTTATTTCCACCTCAATCACAACAGTTTCTTCAACCTGAGGTATCTCAGAGCTCAGTACTTCAGGCTCTACCTCTTTATGCCATTCTTCTTCACCTGTTTGGCAAAATTCATCTTCAGAAGATGAAATATTTCCATTGCTTTGGACCTTACTCCCATCCTCCTAAAAATAAGATATGGTTTCAGAGCCATTTCAAAAGTCTGTAACAGCCACGCCTCAGCCGACAAATCAAACATAATATTGAAAATAATAATCTTGTGCAGTATAGACTTCTCCAATCTTAGTGTATGACCCCTTTATAAGAGTACCGCCATAGACACAGAATTATGTCTGTGGCCTCTACAGATTACTAATATGCTGACTGAGGGTGCCATGATGATTGTTTTTGCAACCTGGGGTTGAAGATTTGCCCACTTTGCGGGGATGAAACTGACAATAAAAGATCTTCATTCTCAGTAAGGTGCCTATGACTGCTCAACCATGGCAGCTCCTTGGTAATCACTTTTTTCAGTTTTTTTAGTCAGGGTTATAATAATCTTCAAGTACTATACATAAACATTATTTCTGTGTTCATGGCAAGACTATTAAAAAGTATTGAGCGAGCATTAACATCAGAGGACTCTACACTGCCTTAGATTACTATTAATATTTTTAGTTTTCTGCAATACCATGTCATTTCGTATACCGCACACTTTGCCTACAGACGATTAGGCTACGTCAATTTGCCTACGTCGATTTGCCTATACCATTTCAACTTTGAACTATGAACTGCTTAGTAAGCTTAGTAGGCATAATGGCGTAGGCAAAATGGCAGTAAGCGAATTGATATAGTAGGTGAATCGTCATAGGCAAAATGACAGTAGTCAAAACAGCAGTAGTCAAAATGATGTTTTCCCCGTTTTCTACTCACATTTGTAAGTGTGGATATTGCAGCTCCTGAAACCTTTTTCTTCCTTTTCTTCTTTTGAACCTTTTTGGCAGCCTTTGCCATGCTTTCTGGAAGGCCTAGAATAACCACTTATTAAATCCAACAGCTTAAGGCTACCAGCATTTATATTTTGTAAGCACCTGGTATGAGTCTCTGAGCTGGCTGCTCTTTATCTTCCTGTTTCAATGAAGAGTCACCCCATTTCCTCTCATCCTTGGAATTCCTAGAGATGAACTTACAGCGTGACTCCTCTTCTTCCCCGGCAATAGATTCTCCTGTGGAAGAGGGAATCCAGTTGCCATCATTTTCATGCCATCTGTTGGGTTTGATGTCACTTTGATAATAGAAGTTGGGAGCACTGCTCTTTGAATTTTGCCTTTTGGATGAATATTGTTGTTGATAAAAGTATTGCTGAGGAAACCATTGAGCATTGGTATAGCCATCAGGGACAAAGACAGCATTTTCATTCCAAGTTGCTGGTGAGTATCCGGAGAGATCTAAAAAATTACATAAATTATAACATTGTAGTTGAATGTCTCAAATGCGCAACAAATTTCCATTCTACTTGTGCATATATCACATGTGTTTTATTTGTCTGAAAATGTCAAATGACATATTAACGTAAATCTTTTGAAGAGGTATGACTTTCTGTTCTTTATTGTGTGGGTGTCTACTTGCTCTTACCATGAAACCCTCCCTTTCTCTTCTGTAGGAATTTTGCACTACGGCCCTTGCGACCTTGTAATTTTCAAGACTAATGAGAGGCTGGCGTTGCAACTGTATTGTTTATTTGAGCTTTAGTTAAGAAATTTATTTCATTGAAAACTATCATAACTTAAATTTTTTTTGGGCTTCTTTACAAGTAGCCTCAAAAAAGTACTCCTCATTTAGAAAATAAGAACATGGTACAATAAGTATTTTATTACTAGACCTGTTTTCAGTGTAACAATCCCAAGCACAATTGATAAATGAGCTACTGCATCAAACGTTAATACATAAAGGCATATGGGCCTAAGCGTGCCAGCTTGCTATTCTCCTTTAATCTTAGATATAAGTTTAATGTGTATGATTAAGCCATAGATATGATTAATGTTAGCCTTTAAGGTACCTTTATTTTTATACTTTTTAGTGTCTTTTTAGATTATATTCTGTCAGATAACACGCTTTAAATTAGCTTCAATTATCCCACCTCAACTCAACGTGTCCGAATAAGTTTTGATACTATTCAAAACATGCAGTTTGTCAACAGAGAGAATATAATGGTTTTTAAAAATCTTGTTATTCTTCTTGAGCGCTGGCCAAAGTTTAACGTGTAAGATTATAGGCCCAAGATAAGATATTAGCATTTAAGGTAAACCTTTATTTTTACACTTTTTAGTGTCATTTAAGACCATATTTTGTCAGACTAAACACTTTAAATTAGCTTCAATTATCACTACACACCTCACCTCAATTCAACGAGTCTGAATAAGTTTCAGTACTATTCAATCCGAAAGATTATATACATGCACTTTGCCCACTGAAAGAATATAATGCTATTAAAAAACTTGTTATTCTTCTTAATTTTAGACATAAAATTAATGTATAAGATTATAAGCCCTAGATAAATAATTAATATTTATGGTACCTTTATTTTTACACCTTTTAGTGTCATTTAGGATTATATTTTGTCAGATTACATTCTAAAAATTAGTTTGAATATCACTACCCATCTCAACGAGTCTGGTACTATTAAATCTCCTAGGCAATCTACATGCCTCTTGTCCACTGAGAGAAGATACTTGTGTTTTATAATTTTCCAATTTTCACCTGGTGGGCTGTTAGGTGTTGACTCTACTGAGCAATTGTCAGCATTGCTTTCTGACGAGTAAGCTGTACTACCCTCTTCACTATCACCAACTATCTGTGTAGAGATCACAGGCTCACCATTGGGTGTCATTGTGCTGATCTGCTGGTGGTAAGAAGTGTATGGTACTCCATACTGAAATTGAAATGAAGTTATATTTATTGTACAAAATAATAAGTTTTAGCTATGGTAATCTCAGTACCTGGTCATATTGAATCAAACCACTGGGAGTGACTTGAGGGCCAAGGTACTGCATACTATTTATCATACCATCAAAGGGGAGATAAACATTGGAAGGATTTGGATAGAGTGTTGTTCCATCAGGAGCAATGATAGGACTTGTGATGACAATCTCATCACAGGGTACTATTGACTGAGCTCCAGGGGTGTACAAGTAAAGTGTGGGTGGGTTACCACTTGAGTGCTGGATAAACATTGAAGATGTTGGTGAAAGGTATCCACTTGGATAAAATGGACTTGCATTTTCATTTATGGTTGACTTCCTTGGACCTTCCTTTTTATTAATGACATCTTGCTGTGGCTCTTGACCATCAACATTTTGTTTGTCCTGCTCTTTGTTTACTGATGTTGTCTTCACCCATATCTCACTTTCTGCCTGAGAAGTAACATTTGTAGTCCCTGAATCTGAAAGGCTGGTGGTTTCATCTGACATTGGCATATTAAATTGGACATCAGTTTTTTCAGTGGACTGATTGTTAGCCAGCCAAGTGGCACAACGTTCTTCTGTGGCTTCACATGGATCAGTTGTGAGGCTGACTTCATTTAACTGGGAACAATTAGCAACGTTCAGAGAGTGTGTCCCCTCTTCTATGTTTTCATGAGATGAACATGGATCTTCTGCAAAGTTGTCACAGACACTCGAAGGTTGACCATCAGGAGGATACATTTGGGACATGCTCAAATGGGTTCTGAAAAGGATAAAAATCTAAACAAATGCTGTTTTGACAATGTATAAAACAAGAAGGTAACCAAGAGCCATATTAAATTCTCCGTTTAGACTTAAGTGGTGTTGATACGCGATCAACGCCTTTATAAGAGTCGTTCAGTGGTAAACGCAGATTATTATTGCCCTCACTGAGGGTGCCTTATTGATTTTTTTTTGAAATTACTGGCATATGGCCAAGGACTGAACCCAACCTTTGAAATTAGTTCTCAGGCGGGTACCTTAGACCACTCTGCCAAATCGACCCTTTCAATTTATCATAACATACACTCTTTTGCACTTATTATCACAATTTATCATTTTATAAAGGCTGTGGAATGAAAGACTTATCGTGAAATGAATATAACAAGAATGTGATGAAAATCCCAAGAGGAAAAACAGTAATGTGTATCACACCAACCATAAAGAGACATACACCCTGTAACATTTGTGGTATAATTTCATAAAATGTAAATATCATTGTATGAAAAATTAGTGTGTAAATTGTCAAATAAATGAAACGTAATTTTACAAATATTCAAAAGGTAGGAAAGGGTACAAAATTAAAAATCATATACAGTTTATGTTTGATAATGTAATGGTATTTTTGAGTAGGATGTTGAATAACAAGCAATACACGTATGATAAGTTTTAAGCTATTTTGACACACACCACAAATGTTGTATTTCGAATCATAAAGAACGCCTTCAAAAAAGTTATTGAAGTTACAGAGAGAGTTAAGAAATAGGATAATTTTTAATTTAACAAATAATCAAGTTGAGGTCTATAAAATGTTTAAAAAATCTCAAGAATATATATTAAACCAAATTTTGCTAACTTCACTAAGTAAACTCTATAACACTAGAGACTATGGAGCTGGCGGGCCCAGGTTCAAATCCCAGTGTGGTCAAAAATTCCTGGTAACTAAAATTTCATGGAAGTTGGGTCTATCAGAGGATGCACTGATGGAAGAACTTCAAAGATAGCAGGAAATTTGGAAAAATTAGATTTTTTGTGCTTTTACATGAATTTCAGTTCATTCAATATTGAAACAAAATATTGCAAAATTGTTGTACTTCTAAAAAAAGTATGTTGTTGAATATTCTTGATGTGCGAATTATATAGACTAAATCAATGTAAAATTCAAACGTATTTCGAGCTCTAAATCCCATAAAACCCCTCAACATACTAGGTTCACACTATGAACACCCTACTTTTTTCTGGTCGGGATAGAATATGAGCATTAAAAGTAAAATAAAATAAAAGAGTTTGAATTGAGCACATATTGTATAATAATAATTTCCACACAGCCCTCATTTTCACACACCATTTTGACCAAAGAAATCAATAATTACCTGTGTGCATAGTAGTCTTTCTTGAACAAAACATCAAGATTCTTGGATCTGATTTTATAGAATCCATTTGGTAGTTGCTCTTCACCTTCCAAGTCTTGCACTTGAGAGTTCCTGTTCTCAGAGACTTTTCTCTCAAACCTTGGTGCAACACCCCCATTACCCCATATGTGTCTTCTGTTGTGATTTCTTCTATAGTTGTGAGGAGGATAAGGTCCTTGTTGAGGCCTGCTTTGTGAATTTTCCAATTGGGTACTGCCATTTGCTGATGAATTTGTGTTTTCATCTGAGTAATAGCCATTTCTAAACAAGTACCAAGGAAATAAAATATATTATCCTCCATGAACAAGCGAGGTTCGAGGTTACAAAAATCAATGGGGTTGAATTTTTTCAGCAGTTAGAATTACGTCCATCTGTTCGAGTGTCTGCCACCTTAAACTCCACCCTCAGTTTTGAAGCTAGAGAGTTGAAATTTTGCATAAAGAGATTTCATATTTACATTGAAAAAGTTACCAATAAGATTTTTCAAATTTTGTCTGGGTGCTGAAATATGAAAATTTTTCTCTTAGGCTAGGCATCGATTTGCAATTTGAATCATTATTTTGTCATTATTGCCTACTTCAATGATTTGCCTACTACAATGATTCGCCTACAAACATTTCAGCTGCTAGGTCTACTACGTAGTTTGTAATTGCGGTTAGATTAGGTTAGGTTAGGTCAGGTTAGATAAGGTAAGGTAAGGTAAGGTAAGGTTAGGTTAGGTCAGGTCAGGTCAGGTCAGGTCTGGTCAGACTAGGCTGGGTTGGGTTGGGTAGTTAGGTTAGATTAGGTTAGGTTAGGTTGCGTTGGGTTGGGTTGGGTTAAGCTAGGCTAGCAATAAATTTGGTAAAAATGGAGATTTAACAAGGTAAGCGAATCATTGCAAGCGAATCGACATAATAGGCTAAATGACATAAGGCAAACCGTATGGTAAATGAATCGACATGGTATCTTCAGAATTTAAACCCTATCAAGACTTGATTTGTAAGTTTGAAAAATCCTCACATTTCAGCCCCCCAGACAATATTTTAAAAAATTCTTTTGAGGTGTTTTTAAAGAGTCTCTGTGTACAAAAATTCAGCCCTCTAGCTTTGAAATTGAGGGAGATATTAGGGTTTCTTAAATTGGCAAAAATAACAATAGCAAAATATAGTCTAGATGGTTTTGCATTTTTCAGCATACAAAAAATGAGCATCTACTTATAATTATTTTTATTATTGTAAAATACCTTGCTTGAGTTTCATCTATCTTCATGGTTGAACCATCTTCTGCAAAAAAGCCACCTTCAACACTTGTCCATCTGACCTTGCTTTTTTTGCGGCCCATAGCAGACAAAACAGACTCAGAAATCACAGCTAGGCCAAGACAACCTTAAATGACAAAAGTGTCTGTAAAGTAACAAAATTCAGTAGAATACTCTAGAAAGGGTTAGCAAACAATGTCAGAAATATCTCACAGGACTAACCCATCTTATGAACAAATAATCCCTCCTATTGAAATAAAGGACGGATGCAAGATATGCTCATAATTATTTGGGTTAGTTATATGTATGACACTTTTATAAACACACAAGTATAAGAATGATCCTATAAAAGCAATCTAACTATCTACTCTTAGTAACTTACGTCTAAGTACATAGAGAATAACTAGATAATCTTCTAAAGGCATGTAAGCCTTTTATGGACATGTGAGACAGCAGTGCGCTGGTAAGGGGCGCTCGGAAATCAAATGTGGATAAAAGGTTGCGTGATCAAAAATAGTAATGTACCGTATCTTAAATCTGAACTTAAATCTAAATGCTAATATCCGTGTGCGTTATCTACATTAATATATGATGACCTAATTGTAGCAAAAGGGACAGATAAGATATGGAGGCATTTGAGGGAGGCATCAAAATTGGATGCTGAAGACAGCATCATTTTGTTCCCCGTCTGTGCAGACTCGTTCATTGTTTACTGGATACTATAAGGTAATGTGTTACATTCTAGATTTGTATTGCCGCAGCCAGGGTTTTACTCCTGCCCCAGGGTAACCTACCAAAAAAAATCACCACCTAGTGTGGCTTGAAAATGATTTTGAATTGTAAGGCACGACACTTTAAAATTGAAAAAAGGCTAGGGAAATCTTGTTGTTTTAAGTAACCCAGAGTCAAAGGTTGCCTTGAGGTGCTGGGGTTCGAGCCCCAACTCTCCGATCCCCATCCTGATGCCATGACCACTCTTCCATGACAAGCCCCTTTTTTGTCTCTGCTTGGGATTATCCCCAGCTGGGTGACTGCTAGATCTCTACTCAATCCTCTTTTTGTCTGAGAATAGTTTTTGTGACAACTTTTTTTCAACCAACACAAATTTTCTTTGAGTGTTGCAAAAAATTACTTTTTACTCTTTGACCTTTGCAAATGCATGTTCCTCAGACATACTGTTGCAGAGTCATACTTTTTGATCCTTGTAGTCAATATTTCAAATACGCGAATATTTGATAATTTTTGATACGATAAAAGTAAAAACTTTCGAGCGAAGCAGCAATTTCAGTACCTTGTTAGAATAAGCTTTTTGAAGACGCACTGTAA
>Ga0194133_10009356_pt1 | contig 11228 bp, 12 predicted proteins | sample TA2KigOf40mmetaG_FD_155448 | JGI IMG/M metagenome (GOLD analysis project Ga0194133, IMG submission 155448) | Freshwater microbial communities from Lake Tanganyika, Tanzania - TA2015055 Kigoma Offshore 40m | ecosystem: Environmental > Aquatic > Freshwater > Lake | place: Tanzania: Lake...
CATTGGACATTCTCATTTCTGATGTTCAGCACTACGATGCTAGAAAGTTGCAATTAGTTGTGAATGACGAGATTGTGCCGAGCTACAACATTTCTATCAATGAGACGGTAGATTCACAATCGGTAATAAACGAAGAAAGTGATCAGGTAAAAAATTTGTGGTCTTGTAACTTAAAAGATAGCATATAATAAATACTTAAAATTATACTTCTAGCTCAAAGTGTCGCTTTTGTCCAAAAGAATCGAAGATCTCGAAAAATTACTCAAAGACAAAGAGATAGGGAAAGTGAGTAGTAAATGATTGGTTAAAAAATGGAAATGTAATCAATCTTCGTCTTTCTCCATTTCTGATAAATTTTTATTAGGCTGATATGATTGAGAGCTGTCTACAGGATATACAAAAACTAAGATCCACAAGTTCAGACCTTGAGGTCAAGTGCCAGGTCCAAAGGACCTTGGCTGATGAAGCGAGCAAAAAATATGCCGAGTCTGAGGTCCAAAGGATTGAATTATTGTCTGAGGTATGATCTGTAATTCACTCTTAGCACAGTGGTGAAATATTTCTTTTTAGCTTACTGATTTATCAATGGAGTGTTTTGAACGAGAGTTGCTCATCCGAGCTCTCAAAGAAAAAATGTACCAGGATAAAAAAAATACAGAGGTTGTAATAGAATCTCTCACTTCTCAAATCTTGGCATTCAAATCTCAGGTTTGAGGGATAACTCTTTTCATCTTTAGAAGTTGAGATTGTTAATATAAATTTGTAGATTGGGGATGAAAAAGCTATACACGACGAGTGTGAAGCATTGAAGAAGAATTTAGCATTGAGTAATCAAAAAATAGCAGACATGGAATCGGAGTGTGCCAATGATCGCCTGATGGTAAATGTCCTGCGCCTTCAGATTGAAGAATTGGTAGGTAATTTAAAGGAATAAAAAACCAGACATTTGTCCAGATTAACTCTTGTGAAAACAAAAATAGTCCCTTTTTTAAGAGTCTTAAGTTTAATAAGGTTGAAGTGATTTTAAAATCTCAACTTTTCTTCTTGTGGCAATAACTTAAGTTTCCTTTTATTCTATTCTAGAGTTCAGGTTTTGTGTCACTTTTTGATTCGTCTCTGCTTAAATGTACATCGATGAATTTTTGCATTTTGATTTCCAGGAAAATAGTTTCCAGGAGACTCTTTCTAGAGAGCGTGAAAGTCATCTTTCCAGAGAAACAATCTCATCAAAGCTCAAGATTGCTTACGAGACTAACCTGAAGCTTCAGAGGGCAATTATATGTTTGGTCATTCCAAACTTCTTCAAATAAAGCAAAATAAATTACATTTTCACTTTAGGTCTACTTGAAAGAGATTGACATACTGAGGGAAAAAAATTATAATGTCGAGATGCAGTTCAAAGAATTTAGAACGATCGCGAAGGTGAGGGAGATGGAATTGATGGAGTATGCTCGTGATTGCTATTCTGTAAACCGATACTTGATATAATAACTCAAAAGGTTCTTTGAGACTTTTTTTATATTTTTAGGCAATTGAGGATTTCATCTGAAATTTGTTTGTCGCATGAAGTGAACAAACCATCACAATTTAATTTTTATATATTGTTTAACAAATTCAGATTTGCTTTTGTATTTCAACCAAACTTGCCTCTATAACTAAGTCGGCTTCATGTTTTTTTTTTGAAAGAAAAAATTATAATTTGTTTTCTTTATAAAATATCTTTAATACAAAAATGAGTGTCTGCTTGTGGGTCTCTGGATCTGGAATAAAAAAATCTAAGCTTCTGTACTGATTTCTATAAAATTGAGACTAATATCAGCACCTTAATCTACGATCTCTAAATAGCTTGCCTGGCGTGGGCTGTTTTTGATCTAAAAATTCAGCCTATACGTATCGTTTCTGAATTTAGTTATTGTGAAAGATTGGCAAGACGGGTAAAATTTATTAAAAATATGTTTATTATTTCGAAAAATTGATAAGAAGCTATTCTCCTAAGCACAGGGTTGATTTTAAATAAAAAAAAATTGTTCTAAGGTCAAGTATTTGATTCTAAATATATTTGGCTTTATCCCATTATCGCCGTTTTGTTGATTGTCCAAGTTGTTTTACCAGAGCCTAAAAAAAGTAAGCCTACAGTTAGAAAGTTACTGGAATTTTTTTAGTGTCAACAGTCTACCCGAAAAGTTGCCAATCCCTGTCACATCTGGTAGCTTTCCAATCCCTAAGAGAATAAAAACAGATTATTTGGTTTTACAAGCTTGGACAAGTAAAAACAAAAATATTAAGATTAAAGATTATCCTCCCTCAACAGTATTTATTAGTATACCTCCAAAAATTTCGGATACACTTCCCAGTTTCAGAGACTGGGATGCAGGACTTGGCTGTTTGTAACGTCCCTCCACAGAAAATGCAGGGCCACTCATTAGATCAGGCATCTGTAAGACTGGTGGTTTCGATGATATTTCAGTGCACTCGGAAGCGCACTGGGAGACTATTAAGGGTGTGCTAAAGGTAAATCGAGATGAAAATTCTGTCTGTTTGGTAGAACACAGTATTTGTAGATCTTCGGGCATTGTATTGGCAATCTCCACAGGATCAGAGAACTTAAAACTTGAAGAGTCTTTCATAACAGGACTTGTACAGAAAGGTTTTTGAGATAAAACTTTAGCGTCTGACAGAGTTGTCTGTTTTGGTGATGTCGGTAGACAGATGTTTTTAAGTTCATTTTTTTCATTCATCTTCAAGTTTTCCGGGGTGGAAATGTCCTAAAAATAAAATAATTTTGCCTTTGGTCTTACTAAAAAATGATGTTTTCTTCCCACCTTTAAAAACCTTGGTTTGATACTTTGAAATCCATTCAAATTGAGACAAGGTACACTCTTCAAAATTGGAGGAGGAATGGGTGATTCCAACGATTTAGCCTCTCTGTGAGGTTTACAAAGCCTTGTGCGAATTTTCCCGATCTGTTTTGAGTTCGGCTCTATTTGAAACTGACAATTTTCAAGTTCAATTATAGTGGGGGATGTGTGATCCGCTTGGTGGGGTTTGGCAGTTCCCCTTGAAACTGACGGATTCTCTACCAAGACTCCTGGGATGGCAGGAACTGAAAGTGAACTTAAATTGTTGCCATTTGGAGATTCGACTGAGCATAAGGTTTCTTGGCTCCTCAGCGTTGAAATGTTTCCTAGGAAATTTTGCGTTTTCTTTTGTGGATTAATTGGAGACATGAGCTTCCGCACGGGAGGTCCCCTTAAAAGTGCCCTAATATTTGATTTGTTGGAAGGTACAGCTGAGGACAGATCAGGTCGTCGTCTCTTTGAGTTTGGAGTCAGACTTGTATCATGGGTTGAATTCAAAAGAATAGAAGATGATCCATACAACACAGGACCACTTGTTTGGAGACTGCTATTATGAACGTTTCCTGATAATGCCGCCATATTTTTTAAAGTGTTCAGAATAGACCTAAACGTAGGATATTATAATAAGAGGAAACCAGGTAGAAGGGTGATTGTCTGAACTTACTTTGTGGAAAATCTCAATTTTTCTTTTGACTGCGAGGCCTCTGGATGAGCGTCTTTATTAGGAGGTGACTTTGATTGGCTCGTGTTACTTTTATTAAGCCAACTGAATCTGTGAGACTTTGTAGCAGAATAGGGCGTTTGAGTTAACAAACGGTTGCGACGAGATGAAGAGCCTCCGCCGAACATCAAAGGACCTTCAAATATTTAAGAAAACATCCCATAAACTTTAAAAAAAAGAGCAACTTTTAAATCAAAGATTCCTTAGAAAGCAAAAAAAAGAAGAAAAGACAATAGGTAAAAAAGGGCTTTTCTTACTTACCACCATAAACATCTTGAGCCTTTACCTTGCCTCTGTAGCTATGGGTTATGCTTGAATCAGAATTCGAAGAAAAATCCGATTTTCTTTCCTTTCGGTCAGACGTCAATCCAAGTCTTGTGATATTCCCAAGACCTGTCCCAAACAAGTTGAAAGAATTTTCCGTCATTCTGAGGCAGGGTTTTATGTCGGCAAATGCAGCAAATTTTACAAATTTTATAAAGTCAGCCCACCAGTCACCACTTCTCCCAAAGTTTTAACTTTTGAATTTGAACTTTGAAAATGCCTTGTTTTGAAATTCCCGAAATTGGTGGCGGTGCATTTATTGTTTTGTCTCTATATATCGTCACGTTGTCCTCTCAATTGAGCGGGAACAGTTGACCAACTCAAGTCAGTTTTTGCCAACAGCAATTTTTAAACTTATGGTGAAAGTCTGGGATGAGTTTATAGGTTTAATATATTGGCTTCAGAATCGGATTTACGGTTCTGAAACAAAATATGAAGATTTATCTTATTGTCATTCTGATTTCTGCATTTGGATTTTATCTGGTACGACCCCTTTAGAATAGGATTCTGGATGAACTTTTACTTTGTATTGGTGATCCCAGACCTGGGCTTTGCACATATCTTGCATTTTTGATGCAAGGTTGGTTGATGGAACGAAGCCAAACCCAGCTGAACTTGACGAGTAAGAAAGACCTGGGTTGACAGAGCCCAAATTGAGACCAGAATTTGCAAACTCTGATCGTTCTTTCACTCTCGCTGCAGAGTGACGCATCCTATTGCCACCAAGAATAGTCTCAAGCACGATCTATAGCTGGGGACTGCATGGTCAACCTCTTATGAGATTTTTAGCTAGCGGCGACTATTTTTTCAGATTGTGGTAAATAAGTTCAGCAATTTAAAAAAGTATCTTTAAAGTTCCGTAGAAATCATCAGCACTTAAAAACATGTGTTTCACATTTGGTACTTTCATGTATAAGAAAAAAACCCTGCAAGTATAAAATACTTCTTACCCTGAACAGGGAAAGAAATGAACAAGATTGCTATGGATTCTAATTTTTAATCACGCACTTTGTCTTCCCATATCTTATCACACCCTGCTGCGCCTTTCATCCACATTACAGATGGGCTTAAGTTTGCTTTGAAGCAATGAATAACACTATTTTTGTGAACGTTTAGTGTGCTCAAGTCTGTGAGTTAGATGTGGCCGGTGGGTAATCTATACGGTTGAGTAATAACTCAGCCTTTGGTATAAAAATGTGTGAGTCAGACCGAAGATTTTAAGTTTCAGATTTGGATGATGTAATGAAGAATCTACAGCCACAACTGAGCTTCTTTACGGGTGCAAGTCGGCTTACTTGAATCACTAAACCCCGACAGATACACTGGTGCTAGTTTTAAACTGACGCGCCCATTGATTTTCATTTTTATTTAAATTTTCATTCATAAGTAACTGATATGTCAACTAAAATTTTCAATAAAAAAATCATCCTGCACCGTGATATTTAAAAGTAACGATTGTGAAAAATTTACTTTCCCTTTCTCTGTCTAGTTGTTCTCTTGAGCAATGGAGATACGTCTTTTGGGGTAGAGGTCTTAAATGTTGCACCTCCCCTGGTTGATCTCTTTGCTGGAGTCGGCTCCTTCATTGGAGACAACTTTAAAGTTCTGATAAAAAAAATTTTGACCAGACCGAATAAAGTGTGCTTCCCCTTGTTATTTTACCTTTCCTTTTTTTCACGGGCTTTTCTAACTTTAGTTTCTTTGGTCGTTTCCTCTCTGATTTCTTCCGGGGAGAATACTGGAGGAGTCTTCACCTCTCTCTTTCGAGACGGCCTAAGAACTTTTGGGCTTGGAAGTAGTTCTGGGGAACTTTCTGTCTGCACCAGTTTGGTAGCCTCTCCTCGTTTAAGCCTGATAGCTCGCTTTTCAACAAAACCCACATCACCTGTTTCAGGAGATTGAACTTGACAAAGTCAAATATCAATCGATCAAAAGTATGAGAGGTATTTTTTCAGTTTACAATTTACCACTGGTCTCAATTTTGTTCCTTCCTTTTTTGAGTGGCTTTTCTGAGGCAGGGTCTTTTCTTCGTCGAGAGCTTCGTATGGCCTTTAAGTACACAAATGTCGATACAAAAGGAACCATTAAAGTCCTACTCAAAAAAGAAAATGAAAATTTACTTTCAGTTCATTGGTAGATCCAACTGGAACTTTGCATTCAACTGGTAAAGATTTCCCTGGAGATAGATTTGGGGTTGGAAGTGCCCGACGCCTTCTGCAGGGTGCTGGCTCTGCTTTGATAGGAGATGGGTTCTCTGGTGATAAAACCAACCCACTATTACGAACTTTTCTTCCTCTGTGTGGAGGTAATTTTTCGGTCAAGACAGGTTTAATTTCTTTCGAAGCCGACTTCTTTCTGCGACCTGAAAAAAATCTTAATTTTGATTTGGCCTAAACATCTAAAGCATTGCTAAAACTATAAAAAAGTTTCTAACCTTTGGTCTTTCTTTCTGCTAAAGCTGATAATTGTTCGTTTTCCTTGGGTGCAACTACTTTAGCTTTTCTATCTAAAGTAGCTTTTTTTGAAGTCCTTGAGGCTTTGTTTTTTGACGATGAAAAATTTGCACGCTGCTCTGGAGTTTTCAGCTCAACTTCCTCCGTTTGTGAGAGGCCATCATCTAGAACATTTGTCAAAGTCTCATCTGGCATAAGCTTTCTGCCTACGGCTCTTTTGGCTCTTAACGGACGATCATTTTTAGGCTGTCTCTTTGTACCTTTGCTTGCCGATGACAAATCCTGATCAGTTTGTGAAAAGCTTTTTGAAGATGGCTCGGTAGGAGATTCTTGAACGTCAAGTGTTAGAATTTTAGTTTTCTTTAAAGTAACTTCCTTTGCGTCAATTGTGGGAGATCGAGTTTCGTCAAGCTTATTTTCGCAAGAATTTCTTGCTTTAGGCGGCGTGAGTTGATCAGTCGGGGCTTTGTCCTCTACACAACTTTTTTTTTTCTTCGGAGGAATTTTTGGCTTAGAAGTGGGTCTTTCTTTTTCACCAGAGTTTGGATCTCCTGTGCACAGCATCCATCCTTTTAACGAAGAAGTTTCCTTAAAGGGTGAAACTGGGCCCTCCGGAATTTCCGCGTTATTGGGAGAATGTAGATTTAACGGAGGCAACGGCTTTTCTGTCGAGTCTTCCTCAGCGTACGGCGTCATTGCCTCCGACAGAGCGGAACGATGGCAGCTGTTTGCTCTTTCAGGAGTGACCTTTTTTTCAATGCGTGGGGGTGGCGTAAAATCCGCTCGTTTGACATGGTCGTCTACAGGGCTCACCTCTTCCGTTTGATCGGCGGCATCTTTCACGACGATTTCCATCTTTTGATTCGGAGTGTCAAAAAAGTTACCCAAATCTGGTGTTTTTGGAGAAAATTTTCTCTCGACAAACAGTTTCTTCAGCCCCCTCATGTCTGGGGTTTCTGACTTGGCTCTTTTGGATTTCAGAGTTTGAGCGGACTTCTCCGGAGTTATTCCAACTTCATCCGAGCGACCGTCCAGTCTAGGAGGACTTTTGGACTCTTTGAGCCTTCGCCTTTTAGTTGGTGGACTATGTTCTCTTTCTCGAGGGCTACGTGTGCGTTTGTTACTTTTCGAACTTGCGTCCAATTTTTTTTCACTTTCCCCCTGTACCCGAGAAGTTTCGGTCTGAGAATCAGATCTGAGTTTTTTTCGGACGGGGGTCTTTCGGTCATCCTCGACACCTAAATGTCCACAAAGTTATTTTTATATTTTTCTCGAGAGCAACCAAGAGAGCATTTACCAAATGGGCCGCTCTTAACGTGGCGCAAAACTACGCGTTGAGGACGGGCAGGTTTCACAGCTCCCATTGGTTTTCGCCTTTCGAATGTCAACGGTCTTTAAATGAAAGAAATCAACTCGAACGCAAAGAATTGTACCGTATTATGATACTGTCCGGAGAGGCTGCGTGTCTGTTGCTCCCCCTTTGGAGGCGGCTTCGTTTTTCAGAGTTGTTCTGCAAAACAATTCTCAAGATCAGCTCGAGGCTCCGGCACCGCCTGACGAACACATTGAAAATCGAACAAAACACTCACCGCAAGAATTTTGAAGACGCATTTTTTCTCGGGGCCACTTGGACCCACCATTTCCGAGCACTAAAAACAGGCACCTTGAAGGCCGAACCGTTTTACACAAATAAAAAGAATAGCTCACCCGCACTTCTCTCGTTTTTTTCAACACGTTGGCAACGTTCCGCTTCAAAATTTCCGAATAAAGAGCCCTCTTTTGGGGCGTCGGTTTCGTCACCTTGCCGTTTTTGTAGGTTCGAATCTCGCAAGACTTTCCGAGGGTTTTCGTCCGGCCCGGATCCCGGTCCCGGCCCGCCGCACGTTTGGCGGTTCTACGTTTCCGAGGAGACGTCGACGGCTCTCGCCCCTCGTTTTCCGCGGCCGCAGCCCCCGCTGGCGCGTCGGACAGAGGCGCCGCGACCGCGACGTCTCCGTCTCGAGAACCGCGAGACGCGTCCTCTAAAAGAGAAAGCGACGCGTCGAGGTGTCCGGAACGAACGCCTCCGGGCGAGGTCGACCGGGGTCCGGACGGCGCAGCGTCGACGCGTTCTCCGCGTCTCGGAGAAGAACCGGCCCTTTCCTTTCGCAATAAGCCATCCAAGGGCAAAAAACCGCCGGTAATTGGGGAGGCGGCGTCGGCGGACGGGGGGTCGACCGACCCGGGAGGCTGAAATCAAGAATGCCGACGCGTCTGAACGCTAGGCGCGCCCTTTTTATTGTCGGTTGCTACTTACTGCCGAAAGGGCGTCCGGGGACGTTTCGAAGGCAACCTCGCGTCGGCCCTTCCTCGAGAAAAGGGTCGAGCCCTGGGTGTCGGCCGTTTCGGACGGAAAGTCCGCGGGTCCGCCGCAGGGATCGCGTCGGCGAGCTTCCTTTTTCGAAGAAAGGGGCAGAGAGCGACTCCGAGCCCGATTTTTTTGGATCGCCGACCCCGACGCTCTCTCTCGGTCGTCGTTCTCGGCGGCCGGGACTTGACGGGCCTCGATTGAAAAACGCACTATAGTATAGTTTTAATGTGTCATCTTTTTATAAGCGTTTCACCTCTCGGTCTCCGACGCTCTTCTTTTTTGCCGGAGGAGACTCGGCGAGGTCTGACCCGTCCGGATATTCCCAACGAAAGCGTCTGCACAAAAATGATTGTCTTTCGAACTTAGAAGGTGATTTCTCTATCGATCTGTGGGAACGGGACCTGTCAACGATGCCAAAGTGGTCGCGGTGGCCGAGCCCGACCTCTTCTCCCGCCGCCAGGGGGCGACCGTCGTGAAAAGTCCCGCCGACGATTCCGTCGAGGCAAACCAAGCGAGCCTAGCTTTCGGGAAGGACGGGACACGTGACACGCGACACGCAGACGCTAACCGGAAAGTAAATCGTTACCTTTTTGTCTTGTTGTATGACGATTTTACAGTGATTCCTGGAAGCCTCCGGCAACTGGAGTCTCACGTGGCAACGGTCGCCCCTTCCCAGGAGAGTTTCTGAGGTGCAGACGGGAAAGACGCTTCCGTCGCCGCCCGTTCTCTTGAGGACGACGACGGACCCGAAGTACATGGCTCGGACCGACTGACCGGCTCTCGGCTTTGGCTTTCTCGGGGAAGTTGATCACGCGTCACGACACGACAACGATTCAACGACCGAACGAAAGGTAATTTTGTAGGATTTTGAGTTTTTGGCCCTGTTTTTTCAAGGAAATTGTGTTGACTGTTTATTGTTTATATTGTGAATGACGTGGGACGCCGTTTGGTGTTTGGGTTTGGTTTGAGTAAGAGTTGGGTTGCCCCGGAAAAACCTTCTCTTTTCAATGCGACGGAATCGCCCCGGAGAAAAGGTTCTTTGGGGCTGCCGTGCTGTAGAGGAAAAAAGCGAACGATTTCGGCTTCGGCACTCGTCTCGACCCTCAGGGAAGTAAGTCCTGGCCGGGCCCGGCCCATTTCTGCTAAATAATATAAAATTTGAACAGACAGAAAACCTTTGAGGAGCTGACAATGCCTCTCAAGAGACTGCCGACTATCCCGTCTGGGGTTTGCCCGCGTCACCCCTGCATTACCAGGAGCAGATTTCCCGTCTGAAATCTGGGGACTATTATGAACTAGCCCGGGAAACGAACGAAACAGTATAAGGGTGCCCGCATCTGGACATTTTACGTTACACAAATTTTTCTCTCCCGCAACCCATTTGGGTTTTGGCGTGTGGGGTACCCCGGGGTCCGAGAGTCAGGCTTGTGTTAAGAACCTTCCCCGAGTTGGCGGGGAGGTCTGTGCAAAATTGGGTGGAGATGGGTCCGGCAGTGCGGGCATGAAAAGGGGACACAGGTACAAACAGTCTCCTTTTTATTTATAGGTAACAAAGTATATAGAATACCCATAAACTGAAAATGATCAGGCACGGGCTTTCCTAAATCTTTTGTTTATTTGTTCAAACGTCACGGTTTGATCCTACTGAAAGAAAGGATACCCGTAAATTATCGGGGTCGGGCCAACCTCACACTGGATCGGGCAACCCACCTGTGTGGCAATAAATAAGTGCCCACGGGCCCGTCCCTCCACTCAGATGTAGGGTCCGGCCACCCCCTTCCAATAAAAGTAGTCTCGGTCTCGAGATTTTCTTGTTATTTCGGAGTCACGTCAACACAATGCCTATTACAAAAAAAGGATGTCGACCGGGCCAAAAAATGTCGCCAGAATACACTTAAAAGTGACGCGTCAACAGTTACGTACAAACTCTTGTCTCGTTCCACGTCCTTCGATAAATACATTTCTATTTTTGTGAAAACACCCGTTCGGGTATTTCACGCGCGACAGCGTCTTTCTTAAGGTCACTGGAGTCCAGGCGTCGGGCGTCGATTCGGGGGGGCCTTGCGGGGAGAAAAACATTCCGGCGGGCGGGGCGAGGGCAGTGTGAATCTGATTCTTTGGCTATTGCATAGGGTAATAATGCTAAATCAATTTTGAACAAAATCAGGTCTGTGGAAATAAGTGGCAGATCAACAGATCTAGGCGTCTTCTTCGTCGTCCTCTTCGCCGTCGCCTTCCTCTTCCTCTGCAAAACAAACGTGAAAAAAGGTTGATTCTCTTTTGAATGAACCGTCATTCCTTTCCTCGCACAAACAAGGGAAGAAAAAGAAAAGTGTGGGCGTCATTTCCACAGAATCGTCGGAAAATGTCACCTTTCAAATGGCTTTTTTAAGTTTTTTTTCATCCCCGTGTCAGTGTCAGTTGCGTCGGCATTCCTGCTTCCCCGTTGGCCCAGTGCCCCGCCCCGCCCCACCCTCCTCTCGATTGTGAGGAAAAAGAGTATGTATTGTCGTGAAACATAA
>Ga0194133_10009357_pt1 | contig 11227 bp, 9 predicted proteins | sample TA2KigOf40mmetaG_FD_155448 | JGI IMG/M metagenome (GOLD analysis project Ga0194133, IMG submission 155448) | Freshwater microbial communities from Lake Tanganyika, Tanzania - TA2015055 Kigoma Offshore 40m | ecosystem: Environmental > Aquatic > Freshwater > Lake | place: Tanzania: Lake Tanganyika...
CAACATTTTTATTTTTTTTATTAATTTTTTTATCAGATTTTTTATCAGATTTTTTATCAGATTTTTTATCAGATTTTTTAGATTTTTTTATTATTTTAGTATTTTTTTTAGATTTGATATTCATAGATTTAGTATCATTATCAGAATTAGAATCAGAATCAGAATCTGACTCATATAAACCTAATTCAGATAGAATATCATCGGAATTTTCAAATAGGTCATTTTTATTTTTTTTCTTTTGTTTCTTTTCAGACGTTCCTTCTGAAACAAGATTATTAATATCAGATACACTTACAGTAGATTTTGCAATCTTGAAATGATTTGTCAAAAGATATCTATTAATAAAAGTATATCCTGCAAAAATATGTTCGCAATTTTTTGCACCAGTTATAACTATCGGACCTTTTTCAAAAACGAAAATAGATATTGTTTTGTCGATACAATGATATTTAATATTTACACATGCATGATTACTTGGATCATATTTACTTGCAATGTTATCAATATTTAGTTGATTGTATAATTTTAATCTATCAATTTTATTTGGATATTTAAAATTACTATTAATCATACCAATTACAATATTATCAATAAAATTCAGATATAATTTAGTATGATCATTAATAAATGGTTTGTCAATCATTTTCATTTGTTTTAAATCTATTACAGCTTTTACAACTTTTAATTCATCAAATATTTTAGATAAAACATCGATAACATTTTCAACAGATTTACAACCTGTCATTTGTATAGAACCATTCGTAAATAATTTAATATTAATTGGTTTTTCTTTTTTAGATTCAACCATAATATTAAGAGATACTTGATTGTAAAATACTCTTTTTCCCTTCTTCTTTTTCTTTGTTTTTTTACGTGGAAATAGTGATCGATTTGTCGACGGATCATCATTTCTACCATAACTGATATTTATTATAGAATCTTTATTTAGATCAATATAATTTGCAATATTATTAACTCTAAATTCAATATCTAAATCACAACACACAGTCATTGTAGAAATACTTACATCTGGAGGCAATTTTTTAATTACTAATGCATCCAATATTTTATTCCTTAATATTGTTTTATCATCCATTATGTTATTAATAATATATAATAGATATATGAATATAAAGATAGATTATAATTAATTCAATTTTTATAAAAATGTGTTTATATTTAACTAAATTATTAGTATATAAATATATATAAATATATGAAATACATATCATGGGATGTTGGAGTAAAAAATATGGCATATTCATTACTTGAAAAAACACAAGATAACAAGTGCAGATTATTAAGATGTGGTATTTTAAATCTTGTTGATAAACGTGATTTATGTCATTTTGAACTGCGTACAAAAAAATGTTGTGGTAAAATTGCTAGACATAAAATTACTACAGATAAAATGAACGAATTAAATGTTTGCAAAGTACATTGTAATAAAATGAAAATAGAACCAGTAAAACTTGATATTTATAAATGTGCTAAATGTGGAGAAAAATCATATATAAATCTGTGTGGAAAAGAAGAGTGGTCGTGGTGTGAAAAACATGAAACTCTTTCTAAGAAAATATTATCACAATTTAAACCAAAAAAAATTACTGGTCAAAATTGTTCTCAGCAACCCATACAAGAATTAGTTTCAGAATTAACACGTAAGCTTGATGAAAATAAAGATTTCATTGATGTATCTGGAGTATGGATAGAAAATCAACCATCATTAATAAATCCATCAATTAAAACAATTGCATCAGCATTATATACATATTTTGTTATACGTGGTATAATAGATAAAAAAGAAAATAAAATTGAGTTTGTAAAATTTGCATCACCGCTTAATAAATTAAAAGTTGCAAAAAAAACTACTGATACTGCATTAGAAAAAGCAAAAAGTGCAAGAGAATATTATTCTATTGAAAAAGGTTTATCAATTATATATGTCAATGCATTATTAGAAGATATTGAAAAAGAAACATTAAAAAAAGCAGTTGAACAGAATGACAATAAAGGAGATGATATATGTGATTCGTTTTTACAAGGATTTCATCATGTATTTGATGGAGAGATTCCTGAATATTATCAAAAAAAAATTTTAGATATTCCAGAAGAACAATTACAAATTAAAAAAATTAAAAGTAAAAAAAGATTAAATACATCTAAAACTGAGTCTACAAATGAGTCTAAAACTGAATCTAAATCAGAATAGATTTAATCCAAAACAATTTCATCATATTCAGATAAAAGTGGTATCATAGGAGGTATAGTCATTTTATAATTTTTTCTACAAACATTATTGGGATCTCTATAAGTTGTAATATCAAGTATTCCACCAAATTTTTTTAGTAGCTCACGTGGTCCAGCTGCTTTAATATTTATTTCATTTTCACCAAATATATCTCTATATAATTGTTTAATTAGACTACTTCTTACAGATTTTCTATAATCATCGAGATTATCATTATAAGCCAGCATACATGAAAAACTACAAAAATTACCAAAAACAAAATATTTGTCATCTTTAAAATGTTCTGGTAAAAATAATGGAAACGAATCAAAATTATGAGTACACCACCAACAAGCTATATCTGTTTTTTCTGCTATTTGTAATTTATTATTATTAACACTAATTAAACCAATATTCATTAGTTTTTTTTTATTATCTTTTGTTAAACCAACTGAATTTTCATTATATAGAGATTTATCTTTTAGTTTAGATTTAAGTGTCATTATTATTGCATCTTTTTTATGTAATTCTTCAATCAGTTTTTCTATATTTATATTTCTTTTTCTTTCTTTTTTGTCTTTTACATTTTTTTCTTTTCTTTTATCAAATTTATCAGAATCAACAATATCTGTTTCTGAATCAAGGCTAGATTTTTCAGAGTCTGAATCTGATTCTGATTTTATATCAGTTTGTTCAGAAATATTTTCTGTAAGATGTTTAAATTTATTTTTTGTTTCTGTTTCAGAAACAGATAAAAATTCATTATCTATTTTATTTTTATCATCATTAAAATTAGGCAAATATAACACTAATTGTTCTTCTGTATCTTTCTTTTCAACTATTTGTTTTATAGGTTTTTGTATAGACATATTTTTTGGAGGACGCCCTCGTTTACGTTCTGGTATAGATTTATTTATTAATTTATGTTGTGATGACATTATAATTATATATAATTATATCTTTAATTGTATATAATTTAAATTAATTTCAATTCAATTTTTTATCTTTTTTTATTTGAACCAAAAGATATTTGATCCATTGTTATGTCTTTAGATTTCTTTTTATTGTCATTGTTTAATTTACGTGCAAGATTTTTATTTATAGAAATCTGTGATACAGTACTTTGTGTACTTTGAGTTGTTTGAGTTGTTTGAGTTGTTTGAGTTGTTTGAGTTGTTCTTGATGTATTAGTAGACATTTCAGATATAGTATCTTGTTCTTTTTGTTTAGATTTTTGAGATGATTTTTGAGAAGATTTTTGAGATGATTTTTGAGATGATTTTAAAGATGATTTTTGGGAAGATTTTAAAGATGATTTAGATTGATGTGAATTTGCTGAAGATAAAACATTTCTATTTTCACTCATACTACGAGCACTTGCTGACATTTCAAGACTCTTTTTCATATTATTAAATTTTTGTTTTTGTTCTGCTAACATTTGATTATAACGTTGATATTCAAGTTCTTGACGTTTTAATTCTTCTAAATCACGAGTTTTTTGTACTGCATGTTCATGTTGTCTATTCATATATTCATCTAAATTGTTTTGATTATTTTGTTGATTATTTTGTTGATTATTTTGTTGATTATTTTGTTGATTATTTTGTTGATTCAATTTATTGGAAAGTTTAGATTGTGAATCTTTTGCAGCACGAGCTCTTAAGTTTTCAATATAATCATCATCTTCTTCTAATTTTTTCGACTGATTTGGCATAAACTTGTGGGCATTATTCTTACCACCAACTACAACTACAACACCAATAAGAGATACAAATAATCTAAACCAAGGATTCATTTTTTTTCCAGGAACATTATGATATTCATAAATTTCACCTAAAATTTCATAATAAGTATTTTTATCTGCATTTACTTCATCACTTAGACCTTTTAATGAAAAATCGAAGGGATTATAATTATTATTTATCAATTCGACAAATTTGATACCACCAATCAACATATGTGAATATAATCCTAACCAATTTCTTTTTGATCTTATACTTCTATGTAAATCTAATTCATATTTCATCATATAATAATCATCATCTATGTTGTAGTTTGTAACCTTGCAACCAAGATCGCGTAATTCACCCAATGATCTCATAATATCTAAACGTCGTAGACGTTTTTCAAGTGGTGTTAGACTTTCATATTCTTCATCGATAAATTTATTTGTATCAGATTTTGGTTTAGAATCGCTATTTTGAGATTTATATTCTGATTGTGCTTGTGTATTATATGTATTATTATTTGTATTATTATTTGTATTATTATTTGTTTGTGAATTATTATCATTATTATTATCATTATTATCATTATGATTTACATCATTATTTTGTGGTTTATTATCATATTGTGAAACATAATCATTAAAATTATCATCAACATCATCATTATTTTTATCATAATTCCAACGTTTATGTTCTGGTTCTATTTTTTCAGAATTAGCTAACATATCAACCATAAAATTAGTACCTTCTGTAAATCCTTGATTATTATAATCAGTCATTATATATTTTAAATAGAAAGTATTATATGTTTAAATACGCATATATTTATTATTTTATTTTTATATATTTTTGTAAAAAATTTGTGATAAAATAAAATAATAAATATATATTATATTTATATGAATGAATATTATAATTATTCTGATTTTGAATCAGATAATTTAGATAAATTAGCAAGAGAAATAAATAATAATAAAACATCTATGGTAAAAAAAGTATCAGAAGATTATGATAAACAACAAAAATTATGGAAAAAAAATATAGATAATATTTTAAATAATGAAAAATTTAGTTTTTTACATATGAATAAAAATAATGCAACAAACCACGATAATTATTATAATCTAAATGATTCAGATAATTCTAACAATTATGATAATAATTCTTTATATTCATTTAGTACTTTTCAATCTTCTAATAAAAAATCAAATGATTCTAACTTTAGCGATTCATTTTTAATAGATTCTGAAACTATAGATTCAAAATCTATTGATATGTATTTAAATAATGCCGCAAATAATGCTGCAAATAAAAAGGGAAATAAAAAAGGAGATAAACTTTTTTCTAATATTATTCATTCTATTAATTATGATGACTGTTCAAGAAATGATGATAATATTTTTGACCATATTAAAAAATGTGATAATTGTAAAAATAAATTAATAAATTATTTAAATCTAGGTATCCAAACAAATAATAAAAATAATGAAAATAATGTAAATAACATAAAAAATAACAATACAAATGATATTTTTGATATAAAATTTAGTAAATCTCAAAAAATGACAATAAAAGAAATAATTATTATTGTTATTTTAGGTATTTTTATTATTATTATATTAGATATGTTAATAGGCAAAAGAAATTAACAATTATTATTTAGTTAACAATTATTATTTTGTATTTCAAATTTTGTATAATTTAGTTCAATATATTTCCACGTAATAAATAGTTTTTTGTTATCTAAAATTAATGTATCTATAGATTGTTCACGTAAATTTTTAGATATATATTCTATAGCATCTTTATGTTTATATGCTGAATTTTCTACTATAATTTCCGGTAATTCAAAAATTATATCTGTTAATCCTGCATTATTAGCTTCTTTTATACGAAAACAACATTGATTATATGTATCAACTAACCAGTTTCTTAATTTTCTTCTTCTATCTTGTATTGTATTCAATAATTCTGCAGAGTTAAAATCTCTATCGGGTTCAATATTAATCTTTTTCCCATCGGATATTGTAAATACATCTAATTTTTTATTACGATTATAATTATGATTATTAGATGGCATTAATGTTTCTATATTCATATGTGAAAACGGTCTCTGGTTATTATTCATATATATTATAATATTATGAAAAAAACATTCTTTTATTTTCCTACGTTATTAGGAAAATAAAAAATACTAATTTTATATTAATAAATGGATAAAAAAAATATTACAGATATAATTAATGATAAGAATTTAAATATAAATATAGAAAATGAAGTTAAAACTTTATGTAATATAAATAATTGTAAAAAAAATATTTTAGTATTAGCTGGAGGTGGAATAAAAGGTATATATATTATTGGATGTCTAAAATATTTGGAAGAAAAAGGTTTTTTAAAAAATATTGATACATATGCAGGTACATCAATCGGTGGAATATTATCATTTATGTTAAATATAGGATTTACTATTGATGAAATGTATAAATTTAGTAAAATTTTTGATTTAGAAAAATCAACAGATTTTAATATAGCTAATATATCCAATATATTTAACACATATTCTATATGTAACAATGATAATTTAGAAAAAATTTTAATAAATCAAATGAAATTAAAAAATATAAATCCTGATATAAAATTAATAGAATTATATAAAAAAACAAAAAAGAAATTAATATTAACTACTGTATGTATTAATACTAAACAAGTTGAATATTTATCATACGAAACTTATCCGGAAATGCCTCTGATAACTGCGTTAAAAATGACATCTGCTGTTCCATTATTGTTTCCATTTGTTGAATATAATGATAAAAAGTATGTTGATGGAGGTTTATTGGAAAACTTTCCAATCAGTATTTTTGATGATCAATTAGATAAAGTTATCGGAATTAATATAATGTCGGAACTACCAGTAAAACATTCAAATATAATAGAATATATATTATTAGTGTTAGGTATAGTTTATTATAATGGTTTTGATAAATATAATATTGAAAAATATAAAAAATCAGTATTTAATCTAGTATTAAATGATAATAATACATTTAATTTTGAATTAACTCCTGAGAAAAAAAAAGAAATGTATTATGAAGGATATAATCTCATTAAAAAAAACTTTAATATAGAATAAATGAAAATAAAATTATTTTAATATCCTTTATCCGACGGATAAAAATATAAAAGTTAAATGTATTTTATCATCTAATGATAAAAATTTTTGTGGTAAATAAATTTTATATTTTTTATTTTTTATCATTGTAAATATATTATTATTATTCTGATATATATCATATCTAATAGAATCAATACACCTTATATATAATTATCCGTTAAAATAATCATCACAAAATGTGATGATTTTTTAAAGCTATAAATACTAATCAAAACCTCATAAAATCTTCAGATTTTATGATGGTTTGTGATGATTATTTGATACCGATATGTTTCATATCCTTTATCCGACGGATAAAAATATAAAAGTTAAAGGAGTCTTAACAGCCGAGGTGTTTAAACACCTATTAGGCTGTTAAGGGATATAATAATAATAAATTATATTATTATTATTCATTTTACGCACAAGAAAATTTATTCGTCATCACTAGAATCAGATTCATATCCAATCATTTTATTATAAACATTTGCCAAATCAGAATCAATTCTAGATGGTTTTACTTTTTGAGTTACATCACGTCCAATCATTTTTCCAAATTGTCGTGAAATACCGAATTGATCTTCCATGACATCTTTAAAACCAGCTGTTTTTGTATCCTTTAGATTATTATCAAGCATATCTCTATCTCTCATCATTTTAGCATATAAATCATCGGTAGATTTTTGGTCTCTATCTCTATTATGTTTTTCATATGAATTATCATAATCTTCATCATCAGATGATATATCTGATACAGAAAATTCTTCTTTTAATTTACCAAACATATTATTTTCTTTAAAGTTATCAGAACCAAATAATTCACCATAATCTGCATCAACTGAAATAAAGTTCTCAATACCATTATCATTGAATGCTGTAAAATCTTCTCCAAATTTAACAACTTCTCCAGAATCTTGTTTCTTTTTGAGTTTCTTTTCTTGTTTCTTCTTATCTTTTTCAAAAAGTTTATTAAATTCGAGTGGATTAAATTGTCGTCCCTCAAATATATTTTTCTTTGTTAATTCAATCTCATCCATATCACGTCTTGCTCTTAAATCATTAATATGTTTATCTAAATCAGATTTATCTAATTTATCATCCATTTTATTTGGATCAAATCCTCTTAATTTATTTAATTTATCTGATTCAGATTTAAAATCTAACTGTGCTCTTTTCTTATTTTCTTCTGTCATTCCAGATTCTTGTAATTTAATAAATTCTTCAAAAGAATTTTTTTGTCCCACAAAATCTTTACTTTTAATAGTTTTTTGTTCTAAATCATATACTTTTTTAGCACTTTCATCAGTAAGTACTTTCCCAGCCATTTGTACTAATTGAAATTGTTTGTCTTTTGTTTTGCGATCTTTTTCTGGTAGATCTTTATATTTATCTGGATGATATTTTGCAAGAAGTTTACGATATTTCTTTTTTATATCATTTATATTTGTATCTTTATCTACACCTAATATTCTATAATAGTCAAAACCATTTTTTTCTATACGTTTTATATTATTTTCTTCTTTTTCTTTACTATTATCTCTTTCAGAACTATTATTACTTTTAGATGTTTTTTGTTTCATTTGTTCAAATAATGTTGAATCGTCGATATTATCCATTATATATATCTTATAATTATATATTTTTAAGTAGAATTAAACACAATTATTTTATAGTTCACAATTATTTTATAGTTAACAATTATTTTATAGTTCACAATTATTTTATAGTATAATAAAAATAACAAATATTTAAGGAAAAATATAAATTATATTTTATATATTATATGAACAATACAAATAATAAAAAAGATAAATATATAGCATTATTTTTATTGCATGCTTTAGGGGATACAATTGGTTATAATAATTCATTATGGGAATTTAATTTATTAAATGATAATGATATGGGTTCTTCAATAATGTCAATATTAAAGGCTACAATAGAAATAATATCAGATTTTATTAGTAAAGGGGGTATATCAATGATTGATTTAAAAGGTTGGAATGTATCTGATGATACATTAATAAATTATGAAACCGCAAGATTTATATTAGATTGTGATTTTGATAAAGATAATATAGTAAAAGAAGAAGATATTATTAAATTAAAAAATAATTTAAAAAAAATGTACAAACAAGAAAAAAAAAATAAAATAGAAAGAGGTTTTGGATTAATGACAGCTACTGCTATATTACAATGGACTGATACACAAGACCAAAGACATAAATCATATAATGTTAATTCGGGAGGTAATGGGTGTTCAATGAGAACATTACCAATTGGTTTAAGATTTTATAAAGATGATGATATTGATAAATTAATAAATTCATCAATAATATCAAGCATGATTACACATAATTCTCCAATAGGATATCTTGCAGGTTTAGCAAGTGCATACTTTGTAAAACTTGCTATAAATAAAGTTGATATTAATTTATGGCCCTTTTTATTAATTGAATTATATGAATCAGAAAAAGTTAAAAAATATATCAATAAAGATGATGATAATATTTATTATGATTATAGAACTACTGTTCGTATATGGAAAAAATATGTAGAAATGTTTTTTTCTGATAAAAAAGAAAAATTACATTTGAAAACATCATCAAATATAATAGTTAGAATAAAGACTATGATTGAATTAAATGAATCAATAGAATATAATATAAAACATCCAACATTTATGGCTGGCGGCAATGGTCCAACTTCTGTTATAATGGCATACGATGGATTATGTGATTCAGATGGTAATTGGGAAAAATTAATGTATTATACTATGTTACATGGAGGCGATAGTGATACTGTAGGAGCTATAGCTGGAGGATTATATGGAATTGTATATGGTTATAATAATGTTCCATCACGATTATTAGATAATCTTGAAATGAAAAAAGAATTAATTGAAATTGGAGAAAAATTATATGAAAAATATAACTAAATTTACAAAATTTAATGTTGTACAAATTGCATTAAGTCATCGCGAGATCTATCACCATTATACATAATATTATCATTTGATGTGTGTAGGATTACAGTTGGAAATCCGCGTACTCCTAAATTATTACATAATTGTTTATTTTCATCTTTTTCACAATCAACTAATTTTACAATAACATGTTTTTCAAGATCTTTTTGTAAACCATTTTCGAGGTCACTTAAAAAATGTCTAGAATATCCGCACCAATTAGTATAATATACACCTAATACTTTTTTATTGTTATCTTGTTTTTGAACGTTTTGAACGTTTTCAAGTTTTTCACTATGCTGATTTTTATATATAAGATATATTAAAATCAAACCAACTAAAATCAGAATAAGCAATGTTTCACAATTCATAATATAATATAAGATTATATAAAATTTTTAATATAGTTGATTTAATAAAAAATAAAATTTACAAATAAAATTTATAAAATAATATAAAATAATATTTTTTCTTATAAGATATATATATAGATGTCAAACTCAACCTATGAACAAATGGAACCATTCTTTGGTGATGTTGCAAAACAAGCTAGACTTTATGTAACATTAAACTATGATGGTTCAAATTATACCGACTGTGCTCATGATTCAAAAACAGTTTTAAGCCATCCTATCTGGGCTCTTATGAATGCACGCAATTACAACGGTTTCAACGATACTGAAAAAACTTCTGGTAAATGTGTATTATCCAAACAATTTGTAGATTTCATTCAAAAAGTTGCAGAACATCACAGAACAATTGATCAAGTTGGTGACGCAAAATATGAGTTAGAAGGAGCTAAAAATGTAGGTTCAAATGTATATAGTGCTTGGAGCGGTCTTACACAAGATGCACGTGATTTTTATGAACAAAATATAAATTTCGTACATAATAACAAACAATTTACAACTTCTGTAGGCGTACGAAGTGAATCTGTACGTATGAATCTTAAAAAACATTCTGGTGAAAAAGCTGGACACACTGTTTTTGGTCATTGCATTCCCCAGCTTCCTCCAAATACTGTCAATGTAAATGGTGAATCTTTAGATGTAAATCACTTACGTGATTTATATAATAATACAGTACGTAATGTCTCTGTTGGCGGTTATCAACGCGGCGGTACTATTCCTGGTGTTGACGCATGGACA
>Ga0194133_10009359_pt1 | contig 11226 bp, 2 predicted proteins | sample TA2KigOf40mmetaG_FD_155448 | JGI IMG/M metagenome (GOLD analysis project Ga0194133, IMG submission 155448) | Freshwater microbial communities from Lake Tanganyika, Tanzania - TA2015055 Kigoma Offshore 40m | ecosystem: Environmental > Aquatic > Freshwater > Lake | place: Tanzania: Lake Tanganyika...
TAATATTACCAATCCCTTTAAAGAGGACTTATTGAAAACTAGTATCATAACTACAAATAAAAAAACAGCTTGCACATTACAGTACTACATTTTACAGAAAAGAGTGAGGAAACAAGAGCTTTGCAACTCATAGAAATGTCATTTGAGTTTGTAAAATACCTCAAATTAAGGTTGTATTTGTATTTTGTATACGACTCATACATTTTTACAACAGTTTGCAATGTTATAAAAACTTTTTAAGAGTCAATGACTGCACATGCCTCACAACATTTCTCGAGTGCAGGTTGGCCTCAGGGGTCTTCAGGCATCTAAGGTGGTTGCTCTGAGATGGAAAACTGGGCTTTGCTTGAGTTCAAGTCCGTGCCCCTACCCAAGGGAAAAACTATCTCTCCTTAGTTGCCAGGCCTGGTTTCCATCACACATTCCTATTCGCAAATCAGGCTTCAGAGTAGGCTTCAATCGAGTTGACCGCGTCGGTTTTGTCAAAAGCATTAACTGAAAGTCAGAAACAAAAGCAAAAATTAGTCAACTATTTTAAAGAAACTCCTCTTGAGATTAATTCGAAGTAGATGATCAGTAATATCTTTATGATCAAAGTCAATTTGCTGGAAGATGTTTGTGATCCGATTGGTTATAGTGTATCTTGTCCAATTTTATGAGCTGAGGAATTGTAAAATCTACTTTGAAATACCAAAAGATGCTCTGACACAGATTGAAGAGCACTTTTCAATAAAAGATTGAATTTTGACTTCTTCATGGTAAAAGATAATGATGTGTACTTATCTGGATGTTTTTGCTATTATATTCTGTTTGGTACTGTTAAATTGGTCTTGGTGCACGTGTCAGGGTGAACTGCAAAGGGGTCTCAAAGGATGTCAACAACACATGACGTCACTAACGATCAACTCATTGGTGGGTTTTCCATCAATATGACAAAAAAGGGGGTGAAAAAATCAGAAATAACTTTTGATAAGAGACAAACAGTCCTCTTTTATATTAAACCAAATGGACGAAACTAATGAGGAAATTATATATCTTAGCCAAAAATGATAAAGTGTATATATCCTCATCACTAAAAATTTTCTCTTTTTGCCTCTGTCATAATGAGAATGAAAGTGGTTTCCTGGAGTATAGCTATATGAGAAACACTCATCCATCTTAGAAGGATTTGACAAGTGCTACACTATCAAAGAAAAACTTGAGATAAGCATCTGCAGAAACATTCCTGTAAACTTTATATAAGAATTGTCTTCAGATTTTAGCACTTTAAAGAACAATCAATATAAGAAACTCTTGCACAAATAAAAGACCAAGAGAGGCTGAATTGTTTTTTAACAGAAACAACCTCTTTTCATAGCAATTTGAACATGTGTGTTGATTCAAAGGTCAATCAGACAAAAAAACTGGATTGTTAATGAAAGAGGAACATAGGTGGAATATGTTTTAAATGTAACGTAATATAAGTCTGGCTATTCCGACTTAAGTTCTTCCTATAATTAGACATGCCTTATTCTAACTACTCATATTTATGAAACCAAAATATATACCTTTTAAACCTAACTATAACATATATCATTTAAACTAATAAATGATCATACTAAGACTGTAAGAGGGGTTCTATATAGCCATCAGTTTCTTTGCCCTCCAATTAAGAGAACTGAAAACATCTTTGCTTAACTGTGCAGAAACAGAAGCCTATTTATTTTTTTACACATATGCTGACTGCAATTGCTAAAAATACAGAATTTTTGCTGTAATTGATAAATAGAAGGCACGTGATATGAAGCATCGTAGACAATTTTAATTTATTTTCTGCAAGCCTTTCAAAAACAGCTCTAATAGAAGCCTGAGATTGATTCAGAAGTAACTTAATGGGACAGAAGATCTTTTTTTGTAAAAATGTTCCTTCAAATAAGCTTAGAGTTATACTTTTGTAAGAAAGTTTTATTTCTTGGGCATTTTCATTTAGAAGTTTAAAGTTGAGGTATCTTAAAGATCTTAAGATATAAATCAAAAATTCACATGTGAAGATTTTCCATTAAGTCTTATCTGTAAACACTTGCATATCTATGGTTGTATCAATTAAGTAAAAAGGTTGTCACAATGATTAACGAGGCATCATCCTTTCCCCTATATCTAGTTTGAAAAGAGCTACAAATCCTCTGAAACATGAGACAAAAATTGTCAACACACTTAGGAACTTAACCCGAACACAAAAATGGCCATGTTTGAAGTAAATTGTGAGATTGATTGGGACATTTTGACAAAAAAATTATCGTTTATTTTTAATAAATACCATATTATAACAATTCTTAAATGTTGAATGTGCATAAAACAATTATGTAATTTTTGCCCAAACCATGTGACACTTTTCTGGTCAGGAAACCTCATTTGCCAAAAGAATAATGCAACCTCATTTTTCCAATTAATATCTATACATTTACCATATATTTCTATTAAACAAAAAAAAAGTAAAAAACCAAAAATAAACAGCCTAGAATAGATGCAAACTCATGAATGTTTCCAATGAAAGTAAAAATCCATTCTATAAGAAAAACATTTTTGTCAGCAACAACTTATATTCCAGCAATATCAGCACAAATCATGGAAATCAGATGCTCAGCCTAATTTCTTTTGTTAAGGGGCCCAAATGTGGTTTGGATAAACTTATTTTACTACACTCCAAGAATGTATTTCTATCTCCCTTTTATGCTTCACTAATGTCCATTCAATTTTGACTCTAATTCTGTGAAAAAACAGACTTTTTCACATAAGACAATTTAAAAATGATTTAAACCCAAGTAGGCTTGTTTGTTATCACGACTCTCTCAATTTTGCCAGATCTATAAGGCACAACAACAATGATCTAAGTGAATCCATCCATCCAGAAAAAACGACTTTCACTTCACTGCAATCAGATCACTTTAGAAGGGGATCTTCAAAGTGATTTCAGAGAAGTGTGATTTAAGTGGACTGAAACTTTTAAAAATTGAAAAATAGCAAATTTTCCAAAATTCAATTCAGAGGACATTTTTTGAGTAGATCATCATGGTTTAATTGACACTTGGAAAAGGGAAATTTCACTAAATGTGAATTTTTTCTCAGACATTTCATATGGAAATTTTTGTTCATTGAGGTTAAATGAAGTAAAAAGTGAGCAGAAATCAGTAATAATAAGAACTTTAGAAATGCAAAACTTTTAGTTAATCTTAAGCCATATTTGATTGGTTATTTAGTAAATTGTTTTTGAAAACAAGCTTGTATTTTTCCTCCAATTTAGCAAATAAAAAGTTAATTCAAGAGGAGACTTTCATGATCTATGACACAGAGGTGAAAACTTCACAAACTATTAAAGTCCTAGGAATCCTCAACCAAACAGACCTTAAAAGGAAAGCACATGTGGAAAATGTTTAATCAAAAGTCAAGCCAAAACTTTCACTGTTAAAGAAGATTAGAAGGAATCTGGAACTTTAAGACTTTTTATAGGTTGCAACTGCATAACTTTATAACATCCTATATTATGGAAGCCCTGTCTGGCTCAAATGCATGTTGGATGTTAGTCTGTGGAAAAATCTCAAGGCACTGAATTACCGAATATTAAGACTACAAGCAGAAAAAAGCTAGACTTGCAAAAGAGCAACCCCTGCTAGTGCTATTAATTTGTAACAGCAATTTTTAAAAAAAAATTGCTTGGGGTATAATTGATATTGAAATAATGACAGTCCATGATGACTTAATCCTCCTCTCCATTGGGATGGTGACAAATGTTGCCAAAACAGAATTGATGTATTTCTCTAGAAAGCAACTCTTTGTTAAACCTAACCTTGAAGTAAAAGGTCAAAAAATTCTTCCTGGTAAATTTCTCAAGGTGCTTGGGATAAAATTCGAACCAGATCTTGGGTGGAACATCCATATCAGAAATGTCATTGGAAAAGTCAAAGGTGTCCTAAAGAAACTTTGCTATATCTCCAGATTTACAGATAGAAAGGACATAATAAAAATTGTCACTGCACATGTGTTTGGAACACTGTTCTATGGTTCCGCAGTCTGGTTGAATGAGTTGACAAAATCTGTTCATTGGAGAATCATAAACTCCGTACATTACAGAGCAGTAAGACTTGCTATAGGTGACATCAGAAACAAACTACCAAGGTTGTCTGTTGACCGTGTTAGTAAGCGTCTCAGCCCTCATCAGTGGATGTTATATTCTAATGCCAAGATGCCCATCAACCTGATCAATTTGGAACACATGATCTTAGACTATCCAAAACTTTAAAAATCAGTGTTACATTAACCAAAGAAGACCAAAAATGGCAACTGTCACGGACTTGTCAAGACTAAAAGTGGGGCTTAATGCCTTCCGAAACAGACTTCAATGTTTGAAGAAAGTCCAATTTGAGTGGCTTGGAGGCATAAGCATGCACGCTCTTAGAATAAACTTGAAAAGAACCTTTATGCCTGCTTACCAGTGATAGTGATAAATGCCAAATTTTGATTTCATTGCTGTTTCATAATAACACGTCAAATTTAGTTTTTGTTTATCATATGCGTAAGATAACTCTTAAAAAGTTAATTTTATTCAGGCATAATGATGTAGTTTTTGATGGAGCTTGTCAATAAATACAAATAAGCCCATTATATTTTCCCTCCAATTTCACAAATAACAAGTTAGTCCTTGCACCCCCAGAGAGCTGTTTTGCCCGTCTTCAACCGCTTCAAGGCTCCACTTTTTGACAATCACACCAATATATTCACAAGCTGGCACTTTATTGCCTCACACTCAACCTACCTGCTTGGTCAAAAAGCCTTTTTTTGTATTTGTTTTTGGAAAATTCAAACAATATTTTTCTCTCTCTAGTATTATTTGATCTTCATGGTTGATAAAACAAACAATTAATCTTCAGAAAGTCTAAACACAACAAAAGTCTTGTTGTGCCTATCAAGCAAACATCGATCTTTAGACATCAACAACTCTTAAGTGAAAAAATATTCTCGTTTCCTTTTGTTCCACAGCAAGGCTTTGATGTTGCAAAGACCACTTTGCATGGGTGACTTGGGATAAGATAGCACTTTACAAAAAGAAATTTCATTTTGTAGAAAGTATTCATCAAGATGTAAAGTCAAAAGATTTTCAACAACTTGTCTAGAGCAAAGTAATATCTCTCATTCTTGCAACAATCTGTATATTTTCTTGTAAATCTCTTAATATATTTGGTTCCAATTGAGAAATAAATTCAAAAAAAAAATTCTTAAACTCTTTAGGTTGTATCTTTATAGTACAATACTTTCAAGAAAGAAGATCTTCTGGAAGATTGAAATTTTTTTAGTTCGGCTCCTTGGAGATTAGACAACCTTGAAAGCTAAATTTGACTGTGTCTTTGTTTTATCTTTTAGAAAATGGTCGCTGCGGCTGAGTGGTCATGGCATCAGGCTGGGAATCTGAGGATCCAGGCTTCGAACCCTGGCGGCTCTAGTCACCATTTGGCCCCGAATCGCGAATAAAAATAAAAAGTGATTCCCAGCCAAAAACAGTGTGCCTTTAATTAAAAAAATTTGCAAGGCGCATTTTAAAAGATTAAAAAAATATGGTTTAATGAGCCGTTTATGTATGTTTTAGAGATGGGCCCTGACCCGACCCAAGCTTACTTTTGACCCGCATTAAATAAGAGGCCGACCCACCTTTGACATGGGTACTTTTTGACCCGACCCAAAGATATTTTTTTTGACCCGAAGGGAAAAAAATTGAAAAATTTGACATTTTTAAGGGAAAATTTTACAAACCTAAACTCAAACCATAGATGGCTGACCCGACCTGACCCAACCTGAGCAACAAAAAATTGACCCGATGTTCTGTGAGACTCTGACTGTCGTTGGTCGACAACCTGGCATCTTTCTCCTTTTGACCCATCCCTAGAGGAGCTGTGGTCTATTCACCTGGATGGAGCAAACCTATACATCTACATCCAATAGGAAAGCCCACAGCAGAGCGAACAACCTCTAATACTAAAAGAGCCCAGGCCAACACACTCCCATTAGGCCTTGCAGCCAGAGTGTACAAACTCATAGACATTTTTTGTGAATTCTATTGGCTCTTACAAAATTTTGCATAATTTTAACATGTGAAATGAATGAGAATTGTAATAAAATATACAAATTAGTATTGACCAGCAGTAAATAAGAGGCTGACCCTCCTTTGACCCGGGTACTTTTTGACTCAGCCTGAATAGATTTTTTTGACCCAAAGGGAAAAAAATTTAAAAATTTGATGGTTTTAGGGGAAATTTCCAAATTCAAACCCAAACCATAAATGGCTGACCTGGATCCATCACTTATTAAAATGGTGTAAACATCAGTCTTGAAAAAAAATTTGGTACAGGGTAAGGTTAAAAAATGTAGATATTAGAGTTAAAATTTTTATTTTGGCTTTCTTTGATATGTTCTAAAATGAGTTTAGTTTATTTTTGGAGTGGTTTCTGGAAGAATTGTTCGAATCAAATTAAGTCCTGGACTCAAATTGAGTTTCAAACAATGAACATGGGTATGACGAGAAACAAGTTTTTGTAACAAATAGAGGTTGGGGAGTTGGAAAATCCAGACATGAAAGACTGAGAAGGGATTCAGTGAATGAATATAAACTCAATCAAGGGAAAGTAATTCTGAAAATGGATCAAAAACTTCTGTTTTACAAAAAAGAATTTTGAATTTTCCAAGATTACCTTTCTTTTGCATAAAACAGACTCATTCAGAGGTTTTAAATGAAACCTTTGCTGGCCAAGGATATAACAAGATAAGATTATTATAAGTATGATTTAATGGAGAGAATATTTATTTGTGTTTTTGACAGTTGATAACACTATCTAAATTTTGATTTCAGACACTCTTCTTCTGTAACCCAACCCGAGCATTCTTTTGACCCGCAGTAAATAAGAGTTCGACCCCGCTCTGACCCGGGTGCTTTTTGACCCGACCCGATGAGATTTTTTGATCCAAAGGGGAACAAATTGCAAAATTTTGGAATTTTAGGGGAAATTTTCCAAACCCAAACCAAAGATAACTGACCTGATCCAACCTGCGAGCAACAAAAATTTGACCTGACTTGACCCGGGTCAAAAATGTTTGACCCGGACCTAACACTACTTATGACCCCAAGATAAATATAAAGTTCTGGAAATAATTTTTGTCATTTAAGGAACTTTCTTTCATGTTTTTTTTAATCATTTATAGCACGCCTTGCAAATTTTTTGCCATTAAAGGCACACCTCTCTTGGCTGGGAATTACTAAGTTGTTTTTGTCAATCCAGGGTCAAAGGTTGCCAGGCCCAAGATTCGAACCCTGGACCCTCAGATTCCCAGCCTGATGCCATGACTATTTGGCCACGGCGACCCATGGTCTTTGGAGAATTCATATTTGTTGAAGCATTGTACACAGGTCTGGGTGAGTCTCTTACATTATTTCAATTCAATAATCTTAAAGTCGATGTAAAGCAACCACATAGGACAAAGAAGTGGAATTTGGGTTTGCGAACAGCCTAATCCATCTTGCTGTTCAGCTGGAAGAGCAGGTAGGGGTGGCTGTTACCATCCTGCAAAATATTGGTGGTATGATTTTTCTTCATTGTTTGGAATAAACTGTGTTTGATAGCTACTTTTTCCTTGCCTGGCAGTTCTTTCAAACACAAGTTGCTTTGATTCAAAAATATCAAAATGTCTTTATGGCTTTATTTTTTGATTGTCTGTTTGAATTTCAAACTTATCTGTTCTGTATGAATTCAAATTTTTAAGGAGGTCAAAATAAATACACCACACCTTTGTAATCATAAACAATCAAAACGATGCAGAATATTGGAGAAAAAGTAAAATTACACAGGCCTATCTAATGGGATCTGAGGGTTCTGAGTGCAAACCCTTGCATTTTGACCTCGGATAGCCACAAAAAATTAAATGATTAAATTCACAAGGCAAACTATTAAAAGTAATTAAAAAATATTACCCAAAATTCCAGCTCATGTTGTTTTTGTTGGAAAATCCACCGTGACTTTCAAACAAAATTATGCTAAACTTAAGCTCTTTTTAATAATTATTTCACAAGCTAGTTTTTCAAAAGTCGAGATTTTAAGCGTGGAAACAACTTTTCAAAATCTTTTCCTTTTAGCAACATCAACGCCTCTCTGGATCACTATAGAAAATTAAAACATTTTTGATAGCTTTTCTAAAATTGTTCTTCCTAGGTTTTAACTAAAAATATACCTCTGAAGTAAAAGATGAATCTGAGGGTCCAGGGTTTGAACCCTGGCGCTCCGGTCAACTTTGGACCTTTTGTTTTCACAGCACCATTGGTAGGGATCGCCATGGCTGAGAGGTCATAGGCACCTGACTGATAACTAAGATCTAAGGTTGTGGTTGTCGGTTCAAACCCCAGCCGCCCAAGCCAGCAATTTTTCAACACCGGATAGCAAAAAAATCAACAAGGCACTCTCAGTCAGGGTAATAGTAATCTGCAGTGGCCATAAACTTCTATGGTGGGACTCTTATAAAGGTGTTGGTTGCGCATCAACATTGCCTGAGTCTATACTGCACAAGATTATTATTATTATTACTGTAAAAATAAATATTCAATAATTAGAGTAATAATGGCAAGAGTGAGAAATGAAGAAAGGTCAATTGGGCCTTGGCTTTCTCCACAAAAGCAAAGTTTCAAATGGTGATTTCCAACGGGCTTCAGGGAATTCAGTGTTGTCAATTTCTAGTTAAAACGTCATAAACTAAGAAAAAGTGAATCATTAAAGCGAATAGATAAGTGAGCAAGACGTTATTTGCAGCGGAGAAGTACTTACCTAGTTGTATTCATTTTGATAAGAATGCACTTCGAGGATAACTATAATATGCTGTCACCACCTCTTTGTCAAATAATTTTATCTAAGCTAAGAAGATGCATAAAAGGAACAATTCCTAGGGTCAGATAAATCAGTTTTTTGAAATCATCCAAACTGGTTTGATCGATAGGGAATTTCTTTATCAATAACTCTTTATCTGGTAGCTATAGTTGAAAGTTGTGGGAAAACTAGAACAAGATTTGTAATTGTCTGACAGCAAGCATATAGCAAAAGTTAGTTACTGTTCAGAAATATTTATTGGTTTATCGATTGAATTTCTTGCATTAAAAAAAAGGACAGTTAAATAATGGATTGCTCTGTGGAAACAATAAACAGAAACCTAGATCTAGAGACAAAAGAAAAAATACCATTTGAAGGAGAGTTCTACAAAGAAGGTGATAAAAAATTCTCAAGGTTGAAAATTATTGACTAAAATTTTATCCTGAAATCTAGATGGCAGCCTCACATGGCAGTTTTTGCTTCACCGCCTATATGAAATTTTCGAGAATGATTGTGTCAACATTGAAGAGGTGGAAGAAACCTTGAGTTTATATAGATCTGACCCTCGAGACTGGTCTCAATATGCAAAGTTTGACAAGTACAAATATACAAGAAATTTAGTCCATGAAGGCAATGGAAAGTTCAACTTGGTAATTATACAATTGTACTAATAATAGAATTTTGTGCAGCAAACATCAAGACCAATTTTTGAAATGTCATTTTACTTAATAGAAACACATCCTAAAACTGGTGTAATTTGTCCGCTTGTGTGTGATTTTAATTTTACATCTTCTTTCACACCCTCCAAAAATGCTCAAATACACCCACATTTTGCGTGTGTAGATTTACATGTTCTTTTCACACACATAAATACCAGCGTCATTTGAATTTATGTGTGTATCCTACCAAAACGTGTCTCTTATTTTTGATCAGGCACCCACCATTTTTGCCGACTTTTATAATATTTTACCGTTTTTTATTGTATTGTTTTTTGCCACGCCCCCTTCTTGCCTCCGTGACGGTACAGACATTAGGGTTTTATATATATTAATTAGGTTTTTTTGGTGATCAATATGTTTTAAATTCCAGATGATTCTCTGCTGGGCTATTGGAAATCAGTCTCCCATTCATGATCATTCAGATGCCCATTGTTTTGTCAAAGTACTTGATGGAACTTTAAGAGAGGTTGGAATACAATAGCCAACACTTTTTAGCTTTTCTTTCAAAGAGTATATTTTTGTCTAATTTTACAGATTCGATTTCATTGGCCGGAAGAAGAATCGAATCTGGACGGGTCACTTGTTGAAAAAGAAATAAAGGTGTGCAGTAAAGATGAAATATCTTACATGAGTGACAAACTTGGTCTGCATCGGGTTCAAAACACTACCCATAGTAATTGTGCAGTTTCCTTACATCTCTACAGTCCACCATTTGGTGCTTGTCAGGTTTGAAACAATTCACATATGTCTGAAAACAAATTTGACTTTTCAAAATCTATATATTCAGGTATTTGATGAGCGAACTGGAAAGAAATCCGTGGCTCCAATGACATTTTGGAGCAAGTTTGGAAACAGATCTTCAAACTAGTAATTCCAAAACTTTGTCCTTTTGGCTAGCTATAATCCTAAAATATCTTCAACTCGACTTAATGGACTCTAAATAAATATGCCTGTTATTTTTAAGAATATAATTATTATTAATCTCAAAACTTACTATGTGTTAACTTGCTCAAAGCCAATTTTTGTATTAATTAATGAAAAATTTACAAATAAATAAAAAAAATTAATGGTTAATGGATAATTGAAGAACATCAATGATGCTGGAGGATTGACTTTAGAAAATGTTAGTATAACTTTAACTTAAAAAACTCAAAGAGCATTAAGAAAAGAATAAAACAACAATGAGAGGCCTAGATTTTAAAGATATCGTATATTTATTGCAACCAAGAATATTGTGTTTTCCACGATCGATAATCTCATATCAGAAGATTCTTCATCTGGGAAGCTCGTTAAATCAGATATTTTATCTGATGTCTGGGTTTCTCATTATACATCATGTTTCTTGTTTGGTGTCTGGAGAACCACATTTGTGTACTATCTATCTGTATCTTGATTAGGTTAGGATATATATGAACTCATGTATGGAATCTGAAGTTAAGTTGAATAAAGATTCAAAACGAACGACATTGTTTTCTTGCTCACAGTCAAGGTCTGACAAAGAGAAAGAGGGAAGGGTGGAACATCTGACTGTTTAAAGGTCATGTTAGTGTTGGGTCCAGGGTCAAAAATTTTTGATACTCATGTCTGATCACTCTGAATCTGGAAATTCCCCCCCCCCTCAAATCCCAATATTT
>Ga0194133_10009361_pt1 | contig 11224 bp, 10 predicted proteins | sample TA2KigOf40mmetaG_FD_155448 | JGI IMG/M metagenome (GOLD analysis project Ga0194133, IMG submission 155448) | Freshwater microbial communities from Lake Tanganyika, Tanzania - TA2015055 Kigoma Offshore 40m | ecosystem: Environmental > Aquatic > Freshwater > Lake | place: Tanzania: Lake...
ACATCCGCTTCGCCTCGAGCCCGACGCCCTTGATCTTCTTCGTCTCGCGATCGATCGCGACGACCGACGGCTCGTTGAGCACGATCCCCTCGCCTTTCACGAAGACGAGGGTGTTCGCGGTACCGAGGTCCACGGCGATCGAATTCGCCGTGAGGAGCCCAGCGGGATTGAAGGAGGGCCAACGCATGATGGGGATCTGACGCCGGCACGAGGCCGGGAGGGGGCGTCCGGGACGAATCGAGGAACCGGAAACTTATCCCCGAAAACCCTGATGCGACAACCGCTTACGTCGGCGGGACACGGTCTGACCCCACGGGCGGTTCGAACCGGACCGGGTACTGCACCAGCTGCGCCACAGCGACCCCCGCCTTCCTTGCCGGGAAGAATCGCCGGTCGGCCAGACTCCGCCGGACGGCCTCGATCAGCAGGGGGTGGGTCGCCGAGACCACCCCGAAGGTGTCCATCCGGACCTCCCCCGTGGCATCGACCACGAATTCGACCTCCACGTCCCCCGGCATGCCCGCGTCAAAGAGCGAGTCGGGGTAGAGGGGAATCACCTCCGTCCCCGCGATGGCGCGTGCCGGCTCATCCACGGCGTCCGCGGTCCACACCGTCGCCTCCGCGACCAGCCGCGCGAGGACCTCCGCGGGTGCGGGATCCCCGCGCCGCGGACGTCGAGCCTTCGCCTCCCCCTCGCGCGACCAGAGCACGATCGCGCCCCCGCTCGACGTCATCATCCGGCCTCCGGTGAACTGCGGCGGCACCGTTGCCGCCCCCGCATAGATCTCGATCCCAGAGAAGCTCCGGAGGTCGAAGGCATCGAGGTCCAGCTCCGCCGCCGTCATCGGGTTCCCATCGAGCCAGACCAGGGGGGCGACATTCGAGCCACGGATCCGATACGCGACCCGTCCCCCTCGAAGGGGGACGACCTGCACCCCCGGGACCCCGCGGATCAGGTCGGAGGGGCGCCGGAGTCCGCGGCGCTCGATCTCCTCGGCGGTGAAGAAGCGCCCCATCCCCTGCGCCCGGCGCTGGTAGAACCCCGCGAGGGGCCCGCGCACCTCACGGCGCCCCGTCACGGTCATCGCGGGCAATGGGAGGGCGAGGCGCCGCAGCGTGCGCTCCGTCGACGTACCTGACGGGAGATCTTGCAGACGCACGGTATCGGGGCGGAACCCCAACCGCCGGAAGACCACGACGCGGGCGGCACCAAGCGAGGTCTCGGAGAGACGGAACCGCCCCGCGAGATCGGTCTCCGTGAGCGGCGCGCCACGCGGCAACGCGATACCGGTCTCGAGCATCATCTCGACCGAATCGATCCGCACCCCCGCGAGCGCGCGCCCGAGCTCATCGCGCACCACCCCACTCCGCACGCCGGCCTGGGCCGAAAGCACACCGGCGGCCGAGGTGCTTGCCACCCCGACCGCCAAGAGGACCCGCCGAGCGACGAGGCGCATGATTACTTGACGAACTGCTCCGGCGCGTGGTACTCCATCCCGAAGGCCTCGGCGACGCCCTGATAGGTCACCTTACCGTCGACCACGTTGAGCCCCTTGAGGAGCGCGCCGTCCTCACGCAGCGCCTGCTTCCATCCCTTGTTCGCGAGCTTGAGCGCGTAGGGGAGCGTCGCGTTGGTGAGCGCCAGCGTCGAGGTGCGCGGCACCCCCCCCGGCATGTTCGCCACGCCGTAGTGGATGATCCCGTCGACCGTGTAGACGGGGTTCTCGTGCGTGGTCGCCTTGATCGTCTCGACGCACCCACCCTGGTCGATCGCCACGTCGACGATCACCGCCCCCGGCCGCATCAGCTTGAGATCCTCGCGCCGGATGAGCTTCGGCGCCTTGGCGCCCGGCAGCAGCACGCCGCCCACCACGAGGTCCGCCGTCGAGATCTGCTCGAGGATGTTCTGCCGATTGGAGAAGATCATCTGCACGTTCGCCGGCATCACGTCGCTCAGATAGCGGAGCCGCGGGAGCGAGGTGTCCATGATCGTCACCTTCGCGCCGAACCCGGCCGCCATCTTCGCCGCGTTCACCCCGACCACACCGCCACCGAGGATCACGACCTTGGCCGGCGGCACGCCCGGGACGCCGCCCAGGAGCACGCCACGCCCGCCGTAGAGCTTCTCGAGGTACTTGGCCCCCTCCTGCACCGCCATGCGTCCCGCGACCTCCGACATCGGGGTCAGGAGCGGGAGCTCTCGCGTCGAGAGCTCGACCGTCTCGTACGCGATACAGGTCGCGCCGGAATCGAGGTGTGCCCGCGTCAGCTTCTCGTCCGCGGCGAAGTGAAAGTAGGTGAAGATCGTCTGCCCCTTCCGCATCCGCGGCCACTCGACCGCGATCGGCTCCTTCACCTTCACGATCATCTCCGCCTCCTTCCAGACCGCATCTGCGGTGGGGAGGATCTTGGCACCGACCGCCACGTACTGGTCATCACCGAAGCCAGAGCCGTCCCCAGCCCCCTGCTCCACATAGACGGTGTGGCCGGCGGCGACGAGCGCCTCCGCGCCAGCGGGGACCATCGAGACGCGATTCTCGTTGGTCTTGATCTCCTTCGGGATGCCGATCTTCATGGGTCCGATGTATGGCTTAGGTGGGTCCTAAACGCAGGATCGTCTGCCGAGCTGCGCCGTAGAAGTCTCGGCAAACGGCGGCCACTTCTCCAGAGGTCACGGCATCGACGCGCGCCAAGACCTCGTCCAACGGGCGGTACGGTTCGTTATAGAGCGACACGGCAGCGGCCCGATACATCCGCGCCGAGACACTCTCCATCGAAAGGGTGATCTGCCCCTTGAGCTGCTGCTTCCCCATCGCGAGCTCGTCGTCGGGGATCCCCTCCTGCATCAAGGCGTCGAGCTCCGCGCGCACCACCGCGGCCGCCTCGTCCGCCCGCTCCGGGGCGCACCCCAGGTAGATCCCCTGCACCCCGCTCCCGGCCAGGAAGTGCTGGTACGAGTGCACCGAGTAGGCGAGCCCAAGCTCCTCGCGCACGCGCTGGAAGAGCCGCGAGCTCATCCCGCCGCCGAAGAGCGTGTTCACGAGCATCAGCGGGTAGCGTCGCGGATCGCCGTGCGGGACGATCGGGTTCCCGAAGACGAGATGGAGCTGCTGCGTATCGCGCTCCACCGCATGCTCGCCTGGCGCCACCGGGCGCGCGGGGGGCACCGGGACCTTCATCGCCGTGCCCCCGGGGAGCTCGCCCCACCCGGCCGCGAGCAAGACGTCGAGCAACTGCTCGTGCGAGCAATTCCCTGCCGCTGCGACGACCACGTTGCTCGCCCGATACGCGTGATCATGGAGCGACCGCAGGTCGGCGAGCTCGAGCGCGCCGACCGATTCCTCCGTCCCGAGTATCGAATAGCCGAGGGGGTGTTCGCCCCAGAGCAGCTCGTTGTGCAGCTCGAAGACCATGTCGTCCGGCGTGTCCTGCACCATCGCGATCTCCTCGAGCACCACACCGCGCTCGAGGTCCAGATCGCTCTGGCGAAGCGCCGGGCGGAAGATCAGGTCAAGGAGGACATCCGCCGCCTGCGGGAGATGCTCGTCGAGCACCCGCGCCTGATACGAGGTATGCTCGCGCCCGGTATAGGCGTCGAGCGACCCGCCAAGCGACTCGAGCGACAGCGCGATCTCGCGCGCCGACCGCGTCTCCGTCCCCTTGAAGACGAGATGCTCCAGGAGGTGCGAGACCCCCATGAGCTCACGCGGTTCATGGATCGAGGCCGAGCGGACCCAGGCCCCCAAAGCGACCGACCGCACTCCCGGCATCTGCTCCGAGAGTACGGTCAGTCCATTCGGCAGGACGGTCCGCTGAACGCCGCGTTCAGCGGCGCCGGTCGCGGACGTCGGGGTCACTCGCGGGAACGGCCTCCGCGGCCACCACGGGGACGATCCCCGCGAGGACGGCGCTCGCCCCCTTCGCTCCCCTCGCCACTCCCCGACTCGCTCGGGGTGGCGGCCGGCGCCTCAGCGCCGCCCTCCGGCTTCGGCAGGAGCGCCTTCATCGAGAGACGCAGGCGGCCACGTTCGTCGCGCTCGACGAGCTTCACCGTCACCTGCTCGCCCTTCTTCACCACATCCTCGGGCTTCTCGACGCGCGTGTGGCGCATCTCGGAGACGTGGAGGAGGGCCTCGGTGCCCGGCATGATCTCGATGAAGGCGCCGAACGCCGTCACCGACTTCACCGTGCCCGTGTAGGTCTCGCCCACCACCGGCTCCGCGGTGATCGCCTGCACCATTTGGCGGGCACGCTCCATCGCCTCGCCACCGACCGCGGCGATCGTGACGAGCCCCGAATCGTCGACGCTGAGCTCGGCGCCGGTCTCGTCCTGGATGCCACGGATCGTCTTCCCCTTCGGCCCGATGAGATCGCCGATCTTCTCGGGGTTGATCATCATCGTGACGATGCGCGGGGCGTACGGCGAAAGGTCCGGGCGCGCCGCGGGGAGCGCCTTCTTCATCTCGCCGAGGATGTGCAGACGGCCCTCACGCGCCTGCGCGAGCGCCTCGGTCATGATCTTGAGGTCGAGCCCCTGGATCTTGATGTCCATCTGGATCGACGTGATCCCCTGCTCCGTCCCGGCGACCTTGAAGTCCATGTCGCCGAGGTGATCCTCGGTGCCGAGTATGTCGGTGAGGATCGCGTACTTCTTCCCTTCCTTGATGAGCCCCATCGCCACGCCGGCGACCGGCGCCTTGAGCGGGATGCCGGCATCGAAGCAGGCGAGCGAGCCGCCGCAGATCGACGCCATCGAGGAGGAGCCGTTCGACTCGAGGATCTCGGAGACGATGCGGATCGTGTAGGGGAACTCCTCGAACGCCGGGAGGACCGCCTGGATCGCGCGCTCGGCGAGCGCCCCGTGCCCGATCTCACGACGGCCGGTGCCGCGCATCGGCTTGGCCTCACCCGTGGAGAACGGCGGGAAGTTGTAGTGCAACATGAACGACTTGGTGGTCTCCTTCGCGTCGTCGATGTTGTCCATGCGCTGCACGTCGTTCGCGGTGCCGAGCGTCGCGACCACGAGGGCCTGCGTCTGCCCGCGGGTGAAGAGCGCGGAGCCATGGGCGCGCGGGAGCAGCGATGAATCGATCGAGATGGTTCGCACGACGTCCGGCTTGCGGCCGTCGACGCGGAGCCCGGTGTCGAGCACCTGCGCGCGGAGTGCGTTGTACTCGATGTCGCCGACGATCTGGCCGACGAGCCCCACGTGCGCCGGGTCGAGGACGGTCGTCATCTCCGCCTTGACCTCCTCCTTCACCTTCTCGACCGCTTGGATGCGGGTCGCCTTGTCCTTCTGGTTGATCGCGGCCTCGATGCGCTTCTCGGCGGCCTTCGTCACCGTCTTCTTGACGTCCTCGGGGATCTCGGTCCCGGTCCACGCCATCTTCTCGGGGCGATCGACCTTCTTGAGGAGCTCTTCCTGCATCGTGACGAGCTCACCGATCCCCTTCTGCGCAACCTTGAGCGCCTCGACGATCTCCGCCTCGGAGACCTCGAGCGCACCGCCCTCGACCATCATGATCGAGTCGGCCGAGCCGGCGACGATCATGTCCATGTCAGAGAACTCGAGCGCCTGGAAGGTGGGGTTGAGCACCCACTTCCCTTCGACGCGGCCGACGCGCACGCCGGCGATCGGACCCGCCCATGGGATCTTGCTGGCGCTCAGCGCGAACGAGGTCGCGATGAGCCCGAGCACGTCGTGGTCATTCTCCTGATCGGCGGAGAGCACGTAGATGACGACCTGCACCTCGTTCTGGAATCCCTCGGGGAAGAGGGGCCGGATGGAGCGGTCGATGATGCGGCAGGAGAGGATCTCCTCGTCGCGGGGGCGTCCCTCGCGCTTGATGAAGCCACCGGGGATCTTCCCCGAGGCGTACATCTTCTCCTTGTACTCCACCGTGAGGGGGAAGAACGGGAGGGGGCTCTTCTTGTCGCTGACGGTGACCGCCGCGAGGAGGACGGTCTCACCGTAGGTGATGAGCGCGGAGCCGGCGGCCTGCTTGGCCATCCGCCCGGTCTCGATGATCAGGGGGCGGCCGGCGAAGGTCCGCTCGATACGTTGCATCATGTGGGTTTGATCCTGACGATTGCACGAAGCGCGCGATCCGCAGCAGTGCGGTCGCGCGCTCGTGACGTGGGGCGCTTAGTAGCGGAGGCCGAGATCGGCGATGATCTTGCGATAGGCGTCGACGTCGGTCCGCTTGAGATAGTCAAGGTGACGACGCCGCTTGCCGACCATCTTGAGGAGCCCACGGCGGCCGTGGTGATCCTTCTTGTGCTGGCGGAAGTGCTCGGTCAGGTAGTTGATCCGGTCCGTGAGGACCGCGATCTGGACCTGGGAGGACCCGGTGTCGGTCCCATGCTTCTGGTGCGAGCTCATCGCCGCCGTCTTGTCGAACGCCATCCGATCTGTCCTTGCCTGCGCTGCGCAGTGCTGTGAATGCCTAATCGTTGGTAGCACACAAAGTTACGTCGCTCGAACCCACCCTGTAAAGGGGGGCCGAACGCCGGCCGAGCCCTCCGGCCGACCCTGCCAAGGTCACCCCCCGAACCACCCCAGCACGAGCCGCTTCAGGTCGTTGAAGGTGACCGTCAGGAAGAGCGCCGCGATCACCGCGAACCCGATGCGCGCGTACCACTCCTTCACCATGCGCGGAAAGGGGCGACGCCACGCCGCCTCCGCTACCTGCAGCACCACCTGCCCACCGTCCAAGAGCGGGATCGGGAGCAGGTTGAGCACCGCCAGATTGATGCTCAGGAAGGCGATCAGCGACCAGAGGTTCTCCATCCCGTTCTGCGCCGCCGCCACACTCGAGCGCGCGATCTCCACCGGCCCCCCGAGCTGCGAGACCGAGACCTCCCCGGTGAGCAGGTTGCCAAGCACCCCGATGACGTTCCCCGCCATCGCCCAGGTCGCCCGCCACCCCTCCCGCGCCGCCTCGCCGAGCCCGACCGACTCGCGGATCACATCCTGCTTGACCCCGACCCCGATTCGGCCGACCACCACCCGTGCGCCTTCGGCCGTGGTCGTCTCCTGCGCCTCAGGGACGACGGTGACGCGCACCGTGTCAGCCCCCCGCAGTAGCTCGAGCGCCACCGACGTCCCAGGCGCCGCGGAGATCTTCGTGAGCACCTCCTCCCAGCGCGTGACGGTGGTGCCGTCGATCGTCACCACGCGATCCCCAGACTGGATCCCCGCGACCTCCGCCGGACGCCCCGCCACGATCGAATCGACCACCGGCGGGACATACCCCGTGCCGTACCAGGCGAAGACCCCTGTCGAGACCACCAACGCGAGGATGATGTTCATCGTCACCCCCGCGAGGAGGATCACGAGGCGCTGCATGAGCGTCTTCGACTCGAACCACCGATCCGCCGGGATCGGATGCGGCCCATGCGGGATCATCGAGTGCTCGTCCCAATGCCGCGACTTCTCGGCCTCCGGTGCCTCGCCTCCCCCCTCAAGGACCTGCGCCGTCTCGTCTTCCTTGGACGCCATCCGCACATAGCCCCCGATCGGGAGCCAGGAGAGCGCGTACTCCGTCTCCCCACGGCGGCGACTCCAGAGCGGAGCGCCCCATCCCAGCGAGAAGCGCGGCGCATAGACCCCCGCCCACTTGGCGGCGAGGAAGTGTCCGAGCTCATGTACGAAGATCACGAGCCCCAAGACCAATAATGGTGCGAGCCAGCTGAGCATCACCGGAACTCCTGCACGAGGGAGCGAGCCGCCGCATCGGCGGCGAGCAACGCGGGAAGATCGTCACCAGAGCGGTCGCCGAGGGCCGCGAGCGCGTGCTCGATCGCCGCCGGGATCCGCGCGAATGGGAGCGAGCCGTCGAGCACCCGGGCCACCGCGACCTCGTTCGCCGCGTTGAACACCGCGGGCGCTGCCCCGCCCTGCCGTCCGGCCGCGATCCCCAACCCGAGGGTCGGGAAGGCATCGTGCCGCACCGCGTCGAAGGTCAGTGGGCTCGACGCCACTGGATCGAAGCGTGGTACCCCGCCGTCGGTGATCCGATCCGGATAGCCGAGAGCGTAGAGCACGGGGAGCTCCATCGAGGGCACCCCTATCTGCGCGAGCACGCTCCCGTCCTCGAACTCGAGCATCGAGTGCACGATGCTCTGCGGATGCACCACGACCTCGATCCTGTCGTACGGGATCCCGAAGAGCACATGGGCTTCGATCACCTCGAGCGCCTTGTTCGCGAGCGAGGCGCTGTCGATGGTGATCTTCCGCCCCATCGCCCAGGTGGGGTGGTTGAGCGCGTCGGTGAGATTGGCGCCCTCGATCTGCTCGCGAGACCAGGTGCGGAAGGGGCCACCCGACGCGGTGATGATCATCCGCGAGACGCCGCGCAGCGGGAGGAGTCCCGCACCGGCGTCGGTCCCTCGCGGCACCGGTGCTACGCGCCCCGCCGCGCACTGCAGCAGCGCTGAGTGCTCGGAGTCCACGGGGATCACCTCGCCCGTGCCCTCCCGCACCGCACGCGCCACGAGCGCGCCGCCGACCACGAGCGACTCCTTGTTCGCGAGCGCGACGCGCTTCCCCGCTCGGAGCGCCGCGAGGGTCGCCTCGAGCCCCGCCGCACCGACGACCGCATTCACCACCACATCGACGTCGGGGTGCTGTGCGGCCTCCACGAGGCACGGCGTCCCGCGCCCCCATCTCGCCGGGAGCGTGGCCCCACCATCCTGAACGAGACCGACGTACGTCGGCAGCCAGCGCGCCGCGGCGGCCGCGAGCCCCTCACGATTCCCGTTCGCGGTCAGCGCCACGAAGTGGAAGCGCTCCGGATGACGCGCCACCACGCGCTGCGCCGTCTCGCCGATCGATCCGGTGGCGCCGAGCAGCGCCACACCGGTCCGACGGCTCACCGCCCCACCGTGAGGAGCGCCTCGAGGAGCACGTACCCGACAGGGAGCGTGAAGAGCAGCGAGTCGGTGCGATCGAGCACCCCACCATGGCCTGGGATCAGCGTGGAGCTGTCCTTCACTCCCGCCTGCCGCTTGAGCAGGCTCTCGACCAGATCCCCGATCTGCGCCACGATGCCGATCACCACACCGAGGATGATGATCCCCGTGAGCGTGAGGCCGAGGCGCGCATAGGGCTGCAGCAGGAACGTCACATAGGCCCAGGTGCCGATCACGCTCAGCACGAGCCCACCGATCGCACCCGCCCAGGTCTTCCCGGGGCTCACCGAGGGCATGAGCTTGCGTATCCCGAACGCCTTCCCGACGAAGAAGGCCCCCGAGTCGGTGATCCAGGTGAGGACCATCGGGAGGAAGAGTAACAACGATCCGGCGAGCGCACCGATCGCGAAGCGATGATATCGGAGCGCATAGGCGAAGGTGAGCATTCCGCCGGCGTACCAGATGCCGAAGACCGTCGTCGCGACCGATTCGATCGGGTGCCCCGTCACCCCGCGTCGCCAGAGTGCCACGGAGAGCAACACCGGCACCACCAACGCGACCGCCGGGAGCGGCGGCACCGCATAGCCGAGCCGCGCCGCATGGGCCACGAGTGGGAGCGAGGCCGCGAGTGCGATCAACCATCCCATCAGCGGCTGCGCCCCTGCTCCCTGCGCGAGGCGCCCATACTCCCACGCCGCCAGCGCCGACGCGATGGCGAGCAGCGCCGCCAACGGCGCATCGCCCACCCAGACGATCCCCACGAGCACCGGGATCGCCACGACGGCGAAGAGGATCCGCTTGGTCAGCTCAGACATGCGAGCCCCGCCCCTGTGCGCTCAGACCGAGACGCGACCGAAGCGACGGTCCCGCGTCTGATAGTCGAGGATCGCCTCGTACAGATTCGCCCGCGTGAAGTCGGGCCAGAGCACCGGCGAGATATGCAACTCGGTATACGCGAGCTGCCAGAGGAGGAAGTTCGAGATACGCCGCTCCCCCGAGGTGCGGATCAGGAGATCGGGATCCGGTCCCCCCGCGGTGAAGAGCCGGCTGCTGATCGCCGCCTCGTCCACCTGATCCGGACGCAACGTCCCCGCCGCGACCTCCTCCGCGATCCGCCGCGCCGCGCGGACGATCTCCGCGCGCGAGCCGTACGAGATGAAGAGGTTGAGCACCAAGGTCGAGTTCTTCACCGTCTGCGCCATCACGCGGTCCACCGCGGCCCGCGCCTGCGGCGCCAAGCGGTCGAGATCGCCGAGCATCTGGACGCGCACCCCCTGCGCCTCGAGCTCATCGGCCTCGCGCTGGATGTACTCCTCAAGCAGCGACATCAGCGCGCCGATCTCGGTCGCGGGGCGCTGCCAGTTCTCCTGCGAGAAGGCGAAGAGCGAGAGGACCTCGACCCCGGCCTCGATCGCCCCCTCCACCACCTCGCGCACCGCCTTCATCCCCTGCCGATGCCCCATCGGCCGCGGCAACAGGCGCTCCCGCGCCCACCGCCCATTGCCATCCATGATGATGGCGATGTGCTTGGGCAGCGGCCCGTGGCCGCGGATCTGGGAGAGGAGGACCGGGGCGGTCATGTGAGGAGGAGGCTCAGACCTCCAACAACTCCGCTTCCTTCGCCTTCATCGCGGCATCGATCTTCGTGATCTCCTCGTCGTGCACCTTCTGGAGCTCCTTCTCGGCGTGCTTCACCTCGTCCTCCGACACACCGGAGAGCTTCTTGAGCGCGTCGCGCGCATGGGTGCGGGCATGGCGCACCGCGATGCGGCCATCCTCGGCGTACCCATGCACCTGCTTCGCGAGCTCCTTCCGGCGCTGCTCGTTCATCGCCGGGAGCGGGACGCGGATGATCGCGCCCTGGATCGCCGGATCGAGCCCAAGGCTCGACTCACGAATCGCCTTCTCGATCGCCTTCGCCTGCCCCTTGTCGTACGGGGTGACGACGAGGAGCCGCGGCTCCGGCGCCGAGACGTTAGCGCACTGATTCATCGGCATGTACTGGCCGTACATCTCGACCTTGACCGAGTCGAGCATGGTGGGCGACGCCTTGCCGGAGCGGACCGAGGCGAATTCGCGGCGCGCGGCCTCGACGCCCTTGTCCATCGCGGCGCGTGCGTCCTTCAGGATGGCTTGGATGGTCATGATGGGAACCTCAGGTCAGGAGACGAGGGTGCCGACCGGTTCGCCCCGCAGTGCCTGCGCGACGATGCCCGGCGTGTGGATGTTGAGCACGATCAAGGGGAGCGCATTCTCCTTGCAGAGCGTGATGGCGGTCTGATCCATCACCTTGAGCTCCTGCTGCATGACG
>Ga0194133_10009362_pt1 | contig 11224 bp, 2 predicted proteins | sample TA2KigOf40mmetaG_FD_155448 | JGI IMG/M metagenome (GOLD analysis project Ga0194133, IMG submission 155448) | Freshwater microbial communities from Lake Tanganyika, Tanzania - TA2015055 Kigoma Offshore 40m | ecosystem: Environmental > Aquatic > Freshwater > Lake | place: Tanzania: Lake Tanganyika...
CCCTCTTTTCTTGTATTTTGTTTTTCTACCAGAAAATACACTGGGCAGTAATATTGCACCAAAAAAGTTTCTTTTCATCATGAAAATTTTTATTTAACACTTTTGAGTTCTTTCTACCACAGGATGACTGTTCCAAAGTTCAATTAAACCCTGATCCACTGAAATATAATATCAAACTAACCGTCGAATCCCTAACAATTACTACAACATGGTCGATCGTAAAGTGTAGGAGTGAAACAAAACCTGAATAAAAAATCATCACGTCTTTGTAGCCTTCGGACCAACAAAAAACTCAGGGATCGCCATAGTATAATAGACAGTTAACCATGGTTCTATGAACTTGGAGGGAACAAACATTTGAAAAATGGGGGCTAGAAGAGATAGACACAAATCTTCCTTTTCGGAAATGTTATTGAGGTTTTTAAGTAAAAAATGACGTTATTTTTTAATTTTGTCAAAGTGACGAGACGTGTATCTGCTCTGACCTGAATAATTTGATATAATTGCCATTGTGGTCATCCATCTGTGCATGGATTTTTGCTCTTGATGTATGTGATCTTTTTTGGTTCTCTACTGCGGCTGTTGCAATAGATTGTCGGCGATCCATGAATAATTTTACTTCTGCCTTTTGGCCTCATTGTTATTCGCAATGCACTCCTCTATTGTTTTGGTTATACCCACAAAAACCGTTTCTACATGTTCCTTTACTTTACCATAAAAATTAGACTTTGAAAAGAAACAAATTGATGAAATTTTTTAGCTTAAGATTCTTTTTCATTCAAAAAAGATTCAGGATTCTTACATTTCGGCGTAAGTTCTTTTTTCTTTGATTTTTAAAGAAATAATTGAAGAAGCTTATACTTTTCGAGTATTGGTCTGATTTTCCAGAAAATTTAGAAAGAAACCATTTGTTCGACCTTATCTGAAATAAACTATTGAAGTGTTTATAACTTAAAAATATTCCAATGTAGGGAAGGGCGGGCATGGGTGTGTAGACGAGAAGCTTGCTTATTAAAAAGAATTGCTAAAGTACGAGATAGGGTTGAGTTGCTCACAGTGGAAGAGTTTTGTAGATTTTTTTAGAAAGTTCGAAAGAGTTCGAGCGAGAGCTTCGGTATTTTTGAAAAGTTTTATCGATCGATGGCAGCTAAGGAGGAGCCTTAGATTCTGTTTTTGGCCAATAACGCAGAGATAACCCAGACGGTTTGCTAGGTTCCCTTAAAATTTACAGTATTGATTCAATCTTCTCCTGAATGTTGCTCTCTTTGTTCTTTTTTTAGAAACTTATATAAAACTCAATTCATCACTGAAAGTTTGTTACCCTTTTCATAAAAACATTGTCGAATGTGCAGCAATTTCAATAAGACATATGGAATGAATTGTAATGTTCAAGTGTCAAATAATGAAACTTTTATTGTTTTTACTCATCTTTTTTAATAGATGTTATACTTTTGTGTTAGAAAAGTAAAAAGAGAAGAGCAATTGGCCAACAGACCGAGGGGTAGGGCAGAAAATAAAAAAAATGCACCAATCAGGAGAGAGCCTTAGGGTAGGGGAGTTGAGATCACGAAAACCAATATTGTTCTAAATATGGTTTTCGTTAGTCTGATTTCTGTTTTGTGGTTCGATCAAAACAAAGAAGGAGAAAAAGACATTTGACAAACTTGTTAGTCAACCTTATTTGATTCACTTAAATGAAATGAAAATAGGAGGACAATTTTATTTTGATGATGAATACTTATGGGAAAAGACATTGCATGAATACATTTCTAAAAATCCTAAAGGCTGTTAGTCACAAAAGCGTGTAATTTTTATTCTTATTAGGATATCGTACCATTTTGAAATTTTTGCAACATCTATTGTACATTCGAAGTTAGAGGATTGGTGGTTATTATGTTAAACTCAAAAGGATAGTTCTCGACATCCTTGAGCAGGCCAGCCAGCAGATGGACAAACAACAAAGCATTGTTTTTATTTTTTGTTAATATAACGAGTTGACATTCACAACATCTGAAAAAATCCTTCTACGGACAGAAAAATAGATTTGAAGGCGTGGAACTATGGCAACAGGAATGAACATCATTGATAACAAACAGAATTAGACCAAGTTAATGAAAAAGCAAAACGCAAGTTTTATAACCACTTTTCATAAGCAAGGTACACCAAATCCTTGTTTCTCAAATTTCACCAATTCTTTTAAAACTAATTGCAACTCTACGTCAAAGAGGGTACAGCTGTTAAAAGAGACAACAAAAGAAATTTTTTATCCTCTACGTCCAATACATGTCCAGCCAGTCCTCTTTTAATTAATCCGTCTTTTGTAACTTGCCAGTAACTGAATTCAAACTAACCCTTCCAGAGTTATTTAAAAATGGTCTTTAGTATCTTTTAAACCTTTTAGAACTTGTTTAAAAAGAAAACCTTTAAGATTGAGGAAAAACTTAGTTAGTCTTTCGAAAGAACGGCGAAATTTTTCACCCACGGACTGGTTACTGATTGGTTCTTTTTAAAATGGTGCGATCTGGCTTGCTTGGTAATGCAAAGAAAGCTAGCTCTGGAGAAAAAAGAAGAAAGTTCGTGGGGTCTGTGCTTCCACCAACTTTCTTTTTTCTTATTTAAAAAAGTTTTGTCTTCTCCAGAAGGACTCATTCCATTTGAGCCGAATCTTTTTTATTTTTACAAAAGTTTCACACTACTTTTCAAAACTTTGAGATCGTTATGAGAGACTTTTATAACGCAAGAAATATTGTTTTAAGATCAAAATTTTAAGGACATTTTTATCCATAAGATTACACTTAGATAACTTTTTTAATTGTGAGGGGGAGGGGCTGAATTATCACTTTGTAACAATATATGTTGTCAATTTTCAAGTTTTGCATTTGAATTCTAAAGAATAGTCTTTTTAATTTTCATTTTTTCGATATTGACCTATCATTAAAAAAATCGACCAGAAAATTATTTTTTAAATTTCTACTTTGAAAAAAAAAATTCTACTTTGAAAATCACCACATTACACTTTTACACTCGAACTGGGTGATCATAGTGTGGAACTCTAAGCAAGTAATAGTGACCTGACATGAATGACCTTGAAGGAAAAGTCACTAGGAGACAGCAGTCCCCTACTATTCTTAGTTTTTAAGATTCTTTAATGGCTCAGACGTAATCCTGTAAGTCCTCTATTTTGTTGGTGTTGAGGGCTTTGTACAAAGGTCTTAGTTGACTGCCTGGGTGTAGTAGGGTTGCATGTGCACGTAATCACACAGCAATATAAGACTTGTTTTATTTTTTAATCATTTGGCTATGAAGATGGTTGTGAAATCGTTAACCTGATTCTTTGGAAAGGTGCAGCATTTAAAGTACCTGATAGTAAAATTTTATTTTCTAAGCACGAGAAAAGAGCTGCTGATAAACCAACTTTTTGTTTAAACCTCGTCTGATTACTGTAACAAATTATCTGTAATGCTTCATTGCACTAGATAATAAACATTTTCAATTAAATTCAAATCAGATCAGGAGACGGTGACAATTATAAATAATAAAATATGTACGTTGAAAAGAAACTAAAGGTTTAAATAAAGAGTCGAATAAATGCAAGCCACAAAGTTTGACATAAATAATCAAGAAATTAGTATAATTACGATGCAATTCAACATAAAAGATAAAAACTAAAATACTGAATCTAAAATGTTATTTTTTTCTCTTTTGCTAAAACTGAAAAGTAAGAGTGTTTGTTAAAAAGATCATAGTGCGTGATGTAGTTTTTTTTATTGGTATCTTGATAAATCACTCTCATGCACAAACTTAACAAAGAACTGGAAAGAGTTGAACCGCACATGGTTACGTAACCACTTTTTGCGAATGTAAAATTAAATTACGTTTAAACAATTCATAACGTACCCAACATTAGTTTTATCTAAACACTATTCATATAATAACATTCTTTTCTTGAAATTATAAACATAGTTATTGATTGCATTTAAAAAAATAGATTAAATGAAACCGAGAGTTTTCTTTGATTGCAACAGAAAAAAGTTCTGAGCTTGGCCTTGAAAATTGCAAAAAAATGCAGTTGCAGTCTTTGTCTAAGACAAAGCACCTAGTGTTTGCCAGTAGGCCTACCTGTGCCGAGAACTTGGCAGGCGAATTCCGATTGTGGACCATCGTAGAAATTTTTTTACAGCAATGGAAACAGAAAAATCTTTTTTCCTCTTTCTTACTTAGTTTAATCTATGGTCATTCCCATTATAAAGTTTGATTTTTTATATGACAAAATAGGTTATTTCTAGGAGCAATTTTTTGATGGAATTTCTAATACAAGTTCATCAACAGGCACCTTTTTGTTTGAACTCATATCTGAACAAGAATTACTATTACTTTGCTAAATGATTTGACAGAGGCTTTAAAACTTAAAGTCAGGTAAAAACCATCAACAAAGGACTGGAACGTGTTATGCAACAAGTGTTGCAGGAATGCACCAGTCACGGCACACTAACACACATATGACGGTAACAAATCATTCTCACTAACTTGAGAGTGAGAGTGGGCCAGAATAAGCTTAATACCAAGAGGCCCTTGTTGCAACTGTCAAAGAAAAGGGTTCATGGACAATCTGGTTATTACTGAAAACTAAAAAGCGAACTTGAATTGGGAGTTGAAACTAATTAAATGTGCCTAAAAACGTCTCCTCAAGCAAGTTTTTAAATGCTCAGTTAACTGACCTCTCTGTCCGCTAAATCCTCCATCTCGACGTCGTGGACCTCATGAGATACGTTGGCAATACCGGGGACGGTATTGATAAGAGTATATGGTCCTCGATTTTGCAAAGATTCGATCAACATCTCTGCTGATGGGTCACATCCAAATTGAGAAAATGTAAATAATACTGAGTATTCAAGTTCAAACGTTTAAGCCTGCTTGGCAACAGTGAAAGAACTACGACTGAGTGCGAAAAGTTAAAAAAAATTGTAAAGATTCTGACACACTGACTCGGATGGATGCATTTCAGGCTCTAAGATAAAGTTGCAGTCGCACGCCTAAACTCATGTGTTGCTGAGTTTTTTATTGTCCCAGGCTCCCAGCAGGCCAAGAAACAAAGCAAGGCTTAAACTTTTCGCGAAAGTCAAGCATTGTACCGTTTAGGCATTTTTTGTAGAGATGACTAAAAACTTGACGTAATCTTTTCATTCAAATTCTTGTGGCTAGTTTTGATAATTAAGAGCTCGAGAAAAAAAGCTGAACAAATTGTAACGACCCTAACCCTAACTTTTTTCCTTGCCAGTTACATATCTGTGGAAATGCACTTTTGCGCCCGGCTACTAAGCAAAGCTGCACGGGTAGGATTGTATTGCAAGTTCTCTTTTAGGTAGATTAGCGTTGCAAAAATCTCAAAAGGTACGTCATGTGATAGCGATTTAGCAACAAAGACAACGGCGCACCCTGTTGCCCTAAGGATTTCTTTGAGTATACATGCTGAACAGGTTCTAGGCACAAGCAAATAACGTACCTAATCAAACGACAAATAGTAAATTATTGCCAAAAATAATTTCGTCGAAAAACATCTTGGATCTATCAGTAAGTAGTAGACCTACACACCTCGCCAAAGTGTTATAATCCATATTATTTGTCGTGCATAAAAAAATCGCGGTTCAGGCGAAAGCTTTTAAACTGGCGGCGTCAAGGCTCGGCCGAAAACGAAAATTGTCGCAACCAACGGAAGGAACCACTGTAAAGTTACCGCAGAGCAGAACTCGGCGCATCACTATGTTTTAAATGTAGCTACAAGCACCACCTAGCGGCTCATTCTATGATTAAGTACAAAGGAAAAATGCCGTTTTCTTTCTGCAGATGGCGTAGTATACCAGAGGAAAAATAATTTTATCACCGACGATTCGGCATTTCTTTGATTTAATCAATTAATCAGAAAGGAAAAAGTGAAGAAGTAACGAAATTTTCAAGAGAGCTAATTTTTAAATTGTGATTGATTAAAAAAATATGTATTTAAAATCAAAAATCACTTAAAACATGCAAACATAAAATTTATGAATTAAAGATTAAACAAAAAATGTAGTTGGAAATCAAATAATTTAATGGAATATTTCATGAGGCATTTTATCGTACCTTTATCAATTCAATATTCATGATTGGAGGGAATAGGGGCGCTGATGCGTCTTGATTGTTTGCTAGATTCTCGGTTTCTTCCTGCGAACATAGTTCGAGAGATTAATTCTTTTGAACAAATAAATTTATTTGTCTTGACATAAACTTTCATAAATAGACAAATTTTAAACTTCAATAGAGAAAGTTGAAATTTTGAGAAAAATTGTCATCAGGCTATTTACTTTTGTTTACCTGTATTTCTTTTGACTCTGCCAAAATCTCTTCAGCGAGGAGGTCATCTTCTTCTTCAAGTTCGTCCTCACTTCCGTTGTTCAATGTGGGTTCTATGGCTGCTTCAGAATTTTCTATTGAAGAAAGATCCTCCGACACGAGAACTTCCATGACAGCCTCGTTGCGTTCAGATTCTTCCACCCAACCCGCTCGTTCCTGTCTTGTCTCTTCGATTGTAAGTGATTGATGGGTCCTTTTTTCCTCAGTTTGACCATGCTTTTGGAGAGTTGAAGTATATTGGTATTGATAACCATGATTTGGTTCACAATGGTTGTTGGGTTGTGGCTGACTGTTATCATGCCTTAGATCTGACAAAAAATTTGCAGGCGTTGAGGGATAGATCAATTCTTCGCCGTTTAACAGTTTGTTTGGACGTCTTAGACGAAGTTGCTGATGGTGCTGCTGATGGTGTTGCAGCATTTGAATTGCTTGAAGCTTGTGGAGCTCCCTTAATGCGCTTGGCAACGAGTTGTCGAAAGCAAGATTAGCGCGTAACCGATGTAAGTGCTTTAATCAATGTAACGTTTAGTTGAGACTTGTAAATTAAGGTTGAAAAAAATTAGATTCTCTACCTGCAATAAAATGTCAAACCTTTGCAGACGATCGTTCGACTCAGTGTGAGGCAACTCAGTTACGGTGGGCATGTCCATTTTTCTTTTTTTCACTGGTCAATCTCAAGTGTCAAAGAACTGAAAAAGAACTCGAGCGAGCGCTTCCAATGAAAAACGGTCAGATCGATTCGCTTAAATTTTGCTTTCAGTCAAAAGGTTACGAAAAGAACTCTCCAAAAACTAAAAATCGTCAAGAAAACTGCAACCTTTCGGTTGGGAAGTCAGAACAGAAGTAACTTTGGTAAATTTGCTTGAGTCACATCCTCAACTTTTCTTCCTTTCTTTTTCCTTTCTTCTTTTAAAGTATTTCTTTCTTCTTTCCTTCTTCGAATTGATCTCTAAGAGCCAGAGAGGTTGCTTAAAAAGGACGGACTATGTTGGATTTTTTATCTCGTAACTCGAACCCAAACTGTGTTTGGTATCGGTCTCTTGCTCTCTTTTCTAATGAAGAAGGCACGTAAGAATTTCATTTTTCCCATTTTTCACCCGGGCAACGAGAGTTTGGTGTTCTCCAAAAGCGTACTGATTACAGATGGACGAAAGGGGGAGCTTGGGCGATACAGAACTTGGTGGAAAATATATTAGTGGGTTCCTTATAATGTCTAAGTACCAAGAATGTAGAAAGTGTAATATTTTGGTAAACCATTCCAGCTCTCTTCCTTTCATGTGAGGCTTTGATTGTACTCGGTTTTGGACTCATGAAAAGACCAAAATTCTCTTGCTTATTCTTTTGACACTCATCATTCTTTTATTTATAAGCACGAGATCTACCCTCCGAAAGATGCTTTCATGTTCATTGCTTTTTTGCAAACGTTTTTGTTTGTCCCTCACAAATTTCAACCTTATTAGCATTTGTTTGAAATTTGAAAGAAACGATTCCTTTTTTGAGCATTCAAAAGCAAAGATTTTTGGGTTTCATCTGCATGTCTGCCGTTTTCTACATGTATGAAAGAATTTGTTGCCGTAAAGGGGAACGAAAAATCCATCCGAAAAAATTATCCTAACAAAATTATCCTGAGCAAATAACTTTAAGTTTTTAATCTTTACTTGATTCTATTAAGTAATGTTTATACATATCAAAGTTATTTAAGAAAAGCAATTCTTCCAGCTCATTTTGCTTTCAGAAACTATTTAACATCGATTTTTAAAATGCAGTTGTAACTATAAACATTTGAGCCTGTTTTAAGTGAGTTTGAAGAGAACTATTAAGCAAAATTTACAATTTTTATATGCCGTTTGTATTTCATTCTTTGACTGCAACAAATGAAAATGAAATGTACATCAACCTATCAACTTTTTACAAATATTTTCAACACGATATCAAAATACTTAAAAGCTGTACGTTAGAGCTCGAAATTTCTTCTCTTTAGAGTTTTGGAAAAGTGATTTAGAGTAAAGAAACTGCACTCATAGGAAAATGACGCGCCAGAATTCAGGGATTCCATACAAAACTGTAGAAGATGAACTTTCTGCTGGCAAACGAAACATTTACTACTCAGAATTTTTCACTTCAAAGTAGAATTTTTTACAAATCTCCGTACAAATTACTATCAAATCAAAATCTAGCCAAATCGATTTCCAACAATATTTTTGACTGCCACGTTATTTTTGAAAAATCTTGGACAGATTGTTTTTGGTACCACATGGCATATTAACGACTATCAAGAATGGCATATTGTCGATTTTCAAGAAGTAAGAAATTAAGAATGAAAGTATGCAGTTGTACAATAATCTAATTTTAGAGCTATATAAAATAGATCCTAGAATGACAAGTTGGAAAGAGACAATATTTTCAATATTGGCGTCATTCTCAAGCTGAGTTTTTACGCACAGCTTTTAAAAACCATTCATCTCAGCATATAATTCGTGTGAGAAGAAGCAATGATTGAAAAAATCGAAACTACGTTTTCCTTTTTTCTCTAGTTTGATTCGATAAGTACTAGAAGTTCTCTAAGAATAAAAGCCAATGTTTCATGAACACTTTTAGGATAACACGAATATCAAAAGTTTGGTAATCAGAAGAAAAAAGGCAAACCATTTCTGTCAACTGAAATTTTGCAATCAATCCTTAGTTGAAGTTGGGTCCGAAACCCAACCAATTGTCGAATTCTCATCCTACCAACGTGAAGTTTATCTTTTTTCAGAAAGTCCAATGACTAAAGTGTCAACTAAAAATTCTCGCTCCTTCATTTTTGACTAACTAATTGTCATCAGTAGCCCGCCGTTCGAGGGTTGAGTGAATGTATGCAATCTTGAATAAGTTGAAATGACGTGCAGGTTTGCCTTGGTGGTCTATTGCACGACAACTCACAGAAATTGTACTAAATCTGGGGGTGTAAGTCTCCGCTGTGCGTTAATCGACGTAAAAAATCATATCTTAAAATTTAGTTTAAACTGGTTCAGATGGAGTGTACATTCAATTGATACTTTTTGTGATTGAGAATGGTGGTTTGTTTACTCCATTCATTGAATTACTCGATTAGCTGATAGTAATTTATTTTTGATTAAATTGATATTAGAATAAATGCTCAAATAAAGCTGAAGCAGTAGTCTTTTGAGATTCACATATATTCCATGAAAAAATTAACTACGACAGAGCAGAGAAGAAGAAAGCTTGTTCTAAGAACTGATTATTTTTACACTTAATGAATCGAAGGAGATTAGTGTTGACTTCACATCAGTTAGTTTAGCTGAAAGTTGTATCTTATAGTTTACTCCCTTAAAAAGTTGATTTTGTTGAATGTGTAAAGCATGAGAGGATAAAGTGCTACAAAGGAAATAAATAAATAGTCACTTGATTTTTTTAATAAACGTGAATAAATGAGCAAGAGATAAGTCTCATCAAGTTTCTGCACAACAATCAATACTGATAGAGGTAATCATCTCATTGAAATGATTACTTAAGGCAAATCCAAGGGTCAAAGATTTTGTCCGGTCCAAGTTGTCATAGCCATGAGTTCTTAATTCATTCCAGTTATCGGCCAAATAAGAAATACAGGATTGGGGTTTGATTTTGAATGAGCATACTTTCAAAAGACTTGAAAATTTTTAAATATTAACAATAACTGCAGACTTTCAACTCTGACCAGTTTTGAGACTAGCTCAAAATTTGTATTTTTATAAATGTTTAGAAACTTAAGGTTCTTTCTTGTCACATGATATATACTTTAATCTACAGTCCGAAAAATCAGGTCATTGAAGGCCTTATGCAAAGCTCAGGTTTCATCGCTTTTTTCAACGCCTCCTTTAACAGGAAAAAAGCCTTTGGAAATAACAGTTACTTCAATGAAATTAAATTAAGAAAATATCTTTTTAAATTAGCAAATTTATAGGTCATTTTTATAAAACTATTGAGCTTTTCTTCCATCAGTTCTTAGCAAATATAATTTCAGTCGCACAATGAGATACTGTTCATTGATTTGATGCAAGATTCACCAACTGAATGCTTTTAGATATTTCGTTAAACTTGTATTGTATTTGGTCAAATTTTATAGAATGTACTTTTACAATCATAGGAATTTGTAAAATATTTAATACTACTTTAATATTCAAACAGCTGCACAGTACAGTAACAGAAAATTTCAGGATGTTTTATGCGTTTTTGTCGATACAATTGAAATAAAATCAATAAAGATCAAACCTGAGAAAAAGTTTTATTTGAAATGCTCGTAAATCTGAGTTTTAGTTCATTTTATTTAATAGAAGTCAGCCACCACTTAATCTATTTGAATTTGTGACTTTTTACTTTATTTAACAAATAATTAGCTTTCAAAATAGTAACGTCTTTTGGTATAACTAGCGATTTCAAATACAAAGCAAATGATAATTCATTCATGCAACCGACTGTTAATTGTTGAACAAACTTTTCATTCTTCGTACTATTGTTTTCCTCGATTGTTACTGAAAGTGGCTTTAAATTCAGCTGAAAATTACAAAATAGATCCTGTTTCGTGTATTCACAACCCAGAGAGGATTTGGGGATAAAAATTCTAAAAAATCTCAAGGAAAAGGGCCAAGGCAGGCTAAAAGTCATCGTCTAGGCCGTCCATTGCGTCCTCAGGGTCAGATTACGTGAATGACACTTCATCCTCAGACTCGGAGGAATCAGACAACTAAAGCTTGCACAGCGGCCAGCTCCCTCTCAAGACGAGTGGCCTGGTTATCAAGGTCGGCCAACTCATCCTGAAGTTCGACAATGTGCTCACACCCAGGGTGCATATCAAACT
>Ga0194133_10009364_pt1 | contig 11223 bp, 7 predicted proteins | sample TA2KigOf40mmetaG_FD_155448 | JGI IMG/M metagenome (GOLD analysis project Ga0194133, IMG submission 155448) | Freshwater microbial communities from Lake Tanganyika, Tanzania - TA2015055 Kigoma Offshore 40m | ecosystem: Environmental > Aquatic > Freshwater > Lake | place: Tanzania: Lake Tanganyika...
AGCTGTATTACCAACTGAGTATGTACATACTCTTTGACCACCAGCTAAGTTGACTGCTCTTGTATCTACACAAGTTGTACCCACTGAAGGCATCTCTGTTGAGTTAGTAATAACAGATAGACCGGTGAACACAGTTCCCTTTGCCATTCCATTACCAAAAGCATCAAGAGCGGTAAGTGTTAACTTAGCAATATCTCCTGGGTTGTAAGTTGCTTTATCCCAAGAGGCTTTGAAGGTATAGGTGGAGCCGCGTGAGACTGTAGCCTTTGCATATTGAGACTTAATAACTGCTCCTTGAGCATTTGTAAGTTTCAATTGATAGGTTGAAGCACCACTTAGCGCATTATTTGGAATGACTAACGTTGAGTAACCATATCCTGCTGAAGGGGTCTGCAGAGCTGCAAAAGTCGCAGCAGTTGAGGCAGACAACGTAGAGTCTACTAATGCACCAGTTGCATCAGAGACTGTTGGTTGTACTGAGAGAGGTACAACGTTGCCAGCTGCATCCTTTGCTACATATATAACACCAGCAGCACCAATGTTGTTTACGTTATCACCTTGGTTGGTTGAGAATGAAGGAGCTGAGTTAGCTTCATCAATTGTTAATGTAACAAAATCCCCAGCCCAACTTACAGCTTTGGTAGCTACAACTGAACCGTTTACCGTAATTGTAACAACCGATGAGCCAGCTGTATTAGCTGTTGGCTGCTTAATTAAGAACCAAACTTTACCATCGTTTGATGCAGTAACAGCAGAAGAGGAAGATGAAGTAGCGCCTTGAACTGCTGCTCCTGTTGGAGCAGCTGCGCTAACGCCATAAACTAAAGCACCATTTGTTGCTGTTGCTTGAACGGTTGCAGTAGTCATCGCTGCGTCATACCCATCCTTTGAAACTGTATAGATAACAGCTGCTCGGCCATTTCCACAACGTGATGTAATGTCGTAACTTTCTGTTCCCGCTGTGTCACCTGAAGCCAGGCATGTCTGTTGTTTCTGACCGCTGTAATCGGCACTGTAAACTCCAGATATGCTCGCTGCTGAAACAGTGAAAATCATCTGAGCTACTAGTGATCCAGCAGTTAGTGTGGTAAGACCTGCAACAAGATCTCCTGAATAAACACTGATCGTTGCTGTCGACCCTACTGCTGCAGTAATGTTGAAAATACCACCAATTCCGTCGGTACCAGCACTATCTGAAAACACCGCGGTAGAATTTCCATTAAAGTTATCTCCAGAAAGGGTTACTGCAGCTGTTGCTGTAGCACCTACGCTTGAGAGTGTTCCACCAGTTACAACTACTGACATACCATCATTAGCGGTAGTGCTTCCTTTAGCTAAGAACGGAATCGATGCACTTGGAAATACAAGCGCGGTTCCGATAGCACCGTTTTGCACAGCCAAGAGGTTTGTGTTGGTTGCTGCAACTGTACTAGAAGTAGCTGTAATCAAACCCACCTGTCTGCTGGCTCCCATGTCTCCAGCACCTTCAGCAGTTCCGAACCCTACAAATGATGCTGAACCAGTAGCAGATTTTACGGTTGCAAAATATATAGTATTGGGTACGGCGGCTGCTATGGTTGGTGCGGCATTAGCTTGGGGCGCCGTAATTAACGACACACCCGTTGCTGATAACGCAGATATAGCGATAATCGCTATACGTTTACGAATTGTCTTTGTAGACATTTATTTCCTTTCGTTAGTCGAGATTGAGGATTTCCCATTCTCGGCTCGAAGATCTTTCGATCCTCTAATTCCATCTTCCCTGGCACACACGTGTAATGCCAAATGAAGTTGGAAACTTAGTTTTAATCAGTAGGCGATGGCCCACCATTTGCTTGATCAAGCACAGCTAGCAATAATGTTATGGTCTCAAGTTGAGCAACTGATAGCTCCATATGATCTGCGAACTCAGATTTGGTGATAATCTGCCTTTCTTTGACCGCTAATTTAATTACTGGGGCAGACTCTGGAGTAACTTCGGTAACTATTATAGGAAGATCTTGGTTACTTGAAAGCTGAGATGAGGTGGTGATAGGGAGATTTGACTCATTCCCTGTTAAAGAATTAAAGCCTAGGAGTACAGTAAGTATCAGGATAAAGGTGAGTGCAGCCTTAGATGATTTTCTTGCGACCCCTACTGCTTTCTTATAATTGGTTGAGAGAAGATCTAGGGCAGTAAGGCCGCGGGCTTCATCGATAATAAGCTCAGATAAAATCTTACGAAGAGATGCACGGGCACGAGAGAGTGTGTGTCGAACAGCTGACTCTTTAATACCAAGCTCTTTAGCAATCTCAGCAGTTGAACGGCTTTCGACCTCCCACATAACAAGTGCGGCCCGCTCCGCTGGGGATAGTAAGGAGAGTGCTTGGCGGATGATGGCCGCATCCTCTGCGGCAGATATCTCAATTGAGTGATCTCCAGATGCCTGCCAGATTGACTCAACCTCAGCAGTTGCATCATCTAGTGCGACAAGATTCGGGCGTCTGTTTTCAGCTCGGAATAGGTCTATACAAAGATTCTCAATAGTGCGGTGCAGGTAGGCGAGGGCATGGGAGTCATTAGATAGCTCAGGAGCAGCTAGCATGAATTTAACGAGAGCTTCTTGGACGATCTCCTCTGCCTTTGCCTTATCTTTCACAATCCGATTGGCATGAGTGATGAGCTCAAATCGGTTTAAAGTGTAAAAGGATGAAAATTGGGCAACACTCCAGAAAGCAGGATTTGACCCTACAACTGTTTTGGATACTTTGGCCTTAAATGCCATTTTGCTTTGCCCCTTGCTTTACCGGTTTTTAGTACAGAGCTAGCCGTCGCTATCTCTATTCCCATCCACGGATTGGATGGGTATTTGTAGTGTTAAGTGGACAAAACGGACATTTAACCCCGGTTATTTGATTTTGAATCCACGGGAACACCACTATAGTCAAAGCATAACAGGCAATTTAAATCATGCCCTTAAGGTTTACTGAAAATCAACCGAAAATCACAATTTAGCGTGCTTGATTAAATGAATCTCAAGAGAGTCTGGGTATCGGCTCTTAAAGCCAGTGGACTCCAGCAATTGTACCTGTGCAATCAAAAACCACCTGAGAGCTTGAAATTAGCTGGCTTATATTTAGATCACTGTGTCGGGTAGCAACGATCGCTAAATCAAATTGTGTAGAAGAAAGATCAACACACTTCATACCACGAAAGATTGGGTGGAATGAATCATGGTATGAAACTTGGGCATTGGTAGCCCCCAATAAGTCCCAAAGTGCTAAGGAGGGCGATGATCTTAAGTCTGCGATATTAGATTTATAAGAAAGGCCTACAATGCAAACTTTTTTACCTGATAGGTCGCTGCCTAATAACCTAATTGCTCTATCCATTACAAATTTCGGCATTTGAGTATTTATTTGATCTGCTGTTCTAATGAGAGAGGCCTGCGCCCCAGCTAACTCTGCTTTTTCTGCTAAGTAGATTGGGTCAATTGGAATGCAATGCCCACCTACACCCAAGCCTGGGGTAAATTTCATAAAACCAAAAGGCTTAGTATTTGCAGCCTCTATAACCTCATGAACTGGAATATTTAATTTATCCATTATTTGAGTAAATTGATTAATAAATGCAATATTAACTTGACGGAAAGTATTTTCTAACAGCTTAGCTGACTCTGCAACTTCAGGAGAGCTAACTAAATGCACCTGTTCGCACAAGGTTGCATAAAATTGTTCAGCTTTACTTGTTGCCTCTTGCGTAAGCCCACCAATAACTCTTGTGGTATTTTTAAGATTCCAATTCTTATTAAGTGGATCAATTCGTTCAGGAGCTGATGCAAATAAAACTTTAACACCCGATGGATCAATTATTGGCAGTATCACCTCACGTAAAGTACCGGGATAAGAGGTGGATTCATTAATCACCAACGAGCCATTAACTGCATACTTAGCAAGTGTCCATGATGCCTCTATAACATAACTTAGATCTGGTTCCCCCTTCGTATCAAGAGGGGTGGGCACAGCTATTACATATATCTGACAGTCTGTGAGCAGGCCTTCATTATTGGTTAACTTTAATTTGGGCTCAAAACTTTCAAGGGATTCAATTACATTTGAATTTGTGTCATAGCCGATTACCTCAAAGCCTGACTTAGCAGCTAATTGAGCAAGTGGAAAGCCAACATACCCTTGGCCAATTACGGCAATTTTCATGAAATTATCGTATCACTTACCTGTATGTGAGAGCTTAGTACTAAAAGTCACACCTTAAATTTCTTTAGAATAAATAATATCTTTGATAATCTCATCAATAGTTTTAATACTTTGCCAGCCGATAGCACTATATATTTTTGCAGTTGATGGAACTCTAGATTTTGCCTCTTCAAACTCGTCACCAAAATTATCAGAAAATGATTTATAAATAATTTTAGAGTTTGAATTAGTTATCGAAATAACTTTTTTGGCCAGATCAAGTATTGATATCTCATTTGCACTACCAACATTATAAGCTTCTCCAATTGTTTGATCTTGCTCTGAAAGTAAACTCAATGCATCTACAACCTCACTGACTGAACAAAATGTGCGAGTTTGTGCGCCATCTCCATAAACAACTAATGGTTCATTTTTTAAGGCTGACTCAATAAACCTAGGAAGTACCATGCCGTAATTACCCACTTGCCGAGGTCCAACAGTGTTAAAAAGTCTGGCAATTGTTACTGGGAAATTTCTACTCTTATTGAGATGGAATGCCGTAAATTCATCTAATGCTTTTGCTTCTGAGTAGGTCCAGCGAGAAATTTTTGGTGAGCCTAAAATCCTATCTGAGCTCTCATCTAATAGAGGTTGAGAGTTTTTGCCATAAATCTCGGAGGAAGAGGTCATAACAGTTCTGATAGATCTATTAGCTGCCTCATTTAGAACTATCTGACTTCCAGTGATGTTTACCTCTAGGGCTGAGATTGGATCATTTACAATTTTGGCCACCCCAAGAGATGCCGCTAAATGAAAACATTTATCTGCTGAATCAAGTAATGAGCTGACCAACTTTTTATCTAGGATTGAGCCTTCAAAAATTTTTAGATTGCTTAGGTCAGCTTTAATAGTGAGATTCTCTTTAGTTCCAGCACTTAAATCATCCAGGACAATTACTTGATTACCATCTGTTAGCAGTGACTCCACAAGGTGTGATCCGATAAATCCTGCCCCACCGGTCACCAAAATATTCATAACCGTATAGTAAGGCACAGGCCGACAAATTATGCATTTAGGTAAAGTTACCACCGATTATTACTGCACAATCTGCCATTACCGCAGGCAATTTCTGAAATGTATTTTATTTCTCGATTACGGAGCAATGACTGCAGTAATATAGATTTATGGCAGAAAACATCCCATCAATATCAGCAGAATCTGCACCGACTAAAGTACTTAGAATAATCACAAGAATGAATATTGGTGGTCCAGCAATGCAAGTCGCGGGATTAATGCAAGGTATGGACAAGGGAGTGTTTAACCAAGAGCTGGTAACTGGTAAATGCTTAGATAATGAAGTTGATTACCTAGAGTCTAAATTACCTAAACTTAAAGTAACTAGAATTGAAACTCTATCTCGTAGAGTAAGTATATTTTCAGATATAAGCACTTTAATGTTTTTGATTAAAAAAATTAGAGAATTCAAGCCAGATATAATTCATACCCACCTAGCAAAAGCAGGAGTTATTGGAAGAGTTGCTTCGCTACTAAGTGGCCACAAATCAATTCGAATTCATACCTACCACGGACATCTACTAATGGGATATTTTACTGGCTACAAGCTTGGCTTGTTAATTTTTATTGAAAAATCATTGGCTAAACTGACCCATCACTTAGTTGCGGTAGGTGAAAAGGTTAAGGAGGATCTGATTGAAGCGGGAATTGGCTCTAGCGCCAAATTTTCGGTAATAAATCCTGGAGTTCAGATTCAGCCTTTACCGGATAGACAAAAAGTATTAATCAAATTAGGTCTTGACCAAGAGATTCTTTATTGTGCCTTTATTGGCAGATTGACCAAAATTAAGCGTCCTGATCGAATGCTAGAAGTGGCCCGAGTGTTAAAGAGTCGAAATACAGATATCCATTTTATTGTGGCAGGTGGCGGTGAACTTCTAGTTGAGTGTGAAAACATTGCTATGGCTGAAAAACTGCCAGTGACTTTTCTAGGTTGGCAAGAAGATATAGAAAAGGTCTTGGCAGTCTCAGATTTAGTTTTATTAACCAGTGATAATGAGGGAACACCGATTGCGTTGATTCAAGCTGGTATGGCAGGAATTGCATCGGTTAGTACAAATGTTGGCTCAATTGCTGAGGTAGTAGTAAATAATCAAACTGGGCTAATTACAGATTTTTCAGTAGTAAATATTGCAAATGCTTTAGAGAAACTGGTATCAAATTCTCAATTACGTATGCAATATGGCCAGACAGCTAGCAAGTTTTGCTTCGGTAAATTTCATACTGAAACAATGATTTCAAACTACTCTAAGATATACAAGCAACTTATACTAAAAAAGTAAAACTCTAAAGCCAATTCCTGGCCCATACTTCAAGACAAAGAGCTGGCCAGATAATTTGATCCTGGTCAATTCCATTTTTATGATCTTTTAAAACTTTATTTATTTCTTTTGCTTCAAACCACTGTCTAGACTTAGCAGATTGATCTGTCAAAAAATCATGCGATAGATCTCTTAGCTCGTTGCGCAACCAATCTGCTCTTGGAATTGCAAAACCCATTTTTGGTCGATTCATAATACTTTTTGGCACAAACTTATGTGTTATATCCTTTAGAAGCCTCTTTGTTTTAAGCCCATGTATCTTGTAATCTGATGGCAATTTTGCCATCCACTCAACTAATTCATAATTTAATAATGGTGAACGTAACTCTAGCCCATGGGACATGGTTGCTAAATCTGCTTTTACTAATAAATCTCCAGGTAAATAATTATAAAAATCAATCTCTAGTAATTTAGATAATTTATCTGCTTTGCTAGTAAGTGAATCACCTGTTAGGTGAGTAATTTTGTAATGATTTTTAAATGTATCTGAACTAAAAAAAGAACTTAGATCTTTTTCTAAATTTAAAGAGACTAAACTGTCATACCTGCTATTAATATCTGGATACCTTCTGAGTTGATTTTGAAGCTTGAATCGCTTTTGCTTACTTAGTTCTGTGAATTTACTTAACACACTTATCGGAAGCTTAAGAATTGGTAAAATACTATTGATCCCTTGAAATCTACTTGCAGCCAGGTAACGATCGTAACCAGCACATATTTCATCACCCCCGTCGCCGCCAAAGGCGACCACGACGCTGCTGCTAGCAAATCTAGCTAGCTCGTAGGTTGGAATATATGAAGAATCTGCGAATGGCTGATCTAGCTTTGCAATTATCTCTGAAAAAATTACTTGAGGGTCTGGTTTTAATATCCTTTCGTGGTGATTAGTACCTAGGTATTTTGCAACCTGCCTAGCAGAGTCAGATTCATCATAACTACTGTTCTCAAAACCAATTGAAAATGAATCAATCTTTGTTTTAGAATTTTTTGCTAAAAATCCAGCAACTAAAGTTGAGTCATATCCACCACTTAGAAAAATTCCAATGGGCCGTTCTGAGGCCAGCATACTATTTACAGTTTTATCAATTAAATTGTATGTTTGCTCCAACGCCTCAGGGTATGAAATTATAAGCTTTTCTTGAAAATCTATTTCCCAGTATTTAGAGATGGTTACTTTGTTTTCTTTATAAACTAAAATATTTGCAGGAGCAAGTGAATTAATTTTTGAATAAATTGAATTAGGAGCGTGAATATAGCCATACCTCATTAATCCATAGATAGAACCTTCATTAATTGATTTATCTGTCACGAGAGGTAGAAAGGATTTAATCTCTGAACCAAAAATCAAGGTGCCATCATCTTTTTGATAGTACCAAAGCGGTTTTTCGCCTAACCTATCTCTTGCAAGAACCATCGAGTTTGACCTGTGGTCATAAATTGCAATTGCAAACATCCCAGATAGCTTCTTTATAAAATCAAGGCCATAATGCAAATATGCTGATGAAATTACTTCCGCCTCAGAGTTACCAGTGAATTTAAATCCAAAATTGCCTAGCTGTTGCTTTAGAATTTTGTAATTATAGATTTCGCCATTGAAAACAACTGTTACGTTATTGTCACTAGAAGTAAATGGTTGAGCCCCATCTTTAATTTCTACGATTTCAAGTCGGCAGTTACCCAAAGTGACATGACTATTGGAGTAGACGCCACTACTATCTGGACCGCGGTGCTTTATTCTTTCAAGAATCTCAAGCAACTCAAGTTTTGTAGGGGCACTTTTGCCTACCCCACCACTGATTCCACACATAAATTCCGCCTATTACTCTAAATTTAAAGTTAATGGATTGCTATCTATATTCTCACCTCTAAGCCAATTAATAGTCTTTTCCAACCCGGTAGAAAAATCTATTGGTTTCACAGAGGGGAATAGTTCATTAATTAGAGCCGGGTCATTTTGAGAGTTTTTAATATCTCCGACTCTTGACTCTAAAAAATTATATGTAAGATTTGAAAAGTACTTTTTAAGCTGCTCGATTACTTCTAGTAAAGATATGCTGTTACCATAAGCCACATTCACTGCACTTTTAGTCAACACCCTATTGGTAATTGCCTGTTCAATGATATCTACAACAGTTCCTACAAAGGTAAAATCTCTTGTCTGAGTACCATCTCCATAGACATCAATAGTTTGAGCATTAATTGCCTTCCAAATCCATTTAGGAATCACCGCCGCATACTGATGATTTGGTCTCTGCTTCGGCCCATAGACATTAAACAATCTTAAATTAGTAACAGGAATACCAAAAGAGTGTGCATAAGACTGCACGTACGACTCAGCCGATAATTTACTTGCAGCGTATGGCGACATGGGAGCTAACCACATTTTTTCATTTTTAGGAATTGTGTTATTTTCACCATAAACTGAGGATGAAGAAATATAAATTACATGAGCACTATTTTTTCGAGCAATTTCGAGTACTTTTAGTGTTCCAGTTGAATTTACCTCATGAGTAGCTACTGGATTCTCAAGTGACCTGGGAACTGAACCTCTAGCTGCAAGATGCACTATTACTGCACAATTGCTTAAAGCTTTAGTCAATTCAATATCATTGAGGATGGATGTTCTATAATTTAAATAACCGATATTTGGTAGATTTGCCTTAAGGCCCGTAGACAAATCATCCACTACTACTAATTCATAGTTCTGGCCAATTAATCGAGATACAAGATTTGAACCAATAAATCCAAGCCCACCAGTAATACCGATTTTCATCATTTAGATTTCAATCTGTCTATCCAGAATTCAATTTTAGTTGTATCGATTACATAAGCAATATGTGTTAACGCCAACAGAGTTGTAATTGTTGTATTTGGCATGCTCAACCTCACCCATTCGCTCGGAACCAACAAAAAAGTGAATGCGCTATTTAATAAAAATGTTAGAATTAGTAAGATTAATAAGCCCTCATATTTTAAATTATCACGTTTGTACAGCCTATATGAATACAAGAGTAGAGAAATAATTGTAAGCAATAGTGCTGGAGAATAAATCCAAATTGGCTCCCCGGAATCAACTTGATTTAAAGCCTCAACTTGAGTACTGGTCCCCAGAATGCGAAAATCTGGTGAGGTAGAACCATTAAATAATTCATACGCAGAAGCTGGGAATAAACCTACTGCCTTGCCATAGTGTGAAGCAGCGCTTGCAAAACTCGCCCCAAAACCAATCGAAATCAGCTCTAACAAAGCTGATGGGTTTGAGAGATAAAATTTAAGTAAGTCGACACTTAATTCTTGAGATACATATTTGTGAGACTCAGGACAGTATGAAGATATTTCTTGAATACTTTCCCCCACATCCAGATAAGGAGATTTTTGTATAATACATTTGGGAACTCTAGTTTGATTATCGAGGAAATGCGAGAGTTGTGCTGCAGCAGGAGATTGTCCACCTAAGTGGTATAGGGAGGCATAACCTGAATAGGTTATAGAGCCCCAGGATTTATTTATATTGATATTAACAAAAGTTGAATATAAGAATAGTAAAATAAACAATGATACTAATCTAAATGTAAATACTCTACTACTTGATCTAAGAGTAATGTGTGCAAAGTAAAGAAAGAAAAAAATTGATAGAAAAATATTATTACTCTTTTGTAAAAATAACAAAACACTTCCGAGTACACCTAGAAGAGCCAGTAATTTAGAAAAATTAAATTTAAGTTGTACTGAAAGTGCGACCAAAAATATTACATTTGATATTAAAAGTGACTGCCCTAAAAGTGTAATCTCCCATTGTAATAAAATTGGATTAGTTGAACATATAACTAAGATTATCGCTAATAAATTTTTTATCTGATTAAATTTAAAAATCTTTAATAGTACATAGCTTAGGTGTGTCCAAACTAGTATCGAAATTAGCATTTGAATAACAATTTTAGCTGTTGAACTCGGCATTAAAGCAAACAGTAATGGGACAGGCCAACTTCTTATAGAATTACCTGTTAGTGAAACTAATGAAAAATCAAAGATTTTACTTGATGAGTACCCTGATGAATCTGGGTGAAAACTTGGTTCCTGAAAAGCTAAAAGATTCAAAACTCTAGATATGAGTATCACGGAAAAAACAATTAATAAGTGCAAAGACTTTGCGGATGATTTTAAAATCTTTTTCTCCAAATTTTTTGCCTAGTTTATTGAATTATATAGCTCTAGTCCACGTGGGCCCTGTCGGGATCGAACCGACGACCCACAGATTAAAAGTCTGTTGCTCTACCGACTGAGCTAAAGGCCCTACGTTACTATTTATAGATTCTCGATTACAGAGAACAGTATCACAGGAGTGAGTAAAGCAATAATTCTCAAAACTATAATTGTGCTCTCGGTTATATGTTATCGCTATTTTTAAATCATAAAAATGTATTTATTACGACCATTAGTGGGTATGTGCTGCTAACCCCAATCTGATAAGGAGAGCAACTGCTAATAATATCAAGATTGACTAAGATATAATTTGGTGTCGAAATAGGAGCTTATGTCAATTCTGAAAATTAGCTTTGAGTGCATAAAAGTATTATCTAAACGTAATAGGCGAATCTTGTCTGCTGGTATAATTTTGCAACTAGCAATTAATCTTGGTGATATAGCTGGTATT
>Ga0194133_10009367_pt1 | contig 11222 bp, 6 predicted proteins | sample TA2KigOf40mmetaG_FD_155448 | JGI IMG/M metagenome (GOLD analysis project Ga0194133, IMG submission 155448) | Freshwater microbial communities from Lake Tanganyika, Tanzania - TA2015055 Kigoma Offshore 40m | ecosystem: Environmental > Aquatic > Freshwater > Lake | place: Tanzania: Lake Tanganyika...
AATTACTTAATATTGTAACATAATTATCAAACTGAGATTTACCACTAATATTTAAATTACTTAATATTGTAACATAATTATCAAACTGAGATTTACCACTAATATTTAAATTACTTAATATGGTAACATAGTTATCAAACTGAGATTTACCACTAATATTTAAATTACTTAATATGGTAACATAATTATCAAACTGAGATTTACCACTAATATTTAAATTACTAAGAATGGTAACATAATTATCAAACTGAGATTTACCACTAATATTTAAATTACTTAATATGGTAACATAATTATCAAACTGAGATTTACCACTAATATTTAAATTACTAAGAATGGTAACATAATTATCAAACTGAGATTTACCACTAATATTAATTGTATTAAATAATGTAACACTATTATTAATAACAGTTAAACCAGAAATATTTAATCTATTTAAAAATGTGCCTGCATTATTAAAAGTTGAAAATCCAGAAACATTTAATTTATTCATCATAGTAACAACATCATTAAAAGTACTAACACCAGAAACAGTAATACGACTAAAAAAAGTAGAATCATTACCAAAAGTAATTAAACCAGAAATATTTAAATTGCTTAATAAAGTTAAACTACCAAATATAACAGTATCACCAGTATTATTAATAATAAATTTATCATTAGTATTTTTTTGAACAACTAATAAATTACCCATTCCTAATTGATTAATATTAACAGCATCATTAAATGTTTTATTAATAATATTAATTTGAGATGAAGAAATAACATTATTATCAATAATAGTATCAATAATAGTAGTAATTCCTCTAACTTCTAAATTACCTAATATATTTAAATTACTATTAATTGTAGTACTTCCAGAAATATGCAAACTATTATTAAGAGTAGTAGAACCGGAAACATATAATTTGGATAATATAGAAACATTATTATAAAAAACATTATTTAATTTATTGGTAATTAGTATATTATTAGTATCAATATAAAATAGTTCTTTTACATTTAAATTACCACCCAATAATAAACCATTAGATGGAGCTTCAGAAATACCGGCATAAGGAAAGCCAATAGCAACACTACCATTTACATCTAATTTATTTTGTGGTGTTGTTGTATTAATACCAACAGAACCTTCAATTAATAATCCATTAGAAGGTGAAAAATATTTACCTGCATAAGTGGAACCAATAATTGCATTACCACCAATATTTAGTTTATTAAAACTATTTAAATTTTTAGGAACATTAATACTGACATTACCGGAATCATTAATATTAAATATTTTTCTTTCATTATTATATTTATCAATATAAAAAATATTATCCAATGAATTATATCCTATTTCCCATGCATTTAAGTTACTAGATAATTTTATATTTGCAGGTTTAGTTGTTTCATCAATAAATAATGAAGGTATATTATTATTTAATGATTTTAAATGTAATGTTGATAAAATATCATTAGTAGTTAAAATATTAATTCCAATAGTTTTTAATTCAGAATTAATAATTAAATTAGGTAATAAATCTGCATTATCTTCATTATAAAAATATAATTTATTTTCATTAGTTTTAATGCCCCATGTATTAGAATTGCTATAATTTTTTAATCTAATACCAATAGGATATGGTTGTGCATCAGATATTTCAATATTTTTAACATTATCTAACGAAGTGGAAGAAATATTATTACTGGTATTATTAGTATTTTGTGACAATGTGGTACCAGTATTGTTTTGAATAATAGGTGAAATACTAGATGTAATAGGTGTAGAAGTATCAAAAAATACATTTCTAGACATTATTATTATTATTATTATTATTATTATTATAAAATATATTATTTTATAATATATAATGTCAGATTTAGAAGAAATACAAAAATATTTTGGTTTATATTCTTTTTTTGAAAATGACTTTCAATTTACTAAACGACAGAAAAATATATCTAAAAATCCTAGAATAGTACAAAAAGAATTAAACTATATTTATAATTTAGGTAATGGCATAGGAGAATATATTATGAATCATTTAAAAGAGTGTAAAAAAGAAGAAATATTTTATAAAGATATTAAATCATTTAATTTTCAAGTGTCATTAAATTGTTCAGATACTGACAAACAATTAATACAAACATTTATAAATGAAACATATTTAGTTGATGCAGATCAAGATACAATAGAATGGACTAAATTAAATTTATTACGTAGAATGAAAAAAAGAGGATATAGTTTTGATATTTCTAAAATGTATATTAATAAATATGCAGAATTAAGTAAAACAATTTTAGAAACAACACAAGATTTAACACAAGAACAAAAAAAACATTTAGAAAAACAAAGTTTACGCACATGTAATAATTATCATAATAATAAACCACAAATAGATGAAGAAGATATTGAGGAATCAAAACGTGTTGAAATGAAACAAGAATTATTATTAGAAGATATTTTGATACGTGATGGAGAGAAACAATTTGTATTAAGTTCAAATTCGGAAACACATAAATATAAATTAAATAAGAAAGTAATAATAAATCCATGGATTAGTAATATTAGATTTGGATATTTTTCATGGAATATGATAATAAATAAAACTACCATTGGTTGTTTTTTAAATCCTGAAAATGAAACTAGTAAATGGTTATTTCCAATAAGATTAATTTTAAATAAAAATCCAAATGATTTATTTTTTGAAAATATATTTAATTTATTACAAGATAAAACAAAAATGTTATATATGGGATTTTTTTTAATTAGATATAATTTAACACCAGAAAACATACCTGAAGGAATAAGTGAAGAATGTAAACATTCATTTTCTTTTAAAGGAAGTTTACCACATAAATCAAAAGAACAGTATTATGTTATGTTTGTATTTAAACAATTAGGGACAGAATATAAACCATATGAATTTATAATAGTAAATTTTAGATGTAATAAAATTTCATGGGGAGATGTTGGAGAATTAACTAAAATATTATCAAGTGAAATAAGGCAAATTAATTGTTTATATGTAAATAATAATATAAAATTATATTTATTATTAAAAAAAAGTGGATCAATTAAAAAAATAAATGAAATATGTAATTCTCAATATGATGAAATTAATAATGTTGATAGTACAAAAAAATCAAATAGTAATTGTTTTGAAGCATGGTTACATTCTGATACATTTTATACATTACGAAATAATAATTTAATAGATCAATCAGATAATAATGGATTGCATGTATTAGTATCAAATAAATCATTAACAGAAATTAATGATAATTTAGGTAAAGAAATTAAAAAATTAAATAAAAAAAATGATGAAGGACAAGATTTTATAGATATTAATGAAGAATATATATTAATAGAATGTCATTTTAGATGGGAAAATGAAAATGATTTTGATCAAGGAAATGACAAAAGATTTTTATTAAAATTAGGTGAAATGGATAAAAAAATAAAAGAAGAATATAAAAAAGATTTTTGCATTTCGGATACATGTTTAAAAACATTAGATGAAAGGAGATTTTATACATTAACAATATTATTTAATAAAAAAAATACAATAATAGATCCAGAAAATATACTTGAATATTCATTTAAAACAATATATGATAATTTAATAAAACAAACAGGTGGAAAAAGTAGTAAAAATAAATTAATAAATAAAATAAATAAATATAATAATTTAGTGTTAAATAATAGTAATATACCAAGTAAAACGATATTTGATGTATCATTAAAAATATATCAATTTATTTTTTACAATACAAATAAAATATATTTATTAGGAGAAGAATATAAAAATATGACAAATTTTTTAACAATACCAGGTATATTTTCAACAATATGTATACCATTTATAAAGTTAAATAAATTTTTAATAATAGCACATAATATATCATTTATAGATAAAATATGTACAATATTTAAAAATATAAATATAACATTTTTAGTAATAAATAATTATGAAATAAATAGTTATATTTTACTAAAACAAAAATATAGTTTTATTGATATTTATTTTTTAGGAATAAAAATAAATTTTGAAAGTATAAAAGAAATATGTAATAATAATATTTATAATACAATAATTATTGATTTTGGATATCATAATTATTACTTTGAAAGTGTTATGTTATCTTTAATATTATGTAAATATTATTTACATAATGATGGAACATTAATTTATTATACATTATTACCAAATAAAATAAATAATTATTATTACTTACATAATATATTATTTAATAATTTTATATTACATAATATAAATGATTTAAATGTTTATTTTACAGTTCAAAATATACCAACATTATTAGTATATAATAAAATAATAAATAAAATAGATAATAAATTGGAAGAAATATTATTATTATTATTAGATGACAATAATAATAAAGTAAAAATAAAAGAGTATGTCAAGAAAAAAAATAAATTTAATAATTTTATGATAAAAAAATATAATAACATAATTTTTAATAGTAAAGAATATTTAAATTTTATAAAAATGGAAAGTATTCAAAAAGGTGGTTATCATAAAATTGCAGTTAAAAGTATTGTTAAAAATTATCCTATTTTGGTAGATGAATTAAATAATAGTTCAAAATTTAATGGTGATATTAAAGATATGCCTCCTATATGTCATTGGGGCCAAAGAAAATTATTATTATCAGAAATACAATTTTTTACAAATATTTATAAAAAAACAAATACTTTTAAAAATTATATTGTTGTTTATATAGGTAGTGCAGATGGTACACATTTACCAATATTATTTAAATTATTTCCTGATTTAGAGTGGTTATTATATGATCCAAATCCATTTAATTCATTAGTTAAAAAATATGATAAAGTTAAAATATTTAATCAATATTTTTTAGATACAACAATACAACATGTAATTAAACAAACTAATCAAAAAAAAATATTATTTATTTCTGATATTCGTGTTAATACAAAAGATGAACAAGTAATGAATGATATGATAAAACAAGCACAATGGGGAACAGAATTAAAAGCAGATTATATGTTATTAAAATTTAGGTTACCATATAATGAACCAAATAGTTTTATACCTAAAAATATTGCAGATTTAAAGTTAGATAAAAATAAAAATCATATTTTAAATCCTGAATTTAGTGCCACAAATACTATATATTTAAAAGGGAAAATATTTTTACAATTATATCATCCACAATATTCTACAGAACTAAGATTATTTGTTGAAAAAATTAATAATTCTTATGAATTAGATAATTATAATTATATTGATATAGAAAATAAAATTTTTAATTATAATTCAGAAGTTAGGCCATTTTACAGTAATGTAAAAGAATATTATTTTTTAAAAATAATTCCTGGATTTGATATTAATATTGAAAATATTATGGAATATCATATAATATATAATTATTATAATATAATAAAAAATATAAATAATAAAAAATTTATTATTAAAAAATTATATGATATTAATAATTATTTAGAAAAATTAACAAATAAATCTATAATTGATTGTGGATTAAATACAATACAATCAACTAAATATAATAATGTTAAATCAGATCGTTTATTAAAAATTAATTTATGGAGAGAAATTAGTAAAATTAATTTAATATTAAATGCAAAACAACAATTAAAATATATTACAAAAAATGGTATAAAAATAATTGGAAATAAAAGAACTAATAAAAGTATAATAAAATTAAATAAAATAATTAATAATTATAAATCGTTAAAATTATATTATCATTATAAAAGTTAAAAAAATAATTAGTTTTTATAGTTTATGAATATATTTACATTCGTTTTTATTTAGAAATTTACATTTATCACCATATTTACATAATATATTAAACTTAGTGCCTATTCTATCTTCATAAAATATTACATCATCAGATTTTTCATTTATTTTTTCATAATATCTATTTATTGTATGCATAAATTTACAAGATTCTCCATTTATTATACTACGACAAAATTTTCCATATTTACATTTTATATTAGATTTATTAATTTTTGTTGGCGAATATGGTATTTTTATAAATGATATATCATTCACTGAATTTGTAACCAAATTATTTATAGGTTGTGTTTGTGATTCTATAATAGGTTGAGTTTGTGATTCTATAATAGGTTGAGTTTGTGATTCTATAATAGGTTGAGTTTGTGATTCTATAATAGGTTGTGTTTGTGATTCTATAATAGGTTGAGTTTGTGATTCTATAATAGGTTGTGTTTGTGATTCTATAATAGGTTGAGTTTGTGATTCTATAATAGGTTGAGTTTGTGATTCTATAATAGGTTGAGTTTGTGATTCTATAATAGGTTGTGTTTGTGATTCTTTAACTGAATCACTAATAAATTTAAACAAATTTAATATTTCAGTTATAGTTTGTAAATTTATAATAGATTCACTTGTAGCTTGTGAATTTAAAACAGATTCACTAGTTGTAGATGTATTTGTAACAGGTTCATTAATTGACTGAAACATATCCATTAATTGTTTTCTAGTTTGTGAATCTTGAACTGGTTTAATAATAGATTGCAATAAATCTATTTTTTCTTTAATAGTAGATAAATTTTTAATTTTATTTATTCTAACAAGTTCCCCGTCAACTATTTGTGATTTAAAAATTTTATTAGAATTTTCAATATTTTGTGAATTTTTAATTGTACTTATACTAATGATTTCACCATTAACTATTTGTGATTTAAATCTTTTATTAGATTTATTATGAATAGTATCATTTTTTCTTTTAATAGATGAAAACAGTAAATTATTTTCAACTTGTTCATTATTATTAGATAGTAAAGTTTTAATACATTTTTGTCTTAATTCTTCTTCATATTCTATATTAATATCATATGTTTCTGTTTTATTTTTTTGTTCCATTTTACACATTATAATAGAATGCAAATTTTCACACTGACAATTTTTCTTCATGTTTTTATCATAATATTTATATAATAATAGAAAGATGAATATTTAAATAATAATTATTTCAATTTTTAATGATAAAATTTACATTTACCATGTTTATAGTAATAACAATTAGGACCATTTATACAAGTTTTAATATATTTAATTTTTTTATTATCATTATTAGTACTTTTTTTAGTATTAATACAAATAATTTTATTTTTATTTAATACATGTTCAAAATATTTCCTTTTTTTTATATTATTTTGTTTTAATAATATATTTATAGGTTCATTATTTATAGGTAAATTAACTTTATTTATTAATTCAACTTGAATTATTAAATTATTTTTAATGGAATCATTATTTATATTATTTTTAATGGAATCATTATTTATATTATTTTTAATGGAATCATTATTTATATTATTTTTAATGAAAGCATTATTTATATTATTTTTAATGGAATCATTATTTATATTATTTTTAATGAAAGCATTATTTATATTATTTTTAATGGAATCATTATTTATATTATTTTTAATGAAATTATTATTTATATTATTTTTGCTAAAATTTGATAATTTAAAATTAAATTCAACAAATTCTTCTAATTCAGTTTCATATTTTTTAATTAGTTCATAAGAATTAGAACGTTTAAAATGTGTAAAAATACAATAAGGATTATAACAATAGTTTAAATTTTGTTCAGTAATACAAACTTTAAAATTATGAAGTTTATTACAATTATTAGAACATTTAGGATAATTTAAACACCATTTATTATAATCATCTGGTTTATTCCAAAACTTAAATGAAGACATTATATTAAACTTTATATAAATTTATATATTTAAATAAAGTTTAATATTGGTATGTGAAAGCATAAACATCCATTTTAAATTTATCTTTAATAAATTTTTTAACATGATTATCTATTTGATTTTCATCATATTGATAATGATCTATTAAAGATATTTGTAAAATTACATTGTTAAACATTTCAAAATTAAACCTACATAAAATATCATTAATTACAAAATGTTCTTCAATATTATTTGTGCTATAATATGGAATTTCATCATTATTTAATAACTCAATATTAAAAGTTGTTTTAATATATTCTGCAATATTTACAAAATTATCATTACTAACAAAATCATTTATTTTAACTGCATATAAATTATTTTCAACATAATAAAAAGTAAAATTTATATAATTATTATTAATTTTAATACATTTATTATCCATTGTAATATGTAAATCTGGTGATGAATTTAATAATGATCTGTCATTTACATGTGACAGGCTTAATAACATTGAGACATCATCTGAATTTACCATATTTATATTTACAATTATTTATTAGTACATATGTTAATATAATATATTTTCAATTTTTATAAATTAAATATTAATATGATGATTTTGAATTAATGTCCAATTATCACCATTTAAGTCACTTTTTAATATACATATATAATTAACAGGTTGTTGATTAGAAGTCCAATTTGTAAAAGGAATTTGATTATTATAAAATAAATTATCAACAAATCTTAAATCTTCTTTATATAAGCCATTAGTATTATTATAAGCAATATTACGTTGAATTCCCCATGTGCCTAATGGTATAGTATTAGAAAAAGGATCAGCAACAAATCGTTCAATATTAATTTCAATATATTGATTTGATGAAGATTTTATTATTCTAATTTCCATTATACTGTGTGGTTGTGAAGAAGTAAAAGGTGGCATATTATTTGCAACTACTAATCTTTTAATAAAAAAACCATCTTTTATGCTAGTACGAAATTGTTGCCGCCATACTTGAACTTTAGTTTCTAACCATCCTAAATGTATATTTCCTATTATCCATTTTGGATTATAATCAGCTGAACCTTCAACAAAGTGTCTAGCAATAGAAATACCACACCTTCCACTCCAATTTAAACGGTTACTTACATCTAATCCAAAAAATTTAAAAGGAAATCCTAAATCAGAAATACCACTATTACCTTTAGTCTTTTCACCAAATATATCTCGTAAATTCATTTCTATACTACCTAAAGTATTTAAATTTGCATTTCTATATCCTGGTCTAATAAAACATGATTCATGTATTTGTAATTTAATTAATTGTTCTGGTGAACAAACAGTTCCTCCATTTGATGCTTCTGTTACAGTTCGTGTTTGATAATATCCATTACAACTCCATGAACCTACAATACAATGATTACATGGTTGACTTGTGATATTTTCAGTTGCTGTACATGCTCTACCTGCATTAATAGCTTGTGTAACTGTACGTGTACGAGTTATTCCATTACATGGACCCCATTCACCAACATTACAATCAGAATTAAATTCAACACAGGATTCACGTCTTATATTATCCAATAAAGAACATTGTCTACCACCATTGGTAGCTTCTGTTATTTGTCTAGTTTTTTCAGTACCATTACAAGGACTCCATGTACTAACAATACAATCATTGCATGTTTGAACAGTTATTTTTTGTTCTGGTGTACATGTTACACCTCCATTTGTTCCATCAGTAAAAGTGCGTGTTCTATTTGTACCATTACATAAACCCCACTCACTAACATTACAGTTACTACAACTTTGAGTTGTTACTTTTTCTTCTGGTGTACATGTTGTACCACCATTAGTTGCTTCAGTAAATGTTCGTGTTCGTGTTTTTGTACTATTATTACAAGAACTCCAATTACTTACAATACAATTATTACATTTTTCAGTTGTTATTTTTTCTTCTGGTGTACATGTTATACCACCATTTACTCCTTCTATAAAAGTTCTTATTCTATTTGTTCCATTACATGGTGCCCATGTACTTATAATACAATTATTACATTCTTCAGTTGTTATTTTTTCACTTGGTGTACATAATTTCCCACCATTAGCGCCTTCTTTAAATGTTCTTGTTTTTATTGATCCATTACATGGACCCCATGTACTAACACTACAATTTATTTTATTATTATTATTATTATTATTATTATTATTATTAATATTATTAATATTATTAATATTACATAATGCAGGAAATACTTTGCATTTTGCTTCATTTGTAAAAAAAATATATATAAGTAAAATAAGTATAATAATTATTAAAATCATTATAATAAAGTATAAAAAAATTTAATTATGTTTCAGTATTTATAAATGGTTCTGATTCATTATCATTTATTATATCTTCAGGTTTTTTAAATATTTTTTTATTAATAAGTGTACGAATAGTATAAATAGCTGCAAGTTCATTATAAATAACTTTACTAATTGCAATATCAATTTGTGAAATGGATACTAAAAGCATTAATGCACCTTTTAAACTATTTATAAACCACATACTTTGGCAATAAAATTGCAATTGAAATTTAGTAAATTCAGTAATTACTTTTTTATCTGGATTATAAATATTAAATCCTAATATTGGACTTGCAAATTGATTAATAATTGTATCTGTAACTTGAAAACATAATATTATTAATTGTAATAATAAATAACGATACCAATTTGAAATTTTTACTCCTAATATAATTAATGATGGATTTGGTCCAATATTCATAAAACTATCTTGATTATTTATATTATTAGTAGTATTAGTAGTATTAGTACTATTGTCAACAGTTTCTTTAAAATTTATAATCATGAAAAATAAAAATATTAATAAAATAGCATTTAATCCAATACATATTTGTAATATTGAGTGTATAGATTGCATAATAATAATAATAATAATAATAAAACTTTGTTTTTAAATAAAAATTGAAAAAATTATATATTGTATGTTTCCTATTTTTATTGTTATATTAAAATGCCATTTGTCACACGTGGTGGAAAGCCTGTATGGTGCTTCTATTCTCCATGTACTAGACAGAACTGTTGGTTAGACCATCAAACAAACGAGATTGACATGGAAATGGCAAGGGGTAAAATTTGCACTGGTGGAAAGGACTGCAATATAGATAACTGTAATTTGTTTCACTTTGGAAATATTCCATGTCCTAAGGTTAGTAAGACTGGTGGTGTTCAGACTGGTAGGACTGTGTTTGGAAATACTGGTGGTGTTCAGACTGGTGGTGTTCAGACTGGTGGTGTTCAGACTGGTGGTGTTCAGACTGGTGGTGTTCAGGCTGGTGGTGTTCAGGCTGGTAGGACTGTGTTTGGAAAGACTGGTGATGTTCAGGCTGGTAGGACTGTGTTTGGAAAGACTGGTGGTGTTCAGACTGGTGGTGTTCAGACTGGTGGTGTTCAGACGGGTTGTGTTCAGGCTGGTAGGACTGT
>Ga0194133_10009368_pt1 | contig 11222 bp, 3 predicted proteins | sample TA2KigOf40mmetaG_FD_155448 | JGI IMG/M metagenome (GOLD analysis project Ga0194133, IMG submission 155448) | Freshwater microbial communities from Lake Tanganyika, Tanzania - TA2015055 Kigoma Offshore 40m | ecosystem: Environmental > Aquatic > Freshwater > Lake | place: Tanzania: Lake Tanganyika...
TAAATGAATCCCATAAATAGTCGAATATTTCTTCATCATTAATTCATGTTTGAGGTTGGTCTTTCAAATGCAAATCTCTAAATATGTTTGCTTTTGAATTAAATGAATATTACTTTCTCCTGTATTATCTACTTGCCTAAATTGATTTTTAAACCCTCCTTTCTTTATCTATTTAATCTTGCAATTTAAAATCCAATGAAATACTTGTGAAAAATTCTTCAACATTTCATGAAATTTTCATTTTCTAAGTTTCAAATGTCAATCTGTTTTGTTTATTTACACCTACAGTCAGCTCTATGAATGATTATGAAGAGAACCAAACTATTAATATATAATTACTGTAGGTGAAAATTTATCTGATCGAGGCTGGGTGACTCTTAAACCAAAGCTTATGCAATAAAATCTTTGAATTTCTATTTTCTGGAAAACTTCAACAGGGGTTAAAAAGTGTTGATATTATTATATATGCACGATTCTTTTGTTAAAGTTAAAGGTAACAATATTTGGTTGAACAAATTGTTTCATCGAAAACTTTTGTAAATGCTAAAAGAGCAAAGTTTAGAGAAATGATTATGCAACGAATGAGATCAATTTTCTTCATAAAGAAAGAAAGAAAAACCAAATATTTCAAAGAAGAGGATAAATTTGTTACACAAACAATCAACGTTATGTATTGTCAACAGTAAAAACAACCTGAATGTCAAAATTTAGAAAATAAAATAGGGAGTCAGGGTGGCAAAGTGATAGGGAGCTGAATTTCTCTCCCAGCAACCCGGGTTTGACTCCCGCCAGGGTATCTACCACCAAAAAAAAGAACATCAAAAATTGCCCAGTGTGCCTTTCATGATCTCGTATCGCAAGGCGTACTCAAAAAAAAATGTTTGCTTTTTTGAGGAAAGAAAAAAATAAAAAAGACCCCAATTTTCTTTTTAACACTTGATTAATTTAGGCGTTCCCAACTCAAGATAAGTGTGTAAGGTGTTGCTTGAAATGTCTAATTTGTAATTGAAAATATAGTTTAGGTAGTGTATTACTCCCTTTTTAGTCTATCCGCCTTTTTAAATAAAAATTATTGGTATTTTTACTCACTTTATATTTGAATTCACAGTTGAAACTGTGTCAACATTGATTGATTCTGCGTCATTTTCACCAGTTCTTGCAATAACAACCCTTTCAAAACATGTGGTAATAGCAGGGGTAGTTTGATCCTGAAAAACTGTGATTTGAGATGGAGTCCCTATAAACACAGAAATTCAGTTAATAATAAAATAAAAGAAGACAATTCAAATTTTTTAGTACACAAAAAGAGTGAATTCAAATCGTATTGATTGTCAATTTATGAAACCTATCATATTATCTTACCATATTCGACTGAAAGCATTTATTTTTGACACATCCGTAACAGGTTCAGATTAAAAAAATTAATAGCATTAGCTTTTAGTGAAGTTCTTTCTTATTAAAAAGCTTCAATCGCCTTTCCATCGGCTTTTCAAAAATAGGGCTTTTACAAAAAAAAATGTTGAGCTTGCATCTTTGAAAACTTTTCCATAAATTGTTTGAAAAAAACTTTTTCTTCACTCCATTCAGACATTGAATTTTCAGTTTGGAGTAATATCATTTAAAAAGTATCAAAACATAGAACTACTTCTCAAAAAGTTTAGATGTTAAGAAAATGCTCAAATTTACCATTATTTGTTCCTGCAAAAAGGCCTGTGTTCGTCATCGGAATTGGCTTCTGGGTTTTCAATGGTCTCTTACGTCGCTCCCTTTCCCTATGAAAAAACTGTGATGATAAAATTGTAAAAGCTTTGAGGTCAAATGACCAAACCATTCTGGCATCATGTGGAGAAAAATTAATGGCTTGAAATTGATTTGTAGACTTTCTATGACTCTCAGATGACTATCATCAATTTGATATCATAGAGAGAATAGTTTTTTGAAAGTGAACTGATAAGTTGTCGACGAGTCAATCCCAAGTCTGAGCAAACATTTTACTCCTTGGTCGGGGTAGCCTATAGGCACTGATTATGCAAACAAAAGTACAAAAAGCTGGCAGGATGAGTAGCGATGAAAGTTTTTTCATGACCAAAAAGTTCAAATTTAATTTTTCTTGCTTAGCTTTTTTTATGAAATATATTAGTTTCCTTAAAACAAATAAACAATAGATTTACTGTTTTTATCCAATCAAAAGAAAGTAGATATTTTTGAAGGTGAATGAAAATTGTGATAAATATCTAAATAATTATAAATATTATATTTCATGTTTCTTTCTGGTTTCAAAAAAATCCCTCTTCTGTCTAAATAGTTAATCTTAATTAACTTAATGGTAAGCAACATTAAAAAAAGGCCGAAGATGGTAACGACAGTTTAATTGATGAAAAACACGATTTCTGTAGTTGTTGATCATGTCATCCACAGCTAAAGAAAGACCTTTGGAAACTAATTTATTCTTAGAGCATGTTGAATCAAGTATTCAACAAACATACGTGAAATTCGGAACACTTTGTAATGATTAAAAATTAAGTAGGTTTTGAAGGTTTCTCTCGATTTTTTCATTCCATTTCAACAAAAAATAATTTTTTCAATATTGGAAATGAAAACAATTTTACATCAAAATAAATACTAGTTTCAAGCTGATTAAAAGTTGATGATTTTGTTGCAAAGTTTTAAAAGCAGTTGATTATTTCCATTTGTTATACTTTGGAATTGCATCAAATTTTTAACTGTTCTCTAAGAAATATTACCTGACATCAAGATAAATTTTTGTGTTGAAGTAAGCCAATAAAAGTGTGGGCAGGAATCCAAGGACAAGGCTTTGACTCCAATTTGTGTAAGTCGAGTAAGCAGTGTTCATTCTCATCTCTGTTACATTTAGAAAAATCCATGTAACATTCTCACCGTTGGGCCTCTAAAAAGATGGAGAAAATAAAGAGATTTTACTTACTTTCATGGAATATTTTTAACAGAAAAAAATCCTTTGGCTGTTGACTTAGTTTTTATGGGTGTCACTTCTGGTTGTCTTACAACCGGCTTCAAGAATTTGCAAAGTCCCACTGCTGGTGACCTTCCAGAACCTATTAATGGCTGCCATAGGACAGAGTTGTCCATCCCAAGGCAGTTAAATATTTAAGATAATTTAAACCCAGGCCCAGGGTGTGGGATTGGTTTGGGTTCCAAAAGTCTGACAAATAGCTCCTCCCTCCACATATTTGTTGGTATTTTTCAAATTTTGTTGATCTTGGTCCAGCAAGGTGCTTTACATAACAAATCGAACTCACAGTTTTTTGAGAGACCACATAGGTTGCTTCAAAGAACTTTGGCAAATTGAAAAGGATGGATGAGAAAAGAACTGGCAGCAGATATTTGCAGAGGCGTCGTCGAATTGCCCCTGCATCATTCATGGCCTGTTTGTAATCCAGAGGATTATGAACAGCGATGTATCTAAAGATAAAAAAATAATAATAATTCTCATTTTTACTTATAGCAAATCATTACCTTTCAAAAGCTATTGCAACGATCATGAAGATTGAACCTGTCAGGGCTATGGTTTGACCTGGATACAGAAGATAAGGGAACAGCATGACGTGAAGGTTGGTGGCGCACCTGAAGCTGCTCCTATTTTGAAATCAAAAATGGTGTCATAAAGTCCGTACAAATTTCATTTCACGAAAGTCTTGTTAAAAATACCTTAGACTTTCCAATATAGCTCCAATGATGTAGCAACTATCGAAACATGCAAGAGCCACAAGAAGAAGATTAAATGCATTACGGAGCTCACGTCTGGTCAAAATAAAGCAGAAAACAACATTGCCTAAAAGCAAAGCAAAAGAAAATGTACTGGATCATCTTCAAGCAATTTTGAATCAATTCATTGTTCAAGAAAATCTTTTCTCTAAATGAGCTTATTTCTTCGCATCGTTATTATATTTTTGACAGAAAAATGTTTTTCAATATCTTAATTGTGTACTGCAATAAAAACAATTCATCTAAGATCTCTCCATATTACTCAAATTGGATCCGGATAAAATGAATCTTAGCCTTACTTAATCTAAAAAATCTGATATATTCATGACTTTAGCGATAACCTGCACAGTGCAATTATCTTTGTAAAGGCAAAATGGCCCTAGTAAAATAGGTCTTGAGGTTTAAGATTAATTCTAAAAAGAATTAACTGTCTTTTGTATCTGTTTTAAAACTACAGACGTGTGTAATCCAAGGAGCTCTTACTTTCCAATAATTTGAAGGTGGCATAAACTTACCCATTAGTCCTGGAATGGCAACACAAGTCTGAATGACACCCTCCACCCAGAATTGAACTTGCTCGATGAGAAATGCACTTGAATTGGTATAGACTGGACAGTCGAGTGTTAAATTATTTGTATTGTTTGACATTATTCTGGTTTTCTTGCCTTTAGAAAAGTTTTCGTTATTATAATAAAGATATCAATTGAATCCTTTTAAAAAATTATCAAAACTATTTTTGAACTAAAGAGAAAAGGAAAAAAACCTCAAAATCTATATTCAATTAGTCAAATATTGAGAATTGTGGGAAATCCTTCCTAAATTTTACAAAAAATTCTTTAAAAGTAAATCTTGTGGTAAAAGTAGAATGTTCCTCTTTGTGATGATTTCTCTTGAGGGGATGGTTGTGTTTTAAAACCCCAAAAAAGTGTTGATATTTTCAGATATCCAACTTTTTTGCGTTCAACACTGTTTTTAAATTATTACGTGAAGCAAGGTAGAAGATCACTTTTATTACAATTTTGTCTGGCTGTGAACCCTCAAAAATTGATGAAATGAAAAGAAATGATGTCAAAAAAATGAAGAAAATATTATAAGAGTTCTTCTTTCAATATAGTTCACAATTGTGAACAATCACAAAATATTTCAAATCTTTTATTTTGCCATCTGGAAGTATTGAAGTACCGTGGCTCACAATCAAATAACAAATCATTTTGAAAAATACTAAGGGACCTTTACAAGCAAAAGTGAAGCTTTTTAAAAGTATTTCGATAAAAGCTTTGCTGCTTAAGCAATTTTGAATGTTCTTTAAGTATGAGTTATAAGGCTCATTCCTTAAATCTCATTTCTAGCTTTCAGAGCACATCTACTGTTAATCCAGGACTTTTATCAAGCATTTTTATCATTTATCTATAAAAAGACTCATACAAACTCACATAAAAGACATAAATCTTTACAAGATTTGTGTGAAGAATTAGGAAACCAAAAGCAAAAATAACTAAAGTAATGATGATTTGATTTTGACTATAGTACTTACAAATTAAATAGAGGTTGTAAAAAATATCCCTCACTGTGAGATTTTCTATCTAATCAGAACAATCTTTAACTTAGAACTGCTTTGTCTCTGCCATTTAAACGGAGGTTTTTATGCTCTCAGATTGGGAAGAGAGTGCATGTTGATCAACATGGTCACTCTTAGACTTTGAGCTTTTGTGGTGTCATTCCTTAAGCTTGGAAAAGAGAGGAAAAAATGTATTTTATTTAGTAGGGGTATTCTTTCTTTCTTTCTTTCTTTCTTTCTTTCTTTCTTTCTTTCTTTCTTTGTATTCATTGAACATTAAACTACATTCAACTTTTCATAAGTCCATCTTTTGATCAAGCAGCAATTCAGAATTAAAAATGAGAATCACTACTTGAGATGAAAACTAAACAAGAATTAATCTAAAAACAATATTCAAACTTTTGCTCGCATGGGTGATTTGAAACTACAATTGTGGAGTTCACCACTTGAGATGCAAAAAAAACAAGAATTAATGTGAAAGCAACAACTTTTGTAAAGGCAAAATTACTTGCATGTAAATGTTTTAATAATTCCACAATGAGTTCTTAATACAAGCTATCCATCTATCTAACATCCTAACTTTTGCTCATGGGTGATTTGAAACTACAACTGAGGAGTTCACCAGCAAAAGGTTTTCATGCCATAGAATTTTGATGAATAATCATGTCGCTTACATCATGATACTTTTTTCATCCAAAAAATGTAACATGTAACATAATATAAATAGATTTCTATTTCACTAATTTTTTTACTTTTTTTTGACAAAATAGTGATGATGCCATCATTTGCTTTGTGTTTACGCATACCTAAATTTCCCCTTTTCATGTAAAAAGTAAAATAAAGCATAAAATCATAAGACTTTTTAAGCCCTTGAGCAAATATTTTGAATGGTTTACATACTATTCTTAGGTATTTTTTGTTCAAAACTAAGTAGTTATCTATGTAGACTTACTGAATTCGAGCGGCAAGCTTGGTCATGTCGCTTGGATCAGGTAAGGGGTGTTAATCTTCAGTAACTCCTATCCCAGGACCATGAGTATCTAAGGCCCCCCAGTTCTTATAAAAGAAACGCAAGGTATTTAAATATGCTCATAATACTTTATTGAGTTGGTACTTTACAATACTTTATGATACACACATATTGTCCTTTAAAATAACTTTCCTAGCTATCTACTCTATATGACTTACGTCTAAGCACACGGAGAATAACTAGTTAACTATTTTAAGGCACGCATGCCTTTTATTGACATGTAAGGTGCGCTCAGGGATCAGATGTGAGTAAAAGTTGCGTGATCAAAGAATGGTACTTTACGTAATTTAAATCTTTAAGGCTAAGATCCGTGTGTGACATCTACATCTATAATGATATCATGTAAAACAAACATCATGAACCTTCGACCTTGGTACTTATATTATTTTGTCACACTGCCTATTTTCCATCCAATATTCCCGAGTGCAATTAATCTCTGAGCTCACACTTCAAAGATTCAAAGCTGCCCCATTACATGTTTTAAAGTTATTCTCTCTGAATATTAAGCATAAGTTTTTAAGTAAGATCATTAGTCTTTGAGTGAAGATATTCTTAGTTAGTGAGTTTAATTTATTTTTTCTCCCAATAAAATATGATTTTGCTCAAAAGTAAAAGGTTTATGAACATTCTATTAGTCCTGATTATCTAATGATATTTTTTTTTAAATTTATTCAAAGGGAAAAGGCATAAATAAGATTAAATTTCTTTGGACTCATAGTGTAGGGAATTGTTGTAAAGTCTAATACTTCGGTATTAGAAGAATCAGTTCCTCAACCAACTATAAGCTGTCAATCAATCAATCAATCATCAAAGCCAACACTAGAATTGGGAATTAAGAAATCAATTGCAGGACCTCAATAAGCATTTCAATAAATTTAAATTGCATTTTGAAGCTTACGAAGCCAAAATCTTTAAATGACTGTGTTTAAAATTTTAGTGTTAGTCTGCACACAGAATTCAAGTCGGAATCCAAATTTTGGATTCTTGAGTTTATGGAATACATTTTCAATTTGTGGATTAAAGTTCTAACCTTTCGCTTTAATTCAATCAGGAAGAAGTAGTCTAAAGATTATTTGAAAGCTGCAGATCTATTCGAAACTTTTCAAGTCTTGTACTTCTAAAAAAGAAAAGCTTTTATTTCAGCATTGCTCTGATTGTGTTGTCTGAAGTTTCTGGATTCCAGACTGCTTGGCTTTGTCAAAATATTGTATTCAATTGTGGATATACCCTGTCCACTCAATTTGTTCTGGGAATTTTCGTAGAAATAGTCTTGTCCTGGCTTTTTGCGTTCCTTGTAATAATTGTCCATTATTTTGTTCTTCAATGACTGGGAACTACTATGGGATGGTCTTTTATGGGTGTACTGTATGGTTTGACAAACTTAAAACCATGTACAAGGCAAAACTAATGTCGGCCCATTTCAGACTATTGAGGACTGCCTGCAAAGATTACAATGTTCAATTGTCAAAAAGTGAATTGACACAAAGATGTGAAAGGGCAAACCCATTTCAGTGGGTTAATTTCCTCACAGCATCCAAGGTTGTAAAAATCACCAGGGATAAACAACCAGTTCATCTTTATAATTGCATAACATTTATCAACACTCTATGAAGAACTGAGAAAACCTGGTCACGGCTGCTTTTATGACAACTCCAAAAGGAAAGTTGGCAAGCAAAAATTATGCAACAGACTAAACTTCATGAATGACATTGGCTTCCAATCGACGAATACCTCTCTGAATAATGACAAAGTTTGAATGAAAATGAAAGAGACATTTTTTAAATTTCACCTATAAATTTTGCATCTTAACAGTTTCATTTAAATGTTTTTGGATGATTTTTCTTTTAATAGAACTTTTGTAAAGGCAATGTTATTTACATGTCAATGTGTTAACATTTGCATAATGAGTTCTTAATAAAAGCTATCTATCTATTTATCTATATCATAGCCTATTTTTCTCTAGGTATTTTCATCACTTGTCCACTCCATTGGTTACAAAATCTCCACATCCACCTTATTTGTATATAATTAAAAGTGTGTCTTCACCTCAACTGATCATTTTAATATTAAGGAATCATGCAAAATCAAGCTTGAGCAAACCTTTTTTGATCTGATTGGGCATCAATTATATCATTTTTTGGGCTTTGTAGCAAACTTTCATTAAATTTTAACATCTTGAGCTTTATTCCGAATGTGGTCTTCCTTGTTTATGCCAGTGTCGATTGGAATTTGAGGCACCTTACTTATGCTGTTGAACCTGGTTACAACGCTGTGACCTTATTATACTTCAATTAATACTTATGCTAACTTTGAATAAACATTCAGTAACCACTCTTTTAATTCATTTCTTTTTTTAAAGATTTTCTCGTGCTTTGGACACAGAAAATTATATTCAACTAATTGCGTCTCTAATTTCATACCACTGATTGACCTCTGCACCCAACTGCCCTCAATGAGGTAACCAACAAATCCTACCAGGTCGAATTCTGACGTGATGTCTATGCATTACAATCTTTATTGAGACAAAGGCATTTCGTTTGAATTTTAAATGTCTTGAGAGATTGAAATTTTAGAATTACCTTAATATCACATTTGAATTTCAAAAAGATAAGATATAAGAAGCAAGGTATTTTGGTTTTTAAAACAGTTTTTATAAATTCAAAAAAACTCTTAATCTCCTTGCAATATGTATTTTTTTAAATTCTTCAATATATTCAACAAGTCCTTATAAAGTTTACAGCACAGAAATTTGACGCAAGACAATGACGTCAAACCATCACAGACTTAGATTAATTTAATTTTTCTCTTTATCTGGAAAAGCTTGTTTAAACAATTGTTATCTTTCCAGAGATTTTATTTTAAAAATTAATCCAATCATTTATTTGTTTTTTGTTGCTCATAATAACAAAGATAATTTACTTTAACTTTGGTTGATTTTTATCAAATCTCATTATTTTTTTTTAAATAACTTGTAAAATCATCACTCATATTAGCTCCTTTTTTGCGTCTGAGGGCTCATTTTAGCCTTTTTTCCAGGCCAGGGTCTGAGCTAGCCTTTTCCAGGTTTTAAACCACAGAGCTATGTCTCTGTCAGTTACCCTGACCTTTAAGCATTGACTACTCCCAGGATATGGGACAAAATCTCAAGGATTTGAACCGAAAATAAATCAGACAAACTTGCCTTGATTTTTATAACATTCTTTGGTAGGTCTGGGGATTTTTTGAGTTTAATAATATAATTTTTTTGAAGTCCAGAGTCTGAGGCTGCCAGCACCAGGTTTTGATCCTACAAAGCTTTGGGACACAGACATTTGTCTGGTGACTTCCACAATGAATGACAATGTTCATTTATTCATTCATTCAATTCGCTATAGGTAGTGATTTATATTAAAGTAACTTAATAAATTCCCCTTAAGTGTTTCAAAATATTATCATTTATGAGAATTTAGGAGTAATAAGTATTCAAATGAGAATCAAGTAATGTTGAATGGAGTTAAAGATATTACAAAGTAGGATTCAGCTAGAATCCCTCTTTCCAACAATCGAAATTTCAGCAAAATCATTCAAATGAATCAAGAGTTAAAGCCGACATGCACAATTGGGAACTTTGTTTACCTCTTCTTACTTCAAAGGCTAATGATGCTTTTGAAATTATAAGTGTCAAAGTGTACAACTTTTACATCCTCAACAATTCACTATTTGATCAATTTCTTGTCAAATAAGCTGTGATGATGCATCCAAATTTATCTTATCTTTTCAAAAATATGTCACTTTAAAAGCACACAAATTGTTCTGGATTTCATTCAGTCTTGGGGTGGAATTCATGACAATGGTTTTCAAGGAAATTTTGCTAGTGGCATTTTGCCTTATTGCCGTTCAGGCTGAAAAAGTTAACTATCATGGGTAGGTATATATGTTTGGAAATAAATATTTACACTGATATTTCAATTTAAAAATGATTCCAGATACAAGGTTTTAAGAACAACTAGCTTGTCCAAAGATCAAGCAAATGTTGTAAGACGCCTTGCCGATAGAGAGTTTGACTTCTGGTCTGATCCATCTATTGGAAGGTCTGCAGATATCATGGCTTCTCCAGGTAACTTCAAAGAGGAGGTCAAAGTTAACCCAGCAGAATAAACATAATGATTATTGTTTTAAGAAAACATTCAGTATTTGAAAAATTTCTTGGAGAAAAATGGCATCGAATATTCCATCATGATTGACGATGTTGAAAAGTATATTTTTTCATTCTTCTTCTTATTGCCCACATTATATAAATAGTAAATGGATGCTTTAATATTTTGTGCCATTGGCATTTGCTAGATGCTACAAATATTTTAAGCTTTTGTAGTTATATCTACATGTTTTCTCCAGAGTTTCTCGCATCTCCATGCTTCCTGCTGTCAGGCCACTCAAGTCGAAATCTCCATCCAGCCCACGATATTCACTCACATGGGACAAATATCATCCTCATGACACAGTTAATGAGTTCCTTGATGAACTGGACTCAACCTTTGACTTTGTAAATTGTGATTCAAATGTAAAGCAAAAACAGTTATGAAACAAATATTTGATTGATTTATAGGTCAAGACTGTTTCCATTGGCAAAACAAGTGAAGGTCGAGACATGAAAGTGATCCAAATCACAAAAGCAGGAGAAGGAAAGCCAAACATCTTTATTGATGCTGGTATAAATATGTTACAAACTATTCCAATTTCGACTTAGTGTAAAAGTCATTGTATTGGTAAAAGCCACCTGATAAAATTTTTAATAAGAGGTAGAACTCCTGGGTCGAAAGGATAAGACAGTTGAATGCTAACTGATTTATTCCATGAAACATACACATATTTATAGGTACCAACGAGCAGGCTAGTCAGTAGGAGTGTCTG
>Ga0194133_10009372_pt1 | contig 11217 bp, 5 predicted proteins | sample TA2KigOf40mmetaG_FD_155448 | JGI IMG/M metagenome (GOLD analysis project Ga0194133, IMG submission 155448) | Freshwater microbial communities from Lake Tanganyika, Tanzania - TA2015055 Kigoma Offshore 40m | ecosystem: Environmental > Aquatic > Freshwater > Lake | place: Tanzania: Lake Tanganyika...
AACTCTCTCAACCCCGAGGAACTGAAGGACCTCCTCGCCTACCTCCTCAGCGGCGGCAACCCCGACGACAAGATGTTCAAGCGCTGAACCGGAAAAATTCCACCGCTGCTAGGAAACTGGATCTTCAGGGGGATCGGATCCGGGCGGGGTTTAAGGGGAGGGTGCCGGTTAAAAACGGAGTCGACTGAAAGGAAACTGGATTTTCAGGGGGATCGGATCCGGGAGGGGTTTACTGAAAGGAAACTGGATTTTCAGGGGGATCGGATCCGGGAGGGGTTACTGAAAGGAAACTGGATTTTCAGGGGGATCGGATCCACTGAAAGGAAACTGGATTTTCAAGGGGATCGGATCCGGGAGGGGTTTAGCACACTACGGAGTGAAACCGTGCTGCCGGGCAGTGACTGCCCGGTCTGCTTGGGCGGATGCCGGGGCTCAGACGGACTGGGTCGCCAGGGTAGCGGCTTTCAGTTCGCGTTGGTTCAGACGGACTGGGTGGCCAGGGTGGCAGCTTTCAGCTCCCGCTTGATGCGGCGGATCTTGCGCTCTTCGGCAACCGCGACACAGGCCATCAGCACCAGACAGGCGGCGGCGGCCATGTCCAGCGCCGCGAAGGTACCGGTCCAGCCGGTCAGGCCGAAGATGGGGGTGCCGTCGGCAATCATGCCCAGACCCAGTTTGGCGAAGCTGTCACCGATGAGGTAGGCGAAGGTGCCCTTGACGCCATCGGCCACGCTGATGCCCTGCTTGGGCACGAAGCCCACGGCAGCCACGCCGATCAGCAGCTGCGGACCGAACACCAGGAAGCCCAGCAGGAACAGGGAGCCCAGGAACATGAACTGGGTGGTGGCGTGCTGATAGAGCCCCAGGGTGGCGATGATCAGTGCCAGTGCCACGCAGGCCACCAGACCACGGCGACCGTTGGCCAGGTCAGAGAGGTAACCCCACATCAGGGTACCGACCAGGGCGCCCACTTCGAAGAAGGTAAAGCCCTGGATGGCTACTTCCTTGGAGAAACCGAGCTCCTGGTGGGCATAGACGGTGGACCACTGGTCGATACCGATGCGCACCACGTAGAGGAAGATGTTGGCAAAGCAGAGCAGCCAGATCACCTTGTTCATCAGCACGTACTTGACGAAGATCTGCCACTTGGTCAGCTGCTGCTCTTCGGTGGCGATATCTTCTTCGCTGGCCACTTCGTCAAACAGCTCTTCCACCTTGCCGAGGCCATAGGCTTCCGGCGAATCGCTACCAAAACGCAGGCCGATAAAGCCGACGATCAGCGCGATGATGGAGGGGAAGATGAACATGCCGAGCACGTTGCCATCGAACAGGTAGTTGGCACCGAACAGCGCCACACCTGCCGCACCGGCCCCGCCCACGTTGTGGGAGAGGTTCCACATGCCCAGATAGGTGCCGCGCTTGTTGCGGGGCGTCCACTTGGTGATGGTGGAGTAGCTGCAGGAGCCGCCGCAGCTCTGGAAGAAACCGCTGGCCGCGTAGAAGAAGATCATCAGGTAGAGGCTGAAACCGGTACCACCCATGCTGGCACTGAAGCCCAGCATGCAGAGGGAGGAGAGGATCAGCATCAGCGGCAGGAACTGCTTGGTGTTCTTGCCATCGGCATAGTAGGAGACGATGGTCTTGCCCACCCCGTAGGTGATGGAGAAGCCAAGGCCGATCATGCCGAGCTCGGTCATGGAGAGACCGTACTCCTGGATCATGTCATTCTGCGCAATGTTGAAGTTCTTGCGGATCAGATACATGGTCAGGTAACCGATGAACACAACCAGATAGGATTGCATAAACGGTTTGAACCAGAGCTTGCGCCGGGCTTCGACCGGCAGGTTCAGGGTGGGGACCCGGACCTGTTCGAGCAGTTTAAACATCTTCGTTCATCCTCTGCGAGATAGACGCTGTTTCCGCCGCGTTCCTCCCTTTTTGATTGGAGTTGGAGGTCACGCCACGGAAAGAACAACAGGAAGCAGGCGCGGTGCACGGCGAGCCCCTGTCGATTGAACCACTGAAAGGAAACTGGATTTTCAAGGGGATCGGATCCGGGAGGGGTTTAACTGAAAGGAAACTGGATTTTCAAGGGGATCGGATCCGGGAGGGGTTTAACTGAAAGGAAACTGGATTTTCAAGGGGATACTGAAAGGAAACTGGATTTTCAAGGGGATCGGATCCGGGAGGGGTTTAACTGAAAGGAAACTGGATTTTCAAGGGGATCGGATCCGGGAGGGGTTTAACTGAAAGGAAACTGGATTTTCAAGGGGATCGGATCCGGGAGGGGTTTTCCGCCTGCGGCTGCAGTTTTCGCAGGTGTGCGTGCAGCTTGGAGGCGAACGGCTGATACGTGCCGTAGTCCGGCGAATGCAGCGAATACTGCTGCACCGTGATCACATCCCATGGGCCGGTCCGGATGTTTTCCCAGAGGGATTTCCCGCTGTAGATCCTCCCCTTCGGATCGTCGGGGTTGGCGAGGTACGCCTCGACTGCGTTCCAGTGCCGCTCGAACGAACAGCCGCCCGTCACCGCGCGTCCGATGATCAGCTCGTGCCCGCCCGCCTTCGCCAGCTCGGGCAGCAGCCGGGTCGCGTTGTTCGAGAAACTGTTGCCAACATGGAAGAGGCGCAGCGTGCGGGCCTCGGCGAGGGCAACGAACGCGACCAGGGCGACGAGCACCAGGGCGGCGCGGGACGAACGGGGTCGAGGCATGATCGAAGAAACGACGTCGCAGGGCGTGGCGCAAGAGTGGGCGGGGAGAAATTCCTGGGAGCGCGGACGCCCTCGTCCGCACGGATTGAAAGATGCGGACGGGGGCGTCCGCGCTCCAACAGCAGACCCTAACGCGGCCCCGGTCCCGCCTCCCGCTCCAGCTTCGCCAGATCCTCGCGCAGGCGCTTCAGCTCCGGCGCGTGGCCGGCCGACGCGATCAGATTCCGCATCTCGTACGGGTCACGGTTGAGATCGTAGAGCTCGTCCGCGTCCGGCAGGTCGACGTAGTGGATGTATTTCCACGCCTCCGTGCGGATCGCCCGGTAGCCCATCTGACGCGTGCGCGGGAACACGTTCTCCGAAAAGTGCTCGATCATGAACGCGTCGCGCAGCGCCGGGCCGTTGGCGGCAAACAAGGACGTGAAGGACTTGCCGTGCAGCCCGGCCGGCACCGGTGCGCCCGCGAGCTCGATCAGGGTCGGGGCAAAATCGACCGTCAGCACCATCTGGTTGCGCCGCGTGCCGGGCTTGATCAGCGCGGGATAACGCACGAAGAGCGGAATCCGGATGCCTTCCTCGTAGGCCAGCCGGCGCTCCACGCTCAGGCCGTGCTCGCCGTAGAAGTAGCCATGGTCGCTCGTGAACACGATCAGCGTGCGGTCGAGCTGCCCGCTCGCCTCGAGCTGCTGCAGCAGGTCGCCGACGCTGTCGTCGATCCCCGCCAGCATGCGCAGCCGGTTGAGAATCGCGTCGTCACTCGAACCCGTCTTCGGGCCGAGCGGCTCCAGTCCCGGAATCTGACGCAGCAGCGCCGGTTTGCGCACCGGGGCCTCGAGTGCATTGGGGCGGCGCGGCACCTTGGCGCCCGCGTACAGGGCCTTGTGCCGCTCGGCGGGAATGAAGTTCGAGAGGTTCGGATCCGACAGCGAGCCGTCCGCCCGCTGCACGGTCTCGGGATGCACCGCCTTGTGCGCGAAATAGAGCAGGAACGGCTGCGCGTGCGGCGCGCGCAGGAACTCGAGCGCGCGCTCGTTCAGCACATCGGTCACGTAGCCCTTCGCCTTCACCGCGCGACCATTCACGTTCAGGTCCGGATCGAAGGTCGATCCCTGCCCCTTGAGGCACACCCAGTGGTCGAAGCCGGGCCGGCGCGTGTCGTCGTTGCCCATGTGCCACTTGCCGATGAACGCCGTCTCGTAGCCCGCCCGCTGCAACACCTGCGGAAACGTGGCCAGCCGGTGGCTCTGCGGACTGCGGTCGGTGTTGTCGACGATCCCGTGCGCCCGCGTCTGCAGGCCGGTTAGGATGTTCGCGCGGCTCGGGGAGCAGATGACCGTCGTCGCAAACGCATTCCGGAACAACACGCCCTCCTTCGCAATCCGGTCGATGTGCGGCGTCTTGACGAAAGGATGACCGGTGACGCCGAGATCGTCCCAGCGCACGTCGTCGGCGAGGATGAAGAGAATGTTCGGGCGCTCCGCCGACGCAGCGGACGCGCCGGCCATCCCGGCGAACAACAGGCCGGCGGCGACCAGGAGCGCAGGAAGCCGGCGGGAGGAAGAACGAAGGCGACGTGGTGTATCCATGATGTTATGACGAAGCAGACCGGGGCATTCTAGTTGAGAGTTGAGGGTTGAGAGCCAAACCAAACGGTGGGCGGCAACTTTTCCGGTCGTTTGGGTTACGCCTCAGCGGATCGGTCTCTCAACGCTCAACTCGAGACTCTCAACTGCATTCAAGCTCAGCGCAGTTCCTTGATGCGGATGTTCCGAAACCGGACGGCCTCACCTTCCTTCCAGACCGTCACGTTCGGGATGTTCGGATGCACCTGCAGCGCGATGCCACCCTGCGGCGGGAGCCCCTGCGTGCTCTTCTCCGTGTGCTGGAAGTCGGTCAGGAAATGCCCGTTCAGCCACACGCGAATCCGCGCGGGCTCGCCCTCGACCCGGACCTCGACGTCGTTCCAGGCGTCCGGACGCATGAGCCGTGCGCCCTCGGGATTGCGCTGCACGTAGCCGTGGCCGACGAAGGGAATGAAGATCGCGCCGACATCGGAGCCCGGGCGCCAGTCGAGCGTGATCTGGTGGCTGCGACCGTCCGGGCCGACCCGGACGAAGATGCCGGTGTCCATCGGGTACGTCATCTTCACCTGCAGCCGGAGGATGAAATCGGTGAACGGCCGTTCGACCCAGAGCAGCCCGCCCTTGCCCGGCGGATCCTGCCGGCCCACGAGCATCCCGTCCTCGACCGTCCACCTGCCGTCGAGATGGAGCGGCGGCATGCCCTCGTGCGGTTTCCAATCCCCAAGGGTCCGGCCGTCGAAGAGCGTCACGAACCCCTCCTCTGCCGGCACCGGCGGGCCCGCACCCGCGAGCGCCTCGCGGATGAACGGCGTCGCGCCGCGCGCCATGCGCAGGAAGCCGAGATCAGTCGGGTGTACGCCGTCGACCGTGTCCTCGCCGTCGCCGCCGAACAGGTGCGAGGCGGGAATGTAGTAGAGCTGCTTGTCGCCGGCCTTCTTCAACCGGTCATGCAGCTGGCGCAGGTAGGCATTGGCCTCGGCGACCTTGGCGCGCCGCGCCTCGATGAATCCGGTATCCGAATACGCCACGTTTTCGACCAGGACGATCGGCGTGCCGGGCCGCGCCGCCCGCAGCGCCTGCACGAACGGCTCGACCCGCGCCTTCACTTCCGCGACGTCGAGGTTCGGCAGGCTGTCCAGCACGTAGGCGGCCGGATCGAGTTCCGCCAGCAACTGCGCCAGCTCGGGCTCCGTCTTCCCGTTGCCGCTGAAGCCGAGGTTGATCGTGGGCCAGTCGAGCGCGCGGCCGACGATCGACGGATACGCCATGCCCGGGCGCGACGCGCAGCCGCCCTGCAGAATCGAGGTCCCATAGAACACGATCGGCTTGCGGCCCGCATAGCGGTCCGGCGCCGCCTCGAGCACCGCGCCGGCCGGCACGCCCAGCTCGATTGATTCGAGGCCGTTGTAGAGCGGGAGGTAGAGCGTGAACTCGCGTTTCGGTCCCTTGGCCAGCCCGCGCACGAGCGCGGCTTCGGTGGTGCCCTTGGTCGGCCGCCCGGCGCCGACCCATTTCCACTCGCCCGCATCGCGCACGTAGAGATCGAGTCCGCTCACGCCCGTCGCCGGCATGTGCGGCAGCGCGAGCCGGTCGGGCTTGCGCACCGTCCAACGCGCGGAGATCTCGGTCGCATCGGTCACGAAGCGGAAGCGCAGGCCGGCGGAGTCCTTCGCCAGATTCCACACCGGGGCGCGGACAACCTGCTCCGCCTTCGCTGGCAGACGGTCATAGCGGTGCTGGGTGTCGGTCCACCCCTTCCCCTCGAGCGCCCAGCCGGAGAGGTCTTGCCAGGACAGGTTGCGCTGCGGGGCCGCCGCCGCGAGCGCCGGCGGCACGAGCGCCAGAAGAACCAGGATCGTCGTGGTTCCCCGGTGGAGCAGCGTGTCCCCACGCTGCTGGGAAACCTCCCGCCTTGGGCCCGGCCCTCCGTCCTTCGTGCGCAGCAGCCTGGGGACAGGCCGCTCCACCTCCAACCAACGGCAAGAGACGAGGCGAACGAAACGTGAGGACATCATCATGGCGTGGGTTTCATGTCGCGCAGCGCGATGAGCTGGCGGAGAGCGGAGTCGACCAGGGCCTCGCCCGAGCCGGGGTTGGAGCGGGTCGTCGCGGTCGAGGCGCCGTAACCGCCTTCCCGATACGCCTTGCGGTTGGCCACGTAACCGATCGCGCCGTTGGCGAGGGTGTTGATGACCGTGTACGGGTACGGGGAGCCCTGCTTCACCATCAGGCCGAGTTCGACGAACATCTCGCCGGGAAACCCGACGAACGCCACGTCGTCCCCGAGCGCGATCACCATGACCTCGGCGTCGAAGACATACTTCCCGTCCACCCGCGTGTAGCCGACCTCGCCGTCGTGGAACGTCGGCTGGTTCCCGAACTGGGCCGCGATCGCCGGCGCCTTTTCCTCCAGCAGGGTCAGGCGGATCACCTCGCGCGAGACCTTCAGCCGGGCCACCGGGACCGGTTCGAGTCGCTGGTAATTGCGCACGACTTCGGCGGCGAGCAACGTGCCGATGCGCGCGGCCTCGTCGTAGCCCTTGACCCGGTGCGGTCGCTTCGGGTCGAGCAGGTAATAGTGATTGATGTTGCCCGCGGCCCCGAGGGTGAAGTGAGTCAGCATGTCCGGGCCCTTCACGTCGCGCAGGATCTTCGCGATCTGGTACGGGAAGTCGGCCGAGTACCGCTGGCCGCCGGTCGTATCCAGGTGCAGCGCGAAATTGATCACGGTCGCGAGCGCCTTCCCGTCAGGCGTGGAGAAATAGAGCACGGGCAGCGACGGATCGGTGGGGCCGGCCGCGCGCACGACGTCAACGAGGCCCTCGTCACGCCCCTTGGCCGGATTCGAGACCACGGTGCCGTCCTTCATCAGGAAACGCCGGTTGAACGCCACCCCCTTCACCTCCCCCATCGCCGCCTGCAGGGTCGCAGGCGCGAGCCGGGACTCGGCCACCTTGACGCTCTCGGCGATCCGTTGCGGCAGCCGCGCAATATACTCGTCCATGACCTGGCGCTGCTCCGGCGTGGCATTGCGGGCGAACCGCGGACGGATGTTCGGCGTGGTGTGCGTGTGTGTCGCCGTGATCATCACGTTGGCCGGCGGCACGGAGCAGATTCTTCCGACGTGCGCGCGCGCCGCCTCGTGCAGGTGCAGCGGCAGGCTTGTCATGTCGCAGGCCACGATCGCGGCCTTCACGCCGTCGATCTCGAAGACGACCGCTTTCGCGAGCAGCGGATCGTGCACGCCTTCCGCCGGAGACGCCGGGAACGGCGGCCGCTGCGGGGCGTGAAACGGCATCAGCGGCGGCGGCGTGAGGTCGACGACGGCCTGGCCCACCTGGAGACCGGCGCCCGCCAGGCCCTGCAGCGCCAGCATCAGGCCCACGGCTCCCGGGAACAGAATTCGTTTCATGGTCGATTCGCGGCTCCTCTCGAGTTCACTCGTCATTGTCCAGGGCGATCCCGGCCCCTCGTGGCTCGCGCCGGCGTGTTGCGGGCATCGCAGCGGAGGACACGGGCACTTAGAACGTCCCCTTCAGCCCCAGCGAGTACTGTCCGCCATGCTTCTGCACGCGGAACTGCCGTGCGTAGGCCGGCGTTTCCCCGCCGTAGCGGAACGCCTCCGGATTCACGCCCAGTGCGTTGCGCGCGTTGGCGAACAGGCCAAGTCGCGCCGTCAGGCGGTAGTCGAGGTTCAGGTCCAGCGTCGCGCGCCGGCCATCCCATTGGTAGCCGTCGAGCGCACCAACGCCGGGGATGCGGGTGCCGCGTGTGAGGCCGCGATAGTTCCATTTCGCCATGAGCGTGACGGGGCGCCGCGTGAAGGTGAAGCCCCAGTTGGCGCTGCCGGAAATGATATTGCCGAAACTGGGCTGCGTCTCCGCATCGAGATCGAGCTTGGTGCCATTGGCGAACAGTTCGAACATCCGGCCCCAGCGGCCGAGGAAGCCCAGCGAATGCTTCACGTTCACCTCGAGGCCCGACATCCGCGCCGAGCCGAAATTCGCCTGCGTGGTGATCTGCCAGCCGAGATACCGGGGATCGAGACTGAGCTCCGCCAGGTCCGCTTCGGTGGCCAAGCGAACCGAGTTGCCGAAGAAGTCCCGCACGTCCTTCCGGAAGGCGCCGACACTCAGCAGCCCTCCGGACGGCGCGTAGTACTCGAGCGTGAGATCGAAATTGTCCGCGGTCCATGGCTTCAGCCCGGGATTGCGCAGGCTGATCGTACCGGGGATCGCATTCGGATCCGACGCCTCGTCGACGTCGAGTTCGTTCACCGTCGCGTTGGGAATGATCTGGTTGAAATTGGGCCGGCCGTAGGTCCGGGCGTAGGCGAAGCGCGCCACCAGGTTCTCGGTCAGATTGAAGTTGAGGTGAACGCTCGGGTAGAAGCCGTCGTACGTGCGCTGCGCCCGCGAGCCGCGCTCGAAGCGCGTGAGCCGCAGTTCCTCGAGCGAACCGGCGCCCCCCGCATCCGGACGCCGGATACGCTGGCCCGCGGCATTGCGGGCGAAGCTCCCGTCCGCAAGGCGCTGGAAGACGTTGCCCGGTTCGTAGAGAGCCCCGCGGCCCTTGCCCTGCGTCTGCTCGTAACGGACGCCGGTGACGACCTGCAACCGGTTCCGCAGGAGGCGCGCCTCCCCCTGGACGAACAGCGCATCGACCATTTCGTCGAAGACCTCGGAGTTGTTGATCCGGAACGTCGCTTCCGCCACCTGCTGGGCGACGGTCTGGGTGAAGAGCCGCGGGTCCGCCTGGAACGCCTGCCACGCCCGGTGCGGTGACACCCAGGGGATGTCCGTGAAACCGAACACGGCCGGACGCCCCGCGTAGACCTGCGCCGCATAGGGTGTCGGCACCTCGGCCGTCGCCGTGTTGCCGTCGGTGCCGGCGTAGGTCCAGTTGATGTCGGCCCGCCGCGTGTCGCGCTGCTGCCAGCGGTGCGCGCCGCCGGCCTGGACCGCCACCGGCACCGCGAACAGCGAGAACTGACGGCGCACGCTGAGGTCGGCCGTCGCAACCTTGTCCTGCACGTCGCGCAGCGATGACTGGGCACCCGTCAGCCGGTAATTCTCGATCCGTTGCCAGTCGACCGGCTGGCTGGCGTTGTTGAACGCGTCCATCCGGCCCGGACCCACGTTGTCGATCGCGGAGTAACGGATGCGCACGGGCGCCACCAGGGTCGACGTCGTGCTGAAGAAATGACCGGCATCGGTGTCACGAAAGACCGTCTTCGAGACCGAGGCACTCGCCCCTGCGTCGATCTTCCACGTGCCGTTGTCGTGGCGGTAGCGACCGTTGAGCGCCCTGGTCGCGCCGCGAATGTTGAAGAACTGGCCGTTGAGTGTGAGCCCGCCGCGTCCCGTCGCGCCATCCGTGAAATCAGGTCCGAACGTCAGCGGCACTCCGGTGGCGATGCTCGGTGTGGCCAGCGTGCCCGCGTTGGAGGTCAGCTGGTGCATGCCGTAGTAGGTCCAGAACCTGTTCACCTGGCCGGTGACGGACAGCACCCCGTCGCGCGTCGCTCGCCAGTCGGTCTTCAGGCTCATCGAGTCGCGATTCGTGTAGCGGGGCGAGTCCTGCAGGATGTGCTGCTGCAGGTAGGGCCGGGCGAAGCTGGCCCCGGAGCCCGCCGCCGTCGCGTTGTACACCCGGGCGGAGACGAACGCGTCGTTGAACTGGTTCGAGGTGAGGCCCGAGACCACGATTCCGATCCGGTCGTTGAGCGGCAGCGTGTAGTTGAAGTCCGCATTCGGCTGGATGCGGTGCTTGTTCATCTCGAACGAATGCGGTTCGCGCCCCAGGGCGACGTCGCCCTGGTTGGCCGAGAGAAAAAGCCGGTAGGTGAGATGGGCTTTCTTCCGCTCGAATGCGCTCTTGCCGACCATGTTCACCGTGCCGCCCAGCGTGTCGGCCGGCTGCGAGGGCGTGGGCACCTTGGTGAGTTCCACGCGCGCAATGTTGTTGATCGAGACCTGCTCGAACTGGAAGACACGGGTCGAACCGCCGTAGTGCGCGTTGGCCATCTGCGCCCCGTCCGAAGTCACGCTGGTGAGGTGGCTGTTCAAACCGCGCACGGAGATCGAGAGGATGGTCGGGTCGGCGAAATCCGCGGTCACACCCGGGAGATACTTCATGAACTCGCCGAGATTGCCCTCGGCGATGTCGCCGAAGGATCCGGCGGCGACGACGTTCTTGATGTTGGGCGAGAATCGCTGCTCGTTCGTCGCGATCGCCTCGGCATCCATCTCCTCCGCCGCCACGACGAAACGGCCGAGGCGCACGACGCCGCCGGCGCCGTCGGTACCCTCGCCCAGGCTCACGTCCTGCGTCACGCTGCCGCCCGCCGGCACGTTCACCCCCAGGTCACGCGGCGGCAGTCCGGTGTAGAAGACGCGCAGGACCGCCGCACCCGCGGGAACGTTCGTGAGATGATACAGGCCCGTCTGATCGGTGAAAGCGACCAGTGCGGTGCCGGCGACGGCGACCCGCGCATTGTTGAGGTACTGACCCGTGGCGGGATGATCGACGCGGCCGACGATGCTGCCCGTGGCGGACGAACCCTGACCGGCCGCGGCGGCGGCGTCCGGCGTGGAGAGCGGAGCGACGATCAACGCCAGCCAGGCGCCGAAGGTCGCGAGCGGATGCTTTGCTTTACTGAAAGGAAACTGGATTTTCAAGGGGATCGGATCCGGGAGGGGTTTAAGGGGAGGGTGCCGGTTAAAAACGGAGTCGGACCCCTGTAGTCCCCCAACCCTCGAGTCCGCCTGACCAGCCAGCGGCGCGAAGAGCCGGTCAACAAAGATATCCCGACGGAAACTCAGCGACTCGTCCGATTCCGGCGCCGCGCCGGCGAATGTTCGGATGGCCGTCGTCTTCACTATGATGTTAAGGGACACGCCTCCGGCCGCTCGCTGTC
>Ga0194133_10009373_pt1 | contig 11215 bp, 9 predicted proteins | sample TA2KigOf40mmetaG_FD_155448 | JGI IMG/M metagenome (GOLD analysis project Ga0194133, IMG submission 155448) | Freshwater microbial communities from Lake Tanganyika, Tanzania - TA2015055 Kigoma Offshore 40m | ecosystem: Environmental > Aquatic > Freshwater > Lake | place: Tanzania: Lake Tanganyika...
TCGTTGTAGGCCTCCGTGAAGACGGCCTCCACTCGCTCATCCACCTCCTTCACGATCGCCAGCAGATCGGTGCGCGACCGCTTGAGGTCGTCGACCTGCTCGGTGAGGAAGCGCAGTCGCTCCTCGAGCGCCGTGAACTCCTCGAGCGCCAGGGGGTTGACCTTGCCGAGCAGTGCCAGACCGCGCTCAGCCGCCTTGAGCCGGCGTTCCTGCTGGGCTCGGTCGTAGGGATAGGGCTCGGGCTCGGGTGCTTGGGGGTCGACCTCGTCGCCGGGAGCCGGAGGGCTGGGGAGGACCAGTTGGTCGGGCCCGTACTCGGCGACGAGCGCATCGGGCTCAATGCCGAATTCCTCGATGACACGTCCCTCGACCTGCTCGATGCGCAGGCGCTGCTCAGCGCGCGCGACCTCGTCGCGATGCACCGAGTCGGTCAGACGCTCCATCTCGGAGCCCAGGTCGCGCAGCGACTGGCGGACCTGCTGCACGGTGGCATCGCGCGTCGACTGCTGCTCCTCGCGCTCGCGGCGCTCGAGATCGGCCCGGGCCAATGACGCATCCAGATGCCTCAGCACCACGTCGACGCCGCGTGCCACGGCTTGCGCCACCTCGGCTTCACGCGCGCGCTGCTCGCGCCGCTCAATGGCGCGACGCCGAGATGCACGCTCGTTGGCGGCGGCTCGCTCCAGACCCTCGGCGCGAGCGGTGAGTGAGGCCAGGCGCTCCTCGCCCGTGCGCACGGCTAAGCGAGCCTCGACCTCCTGAGCCCGGGCATGCTCGGCCACCTCGGCGAAGTGCGGGCGCCGGTCAGCGATGTCCTCGTCGGCGCCCTCGGCCTCAGCAGTCTCCAGGCGCTGCTCAAGATCGGCCAGGGTTGCCTCATCCGACGCGAGCGCCTCCAAGGCGGCCTGCTCGGCCATCGCAAGGCGGTCGGCCTCCGCTGTCGCGGCGCGCGCGGCCTGCCCGAGCAGTCCCAACTGCTCCGCGACAGCGGCGAGACGCGCATCCGACTCGTGCAGTCGGGCGAGGGCGCCCTCGGCGACTTCCGTCGCCTGGCGCTGCGCGTCCAGCGCCGCGGCAAGCTCAAATCGCGTGCGTTCCAGCGCGTGCTGGACAGACTCCAGGGAGGTGGCAGCCTCATCCACCGCCGACTGCAGCTCGATGAGCGACGGAGCTTCACCGGAGCCGCCGTAGGCAACGTGGGGTCCGACAACGTCACCGTCGCGCGTGGCAGCGGTCAGCCCGGCCACGGCCGCCCGCGACGCCGACTCGAGGTCATCGACGATGACGATGCCCGACAATCGCGAGGCCAGGGCGGAGAGGAGCTCGGGGGCGCCGGAGACCACGTCGGTGATCCATCGAGATCCCGCCGGTGGCGCGCCCGCGGGCGCCGGGGTCGGCGACGCCTGACCGAGCACGACGACACTGGCCCGCCCCGCGGTGTCGCGATGCAGGAGGAGGATGCCGTCAATGGCTGATCGTGCGTCGCGCACGACCACCGCATCAGACAGGGGGCCGAGAGCGGCGGCGAGGCCGCGCTCGCAGCCAGGCTCGACGGTGAGGAGCGACGCGACGGTCCCCACGACACCGACGGCGTCACCTGCCTGGAGGAGCGCACCCGGGCCGTCGCCTCGGGCCAGGGCGATGCGCAACGCCTCGAGTCGGGCGGCCAGCGCCGCTCGGTCGCGTTCGATCTCTCGCTCCTGGTGACGCAATGCCTCCACCTGAGCGTCAGCCTCGGCGAGGCGCGACTGCGTCTCCTCGTATTGCGTGTCGAGCCCGAGCTCCCCCGCGTCGAGGCCGGCAACCTGAGACTCCACAGCGGCGAACTCCCGCTGAGCGGTCGCCGCACGGGTGCGCGCATCCTCACGCTGAGCCGCGACGCGCTCGATCTCGGCCGCGCGGGCTTCGCGACGCGAGCGTGCGGCGGCCACACGGCCGGCCAGTCGTGCCAGGCCCTCGCGCCTGTCGGCCTGGGAGCGGATCCCCTGAGCGACGCGACGCTCCTCACCGGCAAGGACCCCTTCGGCATCGGTGCGAGCCGACGTGGCGACCCCGAGGGCGGCTCGATCAGCCTCGACCTGTCGTCCCAGCGAGAACTCCTCCTCGCGCAACGCGGCGGCTTCGGCCTCGAGTGCTTCCGGATCGCGCCCGCTCTGGGACTCGTCTTCGATCTCCGGCCCGATGAGCCTCAGCCTCTCAGCGGCAAGCGATGCTGTGCCGAGGAATCTCTCGCGCAACGCGGAGAGCGCGAACCACGATTGCTGCGCGGATGCCAACAGCGGGGCGGCGGACTGCGCCTCCGACTCGAGCAGGGCCTCCTGTGCGGTGAGCGCGGCGATCTGACCCTCGACTTCGAGGCGGCGCTCGCGCAGGGCGGACTCGTCGGCCACCTCGGCAGCGAGGGTCTCGCGGAACTGCGCCAGGTCATCGGCCATGAGCCGCAGCCGAGCATCGCGAGCGTCCGCCTGGATGACCGCGGCGCGGCGGGCGACCTCGGCCTGTCGGCCCAGGGGCCTGAGTTGACGCCTGAGTTCGGACGTCAGGTCGGTGAGGCGCGTGAGATTGCCCTGCATGGCATCGAGCTTGCGCAGCGCCTTCTCCTTGCGCTTGCGGTGCTTGAGGACTCCCGCGGCCTCCTCGATGAAGCCGCGTCGGTCCTCGGGGGAGGCGTGCAGGATCGCATCGAGTTGGCCCTGGCCGACGATGACGTGCATCTCACGGCCGATGCCGGAGTCCGACAGCAGTTCCTGGATGTCCAGGAGCCGACAGGGCGTGCCATTGATGGCGTACTCCGAACCGCCGTTGCGGAAGAGAGTCCGCGAGATCGTCACCTCGGTGTAGTCGATCGGCAGGGCACCGTCGGTGTTGTCGATCGTCAACGCCACCTCGGCCCGTCCGAGGGGGGCGCGCCCCGACGTGCCCGCGAAGATCACATCCGCCATGGCCCCGCCGCGCAGCGACTTGGCGCCCTGCTCGCCCATGACCCAGGCGATGGCATCAACGATGTTGGACTTGCCTGAGCCGTTGGGTCCGACCACGCAGGTGACCCCCGGCTCAAAGGCCAGGGTCGTCGCCGAGGCAAACGACTTGAAGCCCTTGAGCGTGAGGCTCTTCAGATGCACGCCGCCGACCCTACCTGCGGCGGTCGGTCAGCGAGGATCGGGCACGAGGACTTCGTCGGGGAGCAGCCACTCCTCACCGGCCCAGTCGATGCCCGGGGCATCGTCTGAGGTGGCGGAGGTGTGCATCCGGGCGATCTCCGCCTCGAGCTCGCGGACCCGCAGGCGCAGTCGAGCGACCTCGGCGGCCAGGCGCGCGTCGGCACCGACATGACCGTAGATCGCCTTCGCCATGATGCCTCCCCGGATCGGAGCCGGCCGAACTGCGGCCCATGCCAGCTCGGGCACCAGGGTGACAGGACGCGGTCAGCCCCGTCAAACCGCCTACGCCCGGGGTCGACGCTGGCAGTTCGGGCAGCGATAGGACGACCGATTCATGAAGTGCTCGCGGACGATCGTGCGGCCGCATCGGTCGCAGGGGTCTCCGGCACGCCCATAGGCGTGCAGGGAGCGATCGAACCAGCCGCTCTCACCGTTGACATTGACGTAGAGCGCATCGAAGGACGTGCCCCCCTGCGCCAGCGCTTCGTCCATCACGGCGCGCACGTGGCCCAGAAGCTCACGCACCCGCGCGCGCGACAAGCGTCGTCCGGGTGTGTCGTAGTGAACGCGTGCCCTCCAGAGGGCCTCGTCGGCGTAGATATTGCCGATGCCGGACACCAGCGTCTGGTCCAGCATGCACCGCTTGATGCCCGACGTACGGCTGCGCACTCGCCGGGCGAAGGTGTCGTCGTCGAAGGCCGGGTCCAGTGGGTCCCGGGCGATGTGAGCCACGGACACCGGCACATGCCCGCCTCTGCCGTCATCGACCAAGTCATCGAGGTGCAGCCCACCGAACATGCGCTGGTCGACGAAGTGCAACTGGCGATCAGCGTCGGCGAACTCGATGCGTACGCGCAGGTGGCGCTCGTCATCCGCGCCGGCGAGCGGTAGGAGCAACTGCCCGCTCATGCCCAGGTGGGCCACGATCGCGCTGGTGTCATCCAGGGTGAGCCAGAGATACTTGCCCCGGCGACTCACCGCGGTGACTCGACGCCCGGTGAGTCTGCCGGAGAGGTCTTCGGGACCTGCCTCATGCCGCCGCACGGACCGCGGCGCGAGCACCTCGACACCCGCAATGCGCCGACCGGTGATGTAGGGAGACAGCCCGCGACGGACCACCTCCACCTCGGGAAGCTCAGGCACCCGGGTGCCGGAGGGTCACAGTCCGGTACGCCGCCTCGGCCGCCTGCTGCTCCGCCTCCTTCTTCGAACGCCCGTCGCCCTCCCCCCAGGACTCGCCCACCAGGAGCACCCGCGCGTGGAAGGCCTTGGCGTGGTCCGGACCGGACTCGTCCACGGCATACTCCGGCACCCCGAGATCCAGGGCCGCGGTGAGTTCCTGCAGCGAGGTCTTCCAATCCAGGCCCGCTCCCAGGGTGGACGCACGGTCGACCAGCGGATCGAACAGGCGCCGCACCATCGCCTCGGCCGCGGAGAGGCCGTGCTCGAGGTAGACCGCGCCGATGACAGCCTCAAGCGTGTCGGCCAGGATCGACGACTTGTCGCGCCCTCCGGTGATCTCCTCGCCGCGACCCAGTCGCAGCAGGTCTCCCAGGCCGAGATCGCGGGCGACGTCAGCGAGGGCGCGCGCATTGACGATGGCCGCGCGCATCTTGGCCAGTTGGCCTTCGGCCACATCCGGGTAGCGACGGTAGAGGGAGTCGGTCACGACGAGGCCGAGCACGGCATCACCGAGGAATTCCATGCGCTCGTTGGTCGGGAGCCCACCGTGCTCGTAGGCGAAGGACCGATGAGTCATCGCCAGGTCCATGCGATCGCCCGGGAGCGTGGCATCAAGCACGCGGAGAAGGTCCTCGATACGGCTCGGGGAACCACCCTCCATGGCGAGGCCCGTCATGACCCCTCCCTCGATGCCACGGCGCACTGAGCGAGGTCCCCTACGCAGCTCGCGCGGTGCGTCGCTGCGGGATCTGTGCGGTAGCCCGCCTCGCGCATCGCATCCGCCCAGCAGAGGCGCGCGAGGGAGTCCCAGCCCAGCCCGGTCAGAGGCGTGTCCGCCCGCAACCCCGCGGGATCGAGGCTGAGGACGCGTGCGACAGCGCCCAGCACGACCGCGGCGGACGGCTCGGGCGAGGTCATCTCTCGCTCAGACGTCGAGGACGCGTCGCTTGGCGTAGGTGCCGCAGGTGGGGCACACGGTGTGAGCGAGCTTGGGTTCGCGGCAGCGGGCGCAGGTGACCAGCGTGGGCGCAGACGCCTTCCACTGGGAACGGCGGTGCCGGGTGTTGGAGCGGGAGGTCTTCCGCTTGGGAACAGCCACGTCAGTCGTCCTTCTCGTCGTCGCGCGCCGTGTCGCGCACGGGGTCGTGCTTGTCCTGTGTGCCCTCATCCAGCAGCGCTTCGAGCGCCGCCCAGCGAGGGTCGTGCACCTCGTGGCCATGGCCGGGGTCCTGAGCGAGCAGTGCCCCGCATTCGGAGCACAGGCCCGGACAGTCATCCCGGCACAGCGGTGCAATAGGCAGTCGCAGCACGACCGCGTCTCGCACCGTCGCCTCGAGGTCAATGAGATCGTCCTCGATGGCGGGCGGAGCATCCTCCTCGCTGTCGTCCTCCACCTCCACGCGATAACCTCGCGCGTCCTGAGGCGGATAGACGAACAACTCCTGGATGTCCGCATGCTCGTCCCACGTGACAGGCTCGAGGCAGCGCGCACACTCCGCGTTGACCCGCGCCCGGAACGTCCCGGAGACGAGCACCCCCTCCACCACCGACTCCAACCTCAGGTCGAGGTCGAGGTCGCTGCCCTCGGGGACCCTGGCCAGTCCCGCCCCCCAGCCCGCTGTCGCCGGCACCTGGCGGTGCAGCTCCTTCATGGCCCCGGCCCGTCGACCTAGGTCGCGGATGTCCACGACGAAGGGCGCACGGGGGTCGAGGGCGTTCAGGACTCCTCCGAGGACTTCGGGCCGGAATGCCCCGGCCGTCGGCCGGCGCAAACCGGCCGCACCAAGGATACGCCAGGATCCCCAGGGCTCCTTCGGGGAGGCACTTAGTCGGGGATCGGCCCCCCGTCCTCCGCGTAATCCTCCTCGAGCTCCGACTGGCCGCGCAGCTTGTCGCGGCCGCGCTCCACAGCGGCGAGGGTCTTGTGCAGGGTGATCTCGAAGGTCGCCAGTCGGGCATCGATGTAGTCGTCTGTCTCGTGGCGCATCCGGGTCACCTCGTCGAGGGTCTCGGCACGCAGCGCCTCCGACTCGGCAACGGCAACGAGATAGACCTCGTGCTGGGACAGCATGCGCACCTGCTCCTCGCGAGCCTCGGCGATGAGCCGCTCCGACTCACGCCGACCCTCCGCCACCACGGCCTCACGCTCGGCCAGCAACTGGTCGGCGTCCGACAGCGAGCTCGGCAGCGCGTCACGAATATCGTCGATGAGGTCGAGGACGACCGCGCGATTGACCATGCAGGAAGCCGACAGCGGGACCGCCTTAGCCTCCTCGACGAGCACCGAGAGCTCTTCGAGCTTCTGGTCGACGTCCACCCGCCACCTCCTGTCGCCGCGCTGACGCAAGCCGTCAGGTCGTGACTGATCCGAGGCACCAACCCTAGCGCCGTGCCTCCAGTGTGGCGTGGAGCCGCTCCCGGACGACATCGGGCACCAGCCCCTCCACGCTGCCGCCGTGCGTCGCCACCTCCTTGACCAGGCTCGAGGAGAGGTAGCTGTAGAGCGGATTGGTCGAGACGAAGAGAGTCTCGACCTTGCCTAGGCGGTAGTTCATCTGAGCCATCTGGAGTTCGTAGTCGAAGTCGCTCACCGCCCGCAGGCCCTTGACGATGGCCTGGACTCCGCGCTCCTGGCAGTAGTCGACCAAGAGTCCGTAGAAGGAGTCGACCTCGACATTCGGCAGGTCGGCCACGACTTCCCGCAGCATGTCGATGCGCTCGTCCACCGTGAAGAGGCTGGACTTGGTCTTGTTGACGAGCACGGCGACGATGACGCGGTCGGCAAGGGTGGCGGCTCGTCGGAAGACATCGAGGTGGCCGTTGGTCACCGGGTCGAAGGATCCGGGGCACACCGCGACGCGCATCACGCCTCCTCTATCGCTGTCGGGCTGGCCTGACCGTACCAAAGGGCGGTGTCCCCGTAGTCGCGCTTGCGGATGTGCTCCCACCCCGCGTCCGGCCAGGGTGCCTCAGCACGCGTGGACCTCTCGACGACAGCGAGGGCACCGGGGGCGAGGACGCCCCCGATAGTCAGCGCATCGAGGAAGGAGCGCACATCGTCGTCCGGCACGTCGTAGGGCGGGTCGACGTAGACGAAGGCGAAGGGACCGCCCTCGGGCTGCCACGTGAGGGCATCGGCGGCGACGATGCGCGCGCGGGGATCGACGGCCTGTGCGTTGGCCCGGAGGACCGCCAGGCACCTGCGGTCGCGTTCGATGAGCGTCGCCCCACAAGCCCCACGACTCATCGCCTCCAGACCGACGGCACCGGAGCCGGCGAAGGCATCGAGCACCAGGACTTCGCCCCACCCTCCCCAGTGCTCGCGCGCGTAGGCGTCCAGGCTCGAGAACAGTGCCTCGCGCACGCGGTCGGTCGTCGGGCGCGTGCTCGCCGGCGGTGCAGCGAGCCGGCGCCCGCCCGCGTGCCCCGCGATGATCCGCATGTCAGCCCTTCTCCAGGAAGTCGGCGCGGTCATCAGCCGCCAGCGCGCGCACGCGTTCGCGCAGGACCGGGTGACGAGCAAGCCCCGGATCGGCCGACACGATGGCCTGGGCAGCATGCCGGGCCTCGTCGACGAGGGCCTCGTCACGGATGACCTCGAGCAGTCGCAGGGACGAACGCCGACCCGACTGGGCGACACCGAGGATGTCCCCCTCGCGACGCGCCTCGAGGTCGACGCGCGCAAGCGCGAACCCATCGGTCGTCGAGGCGACGGCGGATAGCCGCTCGCGGGCGGGAGAGCCCGCCTCAGCGGCCGACACCAGGAGGCACAGGCCGTCACCTCCTCCGCGCGCGATGCGGCCGCGCAGCTGGTGGAGTTGGGAGATCCCGAATCGATCGGCATCGAGGATCACCATGGTCGATGCCTCCGGCACGTCGACACCGACCTCGATCACCGTCGTGGCGACGAGCACATCGATGGCGTCCGCGTGGTCGGGGGGGAGGGTGAAACGCCGCATCGCGTCGTCCTTGTCCTCGGCGGGCATGCGGCCATGGAGGATCCCGATGCGCAGCCCCGCGAGCCAACGCTCGTCGAGCGATCGTGCAACGTCGACAACGCTCGACAGCGGCGAGTCCTGGGGAGATTCACCGGGATCCGGATCGATCTCGTCGGTGCTCGCCGCCGCGACATCGTCGCCAATGCGCGGGCACACGACGAAGACCCGTCGCCCTGCCTCGACCTCTTCGCGAACCCGGGTCCAGGCGCGCACGAGATGAGCGGGTTGCTCGCGCGGGGCGACCACATGGGTCGCGATGCGGCCGCGGCCCGGCGGATACTCGTCGATCACGCTCACATCGAGGTCGCCGAAGACCGTCATGGCCACGGTCCGCGGGATGGGCGTCGCCGTCATGACCAGCACGTGAGGCCGGGCGCCCTGCGCGCCGCGCGTCGCGAGCGCGGCCCGCTGCTCCACACCGAAGCGGTGCTGCTCGTCGACGACCACCAGGCCGAGGTCGGCGAACTCGACGGTGTCCTCCAAGAGTGCATGCGTGCCCACCACGATGCCCGCCTCGCCGCTGGCGATGGCGGAGAGCTCCTCACGTCTTTGTCGCGCCGACTGCGAGCCCGAGAGGTAGGCCACGCGGGTGGCCGCCTGACCGGCCTCGCCCAGCAGCCCAGCCTCAGCGAGTGGCCCGAGCAGCGACCGGATGGTGCGCAGGTGCTGCTGAGCAAGGACTTCCGTCGGGGCGAGTAGCGCCGCCTGCGCACCCGCGTCCACGACCTGCAGCATGGCCCGCAGGGCGACGAGCGTCTTGCCGCTGCCCACGTCTCCCTGCAGGAGTCGCTGCATGGGGTGCTCCCCCGCCAGGTCGTGGGATATCTCCGCGCCGACGCGGACCTGCGCCCCCGTCAGCGCGTAGGGCATGCGCTCATCGAAGGCGGAGAGGAGCCCGCCGTCCACGGGCGGTCGCGGGGTCGCAGACTGCTCGAGGCGCTCGTGGCGGCGCTGGGCGAGGATCACCTGGAGGTCGAAGGCCTCCTCGAACCTCAGCCGCCGGCGTGCCGCCTCGATGGCGTCGGGGTCCGGCGGGCGATGGATGCCCCGCAGCGCGTCGGCAAGCCCCAGAAACCCCTTTTCCAGGCGCAGGTCAGGGGGCAGCGGGTCTTCCACGTCAGCGAGCGAATCCAGGGCAAGTCGCACCGTCTGCTGGATGCGCCAGCTCGGGAGGCCGGCCGTCGCGGGGTAGATGGGGATGAGCAGGTCGGAGAAAGCCGCCTCCGCTTCGCTGTCGCGCTCGGACTCCCGGTCATCCCCGTCGTCGACCAGATGCAGCCCGCTATCGGGGATCATCACGTGGCGGGGGTGCGCGAGCTGGCGTGTCCCGCCGTACGCCGACACCGTGCCCGCGAAGAGCCCCCGCCTGCCCACGCGGAACTCCCGCTCGACGCGCCAGGGCTGATTGAAGAAGACGAGGCTGATGCGGCCACGGCCATCGGACACGACCACCTCGGTCACCGTGCCCTTGCGCTGCTGCATGCGCCGATTGCTGGCCGATACGACCTCGGCCAGGACCGTGACGTGCTCGCCCACCTCCAGCGCGTCGAGATCGGTGAGCTCGCCCGGGTCGATGTAACGCCTCGGGTAGTGACGGAGGAGGTCATCGACGGTCTGGATGCCGAGGCCATCGCGCAGGGCCTTGGCCGTCTTGCCGCCGGCCACGGCGGAGACGGGAGCGCTGAGACTGACGCGCGCCACGGTCACTCCACGCCGACGATGACCGGCCACAGCGGCTGGCCCCCGTCGATGGATACGACATCGACGCCCGGGTGACGACGCTGTAGGGACTCCGCGAGCGCCTCAGCTCGGGTGAGGCCCATGTCCGCTCCGCTCACGAGCGTGAGCAATTCCCCGCCGCCTGCGAGCAGGCGGTCGGCCACGGCTCCGGCGACATCGTCGACGTCGGCTCCGATCTCGATGATGTCTCCGTCGGCCAGGCCCAGCACATCGCCGACGCGACAGGGGCCCGCCATAGTGAGGGCGTCCTTGGACGCGATCGTCACCGCTCCGTAGCGCGTGGCACCTGCGGCTCGCGTCATCGCCACGACCGCGTCGTCGAAGCGGGCTGCAGGGTCGTGAACGGCGAGCGCCGCAAGGCTCTGCACGATGGAGCGCGCTGGGATCACGGAGACTCTCAGCCCCTCGGCGCGAGCCTGCTCCGCCGCGGCCTCAGCCACCGCGAGGGAATCCGAGTCGCTCGGCAGCATGACGACCTCGGCCGAGCCGGCGCGGCGCGCACCCTCGAGGAGCTCGGCCGTGGACGGACGTCTCCGCGGCCGAGCAGGCACCGCGACCGCTCCGATCTCGGTCACGAGATCGGCTGTGCCCGGGCCGTGGGTCACCACGACGAGGCCACGACCCGTCCGCGACGGGGCGGGAGTGGCCTCGGGGAGATAGGTCACGCGGATCCGCTCCAGCGCGCCCACGCGAAGGCCGGCCTCGATGGCGGCCCCGGCATCGTGCACGTGCACGTGCACATTCCAGAGGTCCTCATCGCCGGTCACCATGAGCGAGTCGCCCAGGGACTCCAGGGTGCCTCGCAGCCGGGCAACGCCATCGGCACTCGCAGAGACCAGGTACATCACTTCGTACGACGGGTCTCCGACCGCGGACACGGGCGCACCGTGCACCGCGTGGGGCGCTGGCAGTTTGGGCCTGGCCGCCGGCCGGGGGCGGCGGCGGCGCACGCCGGTGACGACATCGAGGAGCGCGTCGTACACCACGACCAGTCCCTGACCACCCGCGTCGACGACGCCGGCGTCACGCAGCACCGGGAGTTGATCCGTCGTCAGCGCCAGAGCCGCGTGCGCGGATCCGACGGCACTCTCGATCATCGCGACCAGGTCCTCCCCGCCTGGACCGATTGCTCCG
>Ga0194133_10009374_pt1 | contig 11213 bp, 8 predicted proteins | sample TA2KigOf40mmetaG_FD_155448 | JGI IMG/M metagenome (GOLD analysis project Ga0194133, IMG submission 155448) | Freshwater microbial communities from Lake Tanganyika, Tanzania - TA2015055 Kigoma Offshore 40m | ecosystem: Environmental > Aquatic > Freshwater > Lake | place: Tanzania: Lake Tanganyika...
CCTCGGCGTACCGCGGCAAACTGTTTTACCGACTGGCGGAACAAGCGGCCCAAGTCGCGCCGACGACCTACGATGCGCTCGGAAACCACAATCCGTAGTGATTGGTTGAGTCACGTAAATACCCCTATCAACCAATGACGCCCCAAACCATCCGTCCGACCCCGGGCCGACTCCTGCGGCAAGCTCTTCGGCTCCTGTCCTCGGAGTCGGCCAAGGCATCGAAAGCACCTTGGTCTCTCTTAACTTAATTTACCCGATCCGCTGTCCAACCGACGGGGACCACCTTAGTCACGCGAGGAAGTCAAGGCGCCCTTATACCCTGAATTCAGGGTAATTCGACTCGTTACCGGCACACGGCCCCAAGCAAGATATCGCCAGATTCCTCACCGGAATTCCAGATAGACGCCCATCCAATCTAATGTTTTCGACCTTCTGAACGTGGCAGAAAGAACATGATCTCTCTCGTCATATTTTCGTCCGTCTTAATTTTTTGCATCGGTATTGCCCTTTACATTGGGAATCCTAACAGAAACTCATACAAGGCATTCTGTCTACTTTGCATTATATTAGCACTTTGGCTGATTTGCGTATTTGGGGCAATGATCAGCGGTCAGCACGCTACCCCGAATCGACTTTTGGCTATAACGTTCTGGCTAAAAGCAAATGCATTCGTATCTTCATTTTTACCATGGGGACAATGGGCCCTTCGCGAATCGATCGAAAGCAGAAGGCAGGGGATCTTAGGAATAATTTCAGATACTAAATTATTCTTAATATTGTCGGTTTTACTAGGCCTTATTTCACTTAGTAACGACTTCACCGAACTCAATTCTAATAATATCATATCCAGGGGCACTTCGTACTACATCCATAATTTTTCGATTATTACTTTATTCGTTCTGGCATCCGCAAAGACTGTAGCTAGCATACGTCGAGCTCGCGGAATACGACGCCTTGAACTTCAATATTTAGTTATAGTCACAAGCCTAGGCGGCTTGCTCATGGCGATATTAAACGGCATCGGGAATCTAACCGGAATCCGATCCATCAACCGCGCGAGTGTAATTGTTGTATTTTTGACTTACGTTTTTATGGCGTGGGCACTTGCCAGCCCACACATATTCAACGCCCGACAAATCCTGATTCACGTAGGTCAAAGACTCCTCACTCTCTTACTTGTTGGCTGCATGACCTTCGGCTTCGGATCCGCTCTTTCCCCCAGCCTCCCGCCGCACATCGCCTGGCCGCTGAGCATGTTCCTGTGCGGTTCGGCGACCTTCTGGCTTGATGCGCGGATGCGGCGATGGTTCGGGCTCGATGACTCCTCCCGGATCCGCGCGCTGCGCACCGAGGTACTCCAGGTGGCAATGCGGGAGGCAGACACCGCGCGGCTGACCGCCGAGTTCGAGACCCTGCTCGCGTCGCGCCACGACGCTCGGTCCGCCGTGATTCTCGCCCGCAGCGGCGAGGCCTACACCGGCGGCGGCCACTCCATCCGCCGGGACTGCGCGGCGATCACCGCCCTGCGCGAGGACGGCTGGATCACCCCGGAGAGCCTGCAGCGCCGTCGGCCCACCGCCGCCCTCGAGGACCTCGACGCCCTCCTGCGTGAGCTCGGCGCCGGGGCCCTCGTCGCGGTGCCGCGGGAGAGCCCCGCCCCGAACCTCCTCGTCGCCATCGGCGTCCGCCGCACCGAGTGGCCCTTCACCTACCCCGACGTGACTCGCCTGCTGCACACCGCGGAACTGATCGACAACATTCTCACGCGTTCGCGGCTGATGGACCAGCTCGCTTTGCGCGCGCGGATGGAATACCTCGCGATGATGTCCCGCGGTCTGGCCCACGACCTGAAGAACCTGATCACGCCGGTCTCGTCGTTTCTGGTGCACACGGAGGGGCGGGCGCCAGCGGGCAGCGCGGAGGAGGAGGTGCATCGCGCGGCCAGCCGGGCGATCGAGGTGATGACAACCTACCTGCGGGAGGCGCTTTTCTTCTCGGCACGCCTGACGCCGCGTTACGCCCCGGTCGAGCCGGGGGGGCTGCTTGAGGCCGCGCGGAGCCTGGCGGTGGAGCGGGCGGCCCGCCGCGGCGTCACCCTCGTCGCGCACAGCACCTGCGTAGGGACGCTGCAAGCGGACACGGTGCTGCTGCAGCGGCTGCTGGTGAACCTGGTGAACAACGCGATCGACGCGTCCACGCGGGGCGGCGAGGTGCGGCTGACCGCGGAGGGACCGGTGGCAGGGATGATCACGCTGCGGGTCATTGACCGGGGGTGTGGGATGGACGCGGCGACCCAGGCGCGGATCTTTGACCCGTACTTCACGACGAAGGAGCTCGGGGAGGAGGTGCGGGGGTTCGGCCTCGGGCTGACCATCTCACAGCGCATCGCGCACCTGCACCACGGGCGGATCACGGTCGAGAGCCGGCCGGGCGCCGGGACCACGCTCAGCGTCGACCTGCCCGTGGACCCCGCGGCGCTCGCGGCGGCAACCTGAGCCCTCGCCGTGACCTCCACGACCAGTGCCATTTTGCCGACCCGGATCCTCGTCGTGGACGACGAGCGCCAGATCCACGCGTCGCTCCGCCTGCGGCTGGGGGGCGCGCACGAGCTGGTGTTCGCCTTCGACGCGGCGGCGGGGCTCGAGCGCCTGCGGGAGACGCGCTTCGACCTGTGCCTCGCTGACCTGCACATGCCCCGGATGGACGGCTTCGCCTTCATCGAGGCGGCGCAGCAGGTGGACCCGGCGCTGGGGTTCGTGGTGCTCAGCGCGTTCGATTCCGCGGAGAACCTGCGGCGCACCATCCCGCTGCAGGTCTACGACTTCCTGTCGAAGCCCCTGCCCGGGAAGGCGGACTTCGAAGCGCGGATCCCCGAATGGGTGGCGCGCACCCGGCAGCGGCGAGAGGATCAGGACCTGGCCCGGCAGGCGGGAGTCGTGGCGGGGGAGCGCGAGGCGGCCCTGCTCGAACGGGACGTCGAGCTGGTGGCCTCGGAGACGGCGCGTGACGCGCTCCGGCAGACGGCGGGGCTGCTGACGACGGTGCACGCGCAGCTGCTCGCCTCGCAGTCGCTGCTGGGGACGCCCGTGCGCGCGGATCCGCGGGCGGCGCAGTTCACCCGCCGGCTCGAAGAGGCGCGGCGTACGGCGGAGGCCGCAATGGCCGTCACGGAGGCATTCTTCGACACCGGCTACGGCAGCCGGGACACCTCGCCGGCAGTGGTGGACGAGGGCATCCGGCACGCGGCGGCGATCGCCCTGCGGATGTGCCGGGGCGAGGAGGAGGGCAAAGCGGTGGAGTTCACGCCGGGGGCTGCGGGCCTGCCAGTGCGGGGGCTCTCGGGCATCGACTTTTTGCTGATGATGACCCCGGCGATGGGAGCGGCGCTCGCCGGCGCGCCGCGCCGGACGACGGTGGGGGTGCGGGCGGAGCCGCTGGGCCGGCTTGAGGAGGCTTTCCGCGAGCCCGCGCTCCGCAACTTCGCGTGGTACAACCGCCGCAACGCGCCGGCCGGCCACGCGGCGGTGCTGATCACCATTACCGGGACGGGGCCGGCGCTGACGTCCGCCGCGCTAGAGTCGTGGCTACAGGAACAGCACGAGCCGCTCGCGACCATCACGGCGCGGGGCCTCGTCGCCGGGGTCCGGCGCTGCCACGGGGTCTTGGGCGCGGCGGTGTCGCCGCATTCCGGCCGCTTCAGCCTCGCGCTGGCGCTGCCCGTCTGAAGCCGGCGATGATCCTTCTCGTCGACAGCGCGGAGCGCGAGGGATCCGTCCTAGCCGAACTGTGCGCGGGCCGGGGTTGGGTTACTGAAGCCTGCGCCACGGTCGCCGCGGCGCGGCGGCGGATTCCCCGGCTGCGGCCACGGGTGGCCGTGGTCCGGCGCGCCCTGCGGGACGGCCTCGCCGAGGAGGTGCTCGAGGCGCTGGCGGACGCGCGCTGCCGGCGGCTGGTGCTGGTGCCGGCGGGCACCAGCGGGACGGTGGAGGCCCGGCTGGTGGCGCTGGGCGCGGACTGCGTCTTGCGGGAGCCCGTGCGCATCGAGGTGCTGCTGGCCTACCTGGAGCGTTTCCGGGGCGAGCCGGGCCCGGTGTCGCGGCCCCGGCCGACGCGGCTGGCGTTCGCGGGCGGCAGGCTGGACCCCGCGGACCGGACCCTGCGCTACGGCGCCCGTCGGACCACCCTCGCGCCCCGCGAGGCACAGCTTGCGGAGCAGTTAGCAAGGTCCCCCGCGGAGGTCGTCGCCTACGAGGTCCTCTACGCGGAGATTCTGGGCCGGCCGTTCCGAGGGGATACGGGTAACCTACGGGTCCTCCTCGGCAAGCTCTGCGCCGCGGCCGCCCGTGCGGGCGTCGACGCGCGCGCGTGGATCGAGGTGATCCCGAAGTCTGGCTACCGGCTGCGCCTGGCCCCGGTGGGGGCGTAACGGAAAAGTTACGGCAGGCCCGTTTCGGAAGGGGCCGGGGCCGGGCACGGTGCGCGCATGGAAACGCACCCCACCGTTATCATCCTCAAGGCGGACCAGCTTTACGCCGCCACCCTCCGGGCCCACGTGGAGGCCGTGCTGCCGGGGGCGCGGATCACGGTCGCGCCGCACGTCGCCGCGGCGCGGGCCCTCCTCGACCGGGCGCCGGTGGACTTGTTGCTGGGCAGTCTCGGGGAGGGGCCCGAGGGCGACGCGCTCGATCTACTGGCCCAGTCTACCCGGGCGCCGCGCCGGGCCCGGAGGGTCTTGGTGGTGACGCTCCGCTGCGCCTACCGAACCCTTTCGGCCCTGCGGACCCTCGCGGTGGAGGGGGTGTTCGACGCCGCCACGGAGGAGCCCGGGGCCTTCCGTCTGGCCCTGAAGCGGGTGCTCGCGGGGCAGCGGTCCTGGAGCCCCTCGGTGCAGGGCCAGTTGCGGCAGATCTCGGCGGCGCCCACGGCGCTGTTCCGGCTGCTGACGGACTTCGAGCAGCTCGTGTTGAGCGTGATCGGGGCGGGGTGCGATGACGACGAGGCGGCAGAGCTGCTGCGGCTGAGCCCGGCAACCATCTCCTCAGTGCGACGGGACCTGCACCGGAAGCTGGGGGTGCAGCACCGCGGTGCGCTGATCCGGGTGGCGGCGCAGAAGGGGTATGTGCGGTTCACGCCCGACGGCGTGGAGCGGCCGGGATTCGCGCTCTTCGCGGCCGCCTACCGCCCGCGGCAGCCGCGCCGGCGGACGGACGAGCCGGTGGCGGCCTGAGCCCGGCCGCGGAGGGCGCCAGGGGGGTGGCGACGGGCGGGTTGCCAAAGGCGCGCGATCCCGTTCACCTTCCCGCCCTTAACGCATGCCGCCCACCGGTCCCGCCTGGTCCCAGAAACTCCGCGCTGAAATCGGCAAGGCCGTCGTCGGCCAGGACGCCGTCGTCGAACGCCTGCTGGTGGCCTTACTGGCCAACGGCCACGTATTGCTCGAGGGCATGCCCGGGCTGGCGAAGACCCTGCTGGTAAAGTCGCTCGGCACGGCCCTCGGGGTGCAGTTCGAGCGGATCCAGTTCACTCCGGATCTGCTGCCGAGCGACGTGGTGGGCACGATGATCTTCCAGCCGAAGACGGGGGAGTTCACCGCCCACCGCGGGCCGATCTTTGCCAACCTGGTGCTGGCGGACGAGATCAACCGGGCGCCGGCGAAGGTGCAGAGCGCCTTGCTCGAGGGGATGCAGGAGCGGCAGGTGACCCTGGGCGGCCAGACCCACGCCCTGCCCCGGCCATTCTTCGTGATGGCGACCCAGAACCCGGTGGAGCAGGAGGGCACCTACCCGCTGCCGGAAGCGCAGACCGACCGTTTCCTGTTCAAGCTGCTCGTGGACTACCCCAGCGCCGCCGAGGAGGCGGCGATGCTGCAGCGCTGGGGCCAGGTGACGCGCCAGCCGGCGCTCGCGGCGGTGTCCAACGGGGAAGAGCTGCTCGCGCTCCGGGCGGAGGTCGACGCGATCCATCTCTCGCCGGCGGTGCAGGGCTACATCCTCGCGCTGGTGCGCGGGACGCGGGCGCTAGCGGACGTGGCCGCGCCGCGGCGGCACCTGTCGTTCGGGGCGTCGCCCCGGGCCTCGCTCGCGCTCTACCAGGCGGGGCGGGCGCTGGCGTGGCTGCGGGGCGAGGACCATGTTTCCCCCGGGCTGATCCAGGAGCTCGCGCCGGACATCCTGCGGCACCGGATTGGCCTGACCTACGAGGCCGAGGCCGAGGAGATCACGGCGGACAAGTTGGTGGCGGACGTGATCACCCGCACCGCGGTGCCCGCCGTCTAGGGCGTCCGCCGATGCCCGCCGCCGCCCCCGCCGCCCCGCCCGCCCCGGCCGCCGCCGCGCCGCTGGCGGCGTTGCGCCGGCTGGAGTGGCGGGTGCGCCACGCGGTGGAGGCGATGCTGAGCGGCGAGTACCGTTCCGCCTTCCGGGGGCGGGGGATGGAATTCGACCAGGTGGTGAAGTACGAATTCGGGGACGACGTGCGCGACATCGACTGGAACGTGACCGCGCGCCTCGGGGAGCCGTACCGGAAGAAGTTCGTCGAGGAGCGGGAGGTCACCGTGCTGCTGGTGCTGGAGGACTCGCCCTCGCTGGGCTTCGGGTCCGGGGCGCAGTCGCGACGGGAGGCGCTGCTCGAGCTGGCGGGGCTGGTGATGCTGCTGGGGGCGGTGAACCGGGACCGGGTGGGTTTCGTGCACGCAGGGCCCGGGGGCAACGACGTGCGGGAGCCGGTGCGCGGCCGCGGGCGGATCCTGCAGCTGGCGGCGTCGTTGCTGGCCCGGCCGGCCACCCCGCCGGACGCGCCGGCGCCGGTGCCGCCTTGGCGGTTCCTCGCCCGCGCGGCGCCCAAGCACAGCATCCTGATCTGGCTGGGGGATTTCCCGCCGGTCGCGCGCTCGGCCGGCGACGATCCGCGGCCCGAGGGCTGGAGCGTGCTGCAGCGGCGCTACCAGACGATGGGCTTCCGGGTGGACGATCCCTGGGACCGGCAGCTGCCGGCGGGGGAGCCGTTCGCGGCCTACGACGCGGTGGCGGGCCGGCTGGTCACGATCGACGGGGGCGCGGCGGAGCAGGCCGCGCACGCCGCGTGGGTGGCCGCGCGGGAGCGAGCCTGGCAGGCCCTGTTCCCCGATCCGCTCACCCGCCTCGCGGTCGGCACCGGGGAGAACCGGCTCGACGCGCTGGTGCGCTTCTTCCACGCCCGGATGAGCCCGGGGCGGGGCTGAACGATGGGCCGCCTCACCCTTCAGGACCCGCTCTGGCTGCTGGCGCTGCTCGCGTTGCCGCTGGTCGTTTGGCTGCGGGGCCGGCGGCGCGTGCCGGTGCTGCTCGTGCCGTTCGCAGCCGCGTGGCATCGCCCTTCCCTCGCCGCCCCCGGCCGGTGGCCCGCGGCGCTCGTACTCGCGGGGCTCGCATTGCTCGTAGTCGCCCTCGCGCGGCCCCAACGCGTAGAGGACCGGCGCGAGGTGCGTTCTGAGGGCTACGACATCGTCCTCGCGATCGACCTCTCGACTTCGATGCGGGCCGAGGACTTCGAGAAGGACGGGGAGCGCATCAACCGCCTGCAGGCGATCAAGCCCGTGATCGAGGCCTTCATCGAGCGGCGGCCCACGGACCGCATCGGGATCGTCCTCTTCTCCGGCCGCGCCTACACGATGGCCCCGCTCACCTTCGACCACGACTGGCTCGCGCGGCAGCTGGCGCGCGTCCGCATCGGGATGATCGAGGACGGCACCGCGATCGGGGACGGGCTCGGCGTCGCCCTCACCCGCCTGGAGCAGGCGCGCAAGGACGCCGCGGGCCGCCGGATCGGGGCCTTCGTGGTGCTGCTGACGGACGGCGCGAACAACCGCGGCGCGCTGCAGCCGCTCCAGGCGGCCGAGATCGCCAAGTCCCGCGGCGTGCCGATCTACACCATCGGTTCCGGCAAGGAGGGCTACGTGCCCGTCCCGATCTACGACGACCAGGGCCGCAAGGTCACCTACCGGCGGATGCTCTCGGACCTCGACGAGGGCACGCTGCGGGAGATCGCGAACCAGACGGGCGGGAAGTTCTTCCGCGCGGCGGACACAGGCACGATCGAGTCCGCGTTCCGCGCCATCGACCGGGCGCAGAAGATCGAATTCCAGGCCAAGAGCTACCTGGTGACGACGGAGCTCTTCGCGTGGGCCGCGTGGCCGGGTCTCGGCCTGCTGGCGCTCGGGGCCGCCGCGGCGCGCCCGCCGTTCCGCCGGGAGGTGGCCGCGTGACCTTCGCCCTCCCCGCCCTCCTCTGGCTGCTGGCCGTACCGGTGCTCCTGCTGGTGCTCGACCGGCGCGCGCGCGCGGCCGCGGACGTGGCCCGCCCGCGCATCCTGCGGGCGGAGGCGGGCGCGGGCGGGCTCCGCCTCACGCCGGCCGACGCGCTCCCCCGGCCCGGCCGCCGCCCGCGCTGGTGGCTGGCCGCGGGGCTCGCCCTCGCCGTGCTCGCGCTCGCCCGCCCGCAGTGGGGACGCCTCGAGGAACCGGTCTTCGACCAGGCCCGCGAGATCCTCCTCGCGGTGGACCTATCCCGTTCGATGCTCACCCCCGACGTGAAGCCCTCGCGGCTCGAGCGCGCCAAGCTGCTGATCCAGTCCCTCCTCGAGAAACTGGCGGGCGAGCGGGTCGGCCTGGTCGTGTTCGCGGGGACCGCCTTCCTGCAGGCCCCGCTCAGCGCGGATTACGAGATCCTGCGGGAATTCCTCCCGGCGCTGAACCCGGACTTCCTGCCGCAGGGCGGGAGCAATTACGGCGCGCTGCTCGACGCCTCCCTCCAGGCCTTCGGCACCACCGCCGCGGCCGACCGCTTCCTTGTGGTGCTCAGCGACGGCGAGGCGACGGATGAACGCTGGAAAGATCGCGCCGCCGAACTTGCGCGGAAGGAGATCCGCGTGCTCTCCCTCGGTATCGGGACCGCGGCCGGCGGGATGATCCCGGACGGCGCCGGCGGGCTGGTGAAGGACGAGCGCGGGGCCGTGGTGATGTCCCGCCTCGAGACCTCGACCCTGCAGGACCTGGCGCGCGTCACCGGCGGCACCTACCGGGACGCCAGCGCGTGGCTGGATCTCTCGGCGCTGCTGCGGGAGACGGTGGAACGCGGCCAGCGCGGGCGCTTCGCGGAACGCAAGACCGTGCGCCAGGTCGAGCGGTACCAGTGGCCGCTGGCGCTCGCGTTGTGGTGCCTCTTGGTCAGTTTCTTCACCGAGTTCCCCGTGCGCCCGAAGCCCCGCGCCCTCCCCCTCCGCCATCCGGCCCCGCGGCCCGCCGCGGCCGCGACCACCGCGCTGCTCCTCGCCCTGCTGGCCGCGCCGGCGCCCGCCCCCGCCGCGGCCCGGCGCGAGGATCCGGTCCCGCCCCCGCCGACGGCTCCGGGCCCGGCCGCGGCCCCTTCCCCGGCCACTCCGCCCGCGCCCGAGGTGCCGCCGCCCTCCCCGCTCGGCCGGATGGTCGGCCGCCTCGCCGCCGCCCCGGAGCACCGCGCGCGCGACTGGGCGGAACTCGGCCGGGAAACGCTCACCTGGGGCTCGCAGCTAAAGTCCGGCGGCCAACCGGTCCCGGAAGGCCCGGTGCGGGATGCGCTCGAGGCGGTCGCCCTGGGGCAGAAGCTCGAGGCCGCGGCCGCCGACTGGGCCCGCCTGCGCACCGAGCTCGAGGAGTTGCTGGCCAAGCCTCCGGAACCGCCGCCGGAGGAGAAACCCGACCAACCCCCGCCCCAGCAGGAGCAAGACAAGAACCAGAAGAAGGACTCCCCGCCGCAGCAGAAGTCCTCCTCGGGCGAACCGCCGCCGGACCAGCAGCCGCCCGAGGGCGAGCCGGGGCAGCCGCCGCCGGACCAGCAAGCGAAGCCGGAGAACAACCCGGGCAAGGATACCCCGCCCGGGGAGGCGTCACCGGACCAAAATCCCGCGCTCGGCGACCTCAACCGCGAGGAGCAGCCGGCCCCGCCGCCGGAGACGACCCAGAAGGTCGGCGGCCAGCCGGAACGCAAGGAGGGTCCGCCCCCCGAGGCCGCCAACCCGGCGCTGGCCCTGCCGTTGCAGAAACTCGACCAGCTCCGGGCCCAGGATTCCCCGGCGCAGCTGTTTCAACTGATGGAAGGCGAACGCAAACCCGCCCGGAAGACGGGCAAGGACTGGTGAACCGATGAGACTCCTCCCGCCACCGCGGACCGGCCCTGGCCGCCGGCTGTTCTGGACGCTCCTCGCGTTCGCCGCCGCCGCGCTCCGCCTGCCCGCGCAGTCCGTGCGCTGGGAGGCCGGCGACTCCGGCCTCGGCAACTCCCTGCTCCTCATCTTCGAGAACTGCGAGCCCGAGGGTCAGCCGACCCTGCCCGGCATCCCGGGCGTCACCTTCGCCCCCGCGGGCCGCTCCGAGAGCACCAACATCGTCAATTTCTCGGTCTCGCGGACGATCGCCCTCTCCTACGTCGTGCGCGGCCCGCAGAACCCGCCCCTGCAGATTCCGGCCTTCACCGTGCGGACCTCGAAGGGGGACCTGCCCGTCGCGGCCTTCAACGTCGCCACCCCCGCCGCCCCGCTCGACTCCCTGGCGCGCGCGCGGCTGCTGCCCGCCCGGCCCAGTGTGTGGGCCGGCGAGGTCTTCGGGCTCACCTACGAGCTCTCCGCCGCCCGGCGCACCAACCCCCAGATCTCGCCCACCTTCGACTGGAACCCCGCCCCGCTCGCGGCCGAGGACTGGTCCAAGCCGGAGGTCACCGAGGCGGTGGCGAACGGCGACCGCCGCGTGAACGTGACGTTCCGGACGCGCGCCGTCGCGAAGGTGCAGAACCGCGTGAAGCTCGAGTCCGCCAGCCACCTGATCAGCATCCAGACGGGCACGATCGGCTTCGGGATCATCTCGCAGCCGCGGATGGAGCAGGTGTCCGTCTCCTCGGACCAGCCCGTGCTCGAGGTGCGGCCCCTGCCACCCGGGGCGCCGGCCGGCTTCGGGGGCGCGGTGGGCCAGTTCCAACTTGTCTCCCGCGTGGTGCCCGAGCGCGCGGCGGTGGGCGAACCGGTCACCTGGACGCTCGAGCTGACGGGCACCGGCAACTGGCCGGACCTCGGCGGGTTACCCGCGCGCACGGTGTCGCAGGATTTCCAGGTCGTGCAGCCCAAGGCGAAGCGGGTGAACGCCGAAGGGAAACTGTTCGACGCCACCCTGACGGAGGACGTGGTGCTGGTGCCGACGAAGGCGGGTG
>Ga0194133_10009376_pt1 | contig 11213 bp, 9 predicted proteins | sample TA2KigOf40mmetaG_FD_155448 | JGI IMG/M metagenome (GOLD analysis project Ga0194133, IMG submission 155448) | Freshwater microbial communities from Lake Tanganyika, Tanzania - TA2015055 Kigoma Offshore 40m | ecosystem: Environmental > Aquatic > Freshwater > Lake | place: Tanzania: Lake Tanganyika...
TATTTATTTCAAATCTAGTATTCCAAGCACATACTAAAATGATAATATATAGAGTCAAGGTAAAACAACTTTACAAGAGTCTCTGCAGATTACTATTACCCTGACTGAGGTATGTCAAAAAATTGCTTGCACAGATGAAGACATAGAACGGACAATTTTAGATCTTAGTTTTTATAGGGTTTTGACACTTGGCTATTCGTATTTGTATGGTTGGGAACTTCATCAATACAGAGTTAATAAAATACCCGGGCTTGAAAACTTGCTGGCAAGGTTGGGATTGAACCCTCAACCTATGATCTAACATTCAGGTGCCTTTGATCAATCAGTCATGGCATGTCAATATGGGATGGCCATATATCTTTAAAAAGTCTTAAAAAGATGTGGTTTTATTGTATTGATTCTGTATCGATGGAGTTCCCAAATATACGAATACGAATAGCCATGTGTCAAAACCTCATCAAAAACTAAGATCTATAATTGTCGTCTCAGTCTTCAATCATGCAAGCAATTTTTTGCTATTGATTGCAAAAAAATCAAAAGATATAACTTCAGTCAAGATAATAATAACCTGCAGTGACTCTTAAAAAGATGATTACTTTAGAGAATCATACTACATGCTATTTGTTGCCAAAAAGCAAACAAACAGGTCTTAGTTTGAGTTCCTTGTCAATTCCAATAATGACAATATGAGTTCTTAATTGATTCAAATAAAAAAAAGTTTCCAATTTTACTGAATTTTGTAGAGTTAAAGGTTGATTCCAACAGCTATTTTTAACATCAAGTTTTTCCATTTTTTCCTCACCTTTGAATGTCAAAAGCCCTAAAATATTTTTTTCAAAGTAGCCAACCTTTTTCATATCTCGTTTGATTTATAAGTTTTGACTGACAAGACCTTGAATTTTGCCAAAGTGACATGACATTTTCTAATTCTAAAAGTTCTATAGTAATGCTAAACAGGTGCCAAATTCAACCATGAATATATGTTGATATAAAACAAAGGATCTCGCTACCATGTTTTTACTAATACTACAGTATTTTTGTGATCTTGCATTTGATTCCCAAGTGCACTTGATCACTGCGCTCCTGTCTCACACATCAATAAAAAGGCTCGCTTGCCTTTAGACGTCAACTTGTTGTTTTTCACAATTCTTAGATGAAAGATTGTGTAGGATAATTAGGCCTTAGATTTAAATTTTTGTATGTAAGTTTACGTATTCCAATGAAACGTATTATGAGCATTTCATACCGAGCCAGCTCAGGAAGGATACTCATAAACCAGTGGGAATAAGATGTGTGATTTTACAGGGACATCCTTTTTACGTTTACGTGATCACGTACGATGCTATCATTTGCACTCCCAGGATTAGTCTACAAATTGGTTTACAATTACAAAACATTTCTTTTGCAGCAAATCGAGGTGGAATACCTGAAGACAAGGACAACTTTGTTCTGCTTGTTAAAGATCTCAGGACCGCTTTTGACAAACACAAATTCTTGTTAACTGCAGCCATTGGAGCTGCAGCCTCTACCATAGACACTGCTTATGACATACCAAAGTGAGAATTTTGATTAAAAATTTGACAAAATCAAAACTATAATTGATCTTTCAAAGGCTTTACAAGTACCTTGACTTTGTCCATGTGATGTGTTATGATTACCATGGCAAATGGGATAGGAAGACTGGCCACAATGCACCACTTTACTCCAGGCCTGATGAACAGGGAACAGACCTATTCCTCAATGTCAAATACACCATTGATTTTCTTGTCAAGAAAGGAGCAGTTCTTGGAAAAACAGTTCTAGGAGTTCCATTCTATGGAAGAGCATTTAACTTGGAAAATCCTCATGACAATAAAATTGGAGCAAGATCAGGTTGGGTTTATTCAATATCATTCTGAATTGGGAACTGCGAGTTTTTCCGTGATATTGGTAATATTATGCTTTCCGGAAAACGTTTTTACCGAGTGCATTTTTCCTGAAAAATCAGGGGGTTATGTTAGGTTAGCCAATACCTGTTTATGGTAAAATGTTGTAGGGAAAATTGTATTTGAGAAAAGCTATTTCGTGGAAACCCTGAAATGTCTGTGTCAATATACTGGTGCTAGATTCCGGATCAGCACAATCCCAGACTATAAAGTGACCCTCAATTGATCATCTCTTCAATTGGTGATTGATTTGAGGATTTCATGAAAATAAATCAATACTGTCAAATTGAGATTTTTCACATAGAGATATTCAGGGAATTTTTGGTACTTTTAAGATTGACTGAATCGCAATTTGTCAAATCAACTTTTGACCAAATGTACGATTCGTAGAATAGCATGATTTGTCGAATCAATATTCGTCAAACAACTAAATAATCACTATTTGTTGCATGACATTTTTGCCTTTTATCCGGGCCTATATTTTATTGCTAACCTAACCTAACCATCTAGGCCTAACCCTGAAGGGCTTACAATCCAGGGCCTTTATTTTATTGCTAACTTAACCTAACCTAATCATTTGATGAATAGTACCTTTTTGACAAATAGTAGATTTTGGTAAAAATAATTTGCTGAATAGTAGTAGGCAGGCAGGGAGCATGGCAAAAATAGCTCAGCTCATAGGGGGGGGGTAAAAGGTAACAAAGAAAGGTTTAATTGAATGCTAACTGATTTATTCCATCAAATGCACGTGTTTACATGGGTTTTGTGAGCAATGGTAATGGGCAAGCAAGAGGGCACATCTTCCTGTTAGCTAAGCAGGAAGGGAACTAATCTATTTTGGAAGCCATTTTCAAAATACATGAAAATGATCTCACATGATCATTAAGAAAATTGGCGTCATAAGAAAAAAAGATAGAGAATTTAATTGACCTGATAAGGAATACATTTATTCATAATGGATTATATGGAATGAAATGAGTATTTACAAAGAAATTCATTTACTTATTTAATATTTAAAAAAAGCTTTTTGTCTGTCATTTAATATTTGAAGATTCTATATATAATGCTTTATTTTAATCTATTATCCTTCCAAAAAGTTTTGACATTTTTCTTTTCCAGCTGAATCCTCTTTCCAAGGTCCATACACAAGAGAAGATGGATTCATGGGCTACAATGAAATATGTGAAGAGCTAAGTGCACCAAACAATGGTTGGAATATCACTTGGGAAAATAACCACATGGTAAGTTTGATCATGCAATTCCTCAAACCCTGTTTTAATATCAACATCTTACTGATTGAAGGCTCCCTACATGGTCAAAGGTTTAAAATGGATAAGTTATGATGATGAAGAATCTGTTCGAAAGAAGACACAGTTTGCATTTGATGAAGTAATGACAAGTCATTTTATCTCAGGCTTTCAATTCACATGAAAATTATGTTTCAGGGTCTTGCAGGGGTCATGACTTGGTCCATTGATACAGATGACTTCCTTGGCAAATGTAATGGAAATAAGTTTCCCTTGCTCCGGACAATGAACAATGCACTGTTCAGAAGGGAAAAGGGCTACGACAGCTCTGCTGGAATCTCTAAGCAGTCCATCCATTTCATCTTTGGCCTATTTCTTGCTCTATATATTGCTGCAGGGTTCTAAAATCAACTGACTTCCTAAATCAAGAGTCCAAAGTCCAGATATAGCAAGATAAAAGAATCTTAAAAATGCCAAATATGGGGTCACCATAAATCCATTCAGTTTTTTATATGTATTATAATTATGTCTAGGCTGATTAAAGCTTTGATTTGGTTCATTTGTGTTTTGTTTAATAGCGGTTTATATTTCAATAGTGATGGGTCTGGGTCAAAAATATTTGACCCGGGTCGGGTCAATTTTTAGTGGCTGGGTCTCGTCAACAATCTATGGTTTGGGTTTGGATTTGGAAAATTTCCCTTTAAAACGTCAAATTTTTCAATTTTTTCCCCTTCGGAACAAAAAGTACCCGGGTCAAAGGCAGTTTGGCCTCTTATTTACTGTGGGTCAAAAGTATGCACGGGTCAGGGCCCAACTTAAGGAGGGTTAGATTTTTTATCACACTAACATTTTGTCACGTGCATCTATAAGGGAAGGGGGAGGGTCGTCCGTCTGCCCATCCAGATCTCTCCAACCCCAGTTTTGTAGCTAGAGAGCTGAGATTTGGCACACAGACGCCACATCTAAATGCAACAAAAGTGACAAAGGTGATTTTTGAAATTTTGGCGAAGGCTGAGTTAGGGAGTCCTCAGGGTTGCACACAGTGCTTTGGCATTGTCAAAAAGTCATTTTTTGTGTGTTTGATTATCAAAAAGATTGAATTTGGTATGGGGTCTGTTTGATAAGAACAACTCATTTAGGCACAAAAAATGCACATCCACATATCTTAATTTTAATAAATCATTTTGGCATTGAAGTTCAAAGGTTTTATGTGAAAAAAACCCACCAAAAATACATCCTTTGTTTGTCTTACCATGTTCACCACATGGGATTAGTTTTTTCATCCATTCAAATTATGACAACTGAGGTTTTTAAGAGGCCATTTGGTTCCTTCCTTCCTCCAAATTTCCAAAGTCCATGCATCAATTCAAAAATCAAAATCAAATTTCAAAACAAAATAAAGCGCGCGCGCCTCCAACACCTGCCGGCCCTTCTCCTTCCCTGCCGGTCGACATGATCAGCCCAGCTGTGCCCTAAAGGGCCGCGAAAATAATAAACAGCTGAATGAAAACACAGTTGAAATCCAGTTGATCCCATTTAACACTACAGCTGCAGTATCTGCATGGCTTTAAGGATTTAGTTCAACTTAAACCAGAAAGATTAAAATCTTTTATTTGTGGGAATTGAGAGAGGAACTGAAAATAAAATAATTATGTCTGTTAGTGTTGATATATTCTCAGTTATTTAGAAGCTTTTTCAACTCTGGTAAGTGAATAGTTACAATCAGCTGTTGCTCAAGTACTGTAACTGTTATTCTATGACAAATGGTTTACTTTTTTTTTGCTTCAATTGGAGTAGTAATATAAATTCTGTTGTGAAAAAATGTAATTTTTGATCCCTCTCAATAGAAAAGGACTTTTAGAGAAAGCAGCTAAACTTGTTTGACTTTGTTTTGAATTGTCTTCCTGTCCTGTCCCTTTTTGACATGAGTCAGTTGAACAAAACCTGTTTGTAGGCTTTCTCTTTATGTCATGCTTCCTTTTGAGTTGTTATTGCAGAAAAAGCCAAGCCAGTGTTTGGTTGTCAACTATCAACAACACCAACAACAGCAACACATTGAATAAGATTAGAAAAATGATTTGCAATGGCACACGAAGGTGACCGTGTACTCCTTCTGAAGAACCGAGAAGACTCTGTAGACAAGGTAAAATTTTACCGTTGTGTTTCTTAAGTAGTCGACTGCCAACAGATATACTACTCATTCCCCGCCATCCCCATTGGGTATAAGGGTTTGCCATTCTCACCCCATCCCCTGGAGTGCTGGAGTGGCAACATAACTTTGTAGCGTAAGTCCCTTGAACCAAATAAAAGACTTTTTGGCGGAACAAATCTTTTTCATTACCAACACTTCAATACATTGCATTTACACACAGTTCGAAAGTACAAGGTCAGAAGGGTTGTGGCGTGTGATCCTTCCAAAAGAGGAACTCAAGGATGACGCGACACAACAATACATACCCATTAAAGTAAAGGTTGGAAAACTAAGCTATCAAGAGATGATTTACACTATTTGTGTCACCTAAGATTGTGCCAGCCAATTAACTCCATTTCAACAATGGTTCACTTTTGCTACAAAGTCTGTTTGGGGTATTATTTTCAAAAGGTGCTCAAATGATTCTTCCCGACCAAAAATAAGATGTTGTTTTGTCGCTATTTTTCATTACAGAGAAAAAAGGGTAAAAACAAGTACATTATTGCCGCAAAGGTGACTTTTTTCCAACATTTTTAGATTACAGTCTTGATTCACGCTCGTTTCCACCAGCGGCAATAAGATACTTGTTTTCACCCTTTTTCCAAAAAAGCGTGAGCTTATTTTCGGTCGGGTTCTGAACCTAGTTCCTTGATGATTCCTTCAGTTTGTTTTCATGTTCCCGTATCTTTTAATAGACAATAATAATTGAATAATTGAGCTACTTTCAAATTAAATATTAACATCTTTCAAGGTATCTCAGGACTCGAATGACTATGGAAGCGGTGACTTCTATGAGCTTCAGTCCCAAGATGAAGATGGTACACACAACAAGGTAAGTGAGCAGAGAGATGATATAAATAGAGTGGGCGCCAGGTGCAAGCAAGGCATAAAAATTTTGGGGTCCCCACACTGGTATGGGTTCAGCTGTTGAGAGTATTCACTATTGGCAAAAGATTGGATTAATTTTATAAATCTGGGTGCCTATTTGCCCTCAAAAATCTGTCACGACCCGGTTCAGGGACCCTGAAATTTTGTTGTGTGTTCACTCTTTGTCTATCATCTCTCTTGGTTCAACAACTTTACATCATCAAATGAAAATTATTTAAGGATGCCTCTCATCTGCAAGACTCCCCACACCATGCTGTCCAGCCAAATGCCATAGTTTACATTGCCTCATGCGTGGCTGCTGTTGGAGGGGTATTGTTTGGGTATGACATGGGAATTATTTCTGGTAGGATAATACCTTTGCTTTTGTGTATTAATCCTTTTAATACTTTTATATTTTCATATTTCCAAAGGTTCCAAGCCACAGTTGCAAAATGACTTTCAATTATCTTGCAGCCAACTGGAAGGGCTGGTGACCACACTTCCCATTGGAGCTTTGGTTGCATCCTTTCTAGGTGGTAAGAAAAATATGATTAATGTACAAGATCAATCAAGTGGTATTATTTTAAAAAACAATCATTGTGATCTCTTATTAATTTGATCCAAAGATCCAAGTGAAAGACCATTCACAGTTATGGAAAGAATTAATCCCAAACTGTTTATTGGAAGCAACAAGCCCCCTTTTACCATAGAGAGCAAACATGGTACATAAAATAGGATCAACTGATGGTGCTTTTGTTGGCAGTGACACATAAGGAGATAGTCTAGGAGAGACTCAAATTTTGCCAAAGACTGTTAACATGATTGTTAGATATCTTGAAGGGTTTTTGTACCAATGGGAGTGATTTTTGTAGACTATTCCTGAGAGCGCAAACGTGGGAGCCTTATATGATCTCTTAAACAGAATAGCTCAATCCTGGTATATTTACACATTCCATGTGTTAATGATAAACTATCTAATGGAATGAAAGTCTGTGTGAATGCTCGAAAATAAGGGTAAAACTTACCTACATACTAAACTAAAATCTACATCCTAGTTATCCTGCACAATCTTACGTCTAAGAATAGTAAAAAATAACTAGTTGACACCTTTAGGCATGCAAGCCTATTTATTGACATCGGAAGCATGAGTTAAGTGATCAAACATGGATGAATAAGTTGCGTGATCAAAATAATGATGTACCAAAAATTGTAAAAAGTACTGAGATCCTTATGATCTATCTATATTCTTAAATATTAATGGGACACCATCTATTTCTAGGATATTTTGTTGATACCTATGGGCGAAAGTGGACAATCATCTTGAACGCAATGCTTTTTACTTTGGGAGCTCTCCTCATGGCTACAACATCAAACTTTCAGGTTCTGGTCATGGGAAGATTTATTCTGGGATTTGCAGTGTCACTCAGTGCCATTGCTGAATGCATTTACATTGCAGAAATAGCAACTTCTGGAAAAAGAGGTTGAAAAGTTTTGCTGATGATTTTCCAACTGTCCAGACTCATTTTGATTTCTAGGAATGCTCGTCAGCTTAAACGAGCTTGGAATCACTGTGGGTATTCTAATTGCCTTCCTTGTCAACTACATCTTTATGGACGTGAGGGAAGGTTGGCGCTACATGTTTGGCCTCAGCGCTTTCCTATCTGTGGTTCAAGGAATCATCATGTTGACACTGCCTAAAACACCCCAATTTCTTATGCTCAAAGGCCAGGTAGAGACTGCAATGAGGCGTGCCAGGGAAATTCCCACCAGGTGGTGCAAGTGTAGCTAAGAGGGACAACAAACTTTGACCATATGGTTCTAGAACAAAAATTGCATTCATAGACATCTTAGAGGGGCAAATATTCATGATCCCAAAATATCTTAAATTATGGACGGCACTAGGATCCCTAAAAACCTCTGAGATTACGGCTTATTGTAGAGAAGTCTCAAATTATGACTCGATGGGACCTTGAAACCACCATGGGTATTACAATCCTTCAGGCAACAATAATTAACCATTTTTACTTAACTATTTAACAAGGAATAGTTATTATTTGAAATTTCACAGAACTTGCATAATTGGAATAGGCTAATGACTAGTCCTAAGCCTCTAACAGGACAGAGGTGGTAAGAACAATATATACGCGTATGTCAACCTAGGTCTCTGTGAATCTCACTCCTCCCTATTCTAGAACCCAAAAGTCAGAGTTTGTTGTCCCTCTTATCTACACCTGCTCCACCTGGCGGCAATTTCCCTGGCACGCCTCATTAAAAATAATTCACCTTCAAATGATTGAATTATGGGTTTCAAATTAGGAAGCAAAAGCTGAGGAAGTTGTACGGAAGCTTCAGCTCACGAATAATACTCGACAGTATCTGACCAATATCCGGTTGGCAATTGCAGATGACCAAAATCAAGGATCAAAAAGATGTTGCAACTTTGTTTGTTCAGATGGTTTGTATATTTGAACATTGAAGTTTATATGGTGTTGCTATTCATCCCTAAAAAAGACTGAAGATTCAAAATACTCTTGGCTCATTTGCAGAACTGTGCCCTTTTCACTGGGAAATCTTGATGGTCCTGTTTTGTGTAATTCCTATGCCATCTACATTGGTATTGTTGATGTGAATGAGAATTAAGATCTTCGGTTGCGAGCTCAAATCCCTGGCCCTTGCCTGCAATTTTTCAACCCCAGATTGCAAAAAAATAAACAAGGCACCCTCAGGGTAATAGAAATCTCCAGTGACCATCGACTTTTATGGCGGGACTCTAAAAAGGTGTTGATCGTTCATTAACACTGGATGAGACTATAGTGCACAAGATTATTTCCCCAAGTGAGCGAAGCAAACTGCGGAGTTTAGTATTTTTGTTTAGTGTTCAGACCCAATATGAATGTCTATGGAAAGAAAAAAATAGTGCATCGTATAGAGTAATTCCTTGGCAAGATTTTTGTTTTCATCACATTTTTGAAATTTTGAGATATTTAAGCTCAAAGTTGTGAGCACTAAGCTAGTGCGTTTGTGCAACTAAGCTTGTGCATTTAAATTATACAACTAAGCTGGTATGGGTCCAATTTTGACTTTCAACTTATGCCCTATAATAGCTCCCAAATTTTAAAGCTAGAGAAAAGTTTATAAAGTAATATTCTAAGCTTAAAACTTGGACAAAAAATGTTTTAATATAAACTTTTTTCTAGCTTTAAAATTGTGGGAGTTATTAAAAGTGTAAGATGAAATAAAGTTTTTTTTTTAAAAGCCCAATTAATCTAGTTCGTACAAGTAATACGATTCAAAGGTCACACAATCTTTTGAATGACTACTCATGGCGCAGACTGGAAACAATTTATTGGTTGGCTAAATAACCCCCATTTGCACGAACGCTCGAAGAAGTTAGGTATTTTTCCCCCAACAAAAAATACCTATGTCTGTTAAATATTATATATTACATTGCATATCAGTAAACTTTATGGCAAAAAAATATATTTTGTAACAACTTTTAGGGTTCTGTATAAAGCTCACCTTAGATTCATTGACATCCATTAAAATTTACCTTTTTTAATTATTACAGAGGCTCGTGCTGCAAACATGAGTAGTCGTCTTTTCATCGGAATAGGACTTGTATTTTTCCAACAATTCACTGGCCAACCTAACATTATTTATTATGCTGCAGATGTTTTTAGACAGGCAAAAAATTTCAAATACAACGGAATCCAACTATGTCATTCTTAACTGGTCAGTTTAAAACTTTCAGGTTGGATTTTGTGATGAGTTCAGCTCTACGCTTGCTTCTGTTGGACTTGGTCTCATGAAAGTTGTGTCAACATCTATCAGTCTGGTCATTGTCGATGGAATTGGACGTAGGAAGGCTTTAATGATTGGAATCTTCTTGATGGCCTTGTCAATATTTTCACTCTCAGTGTTTGCATTTTACCAGGTCAACTTTAATCTATTATCATAACACACGCTCAATGTTAAATTATTCACCCCATCTCACTTTACGTTATATTAATGTTCCTGGAATTGTTAAAGTCATTTCAAACAGGCTGCCACTATTGGTTTTCGTTCCCAATTATCTTGTCATATGAGCCAGTTTTCACTACCTCTCTCTCAGAGGTCTGATCAATTTCCTTGATTCGTCTATTATGTTTATAAGGCTCATATTTCCCATCAATAAACAGTTCTATTGATTCTTTTCTCGATTAGGAAGGTCATTATTGTTTTTTTACAATCCTCATAAGATATCTGCACCGCTCTAGCTCTCTTACTCAGATCACCGCTCTGCACTCGATACGATGGGCTTTGTGTACCTTTCACAAAGCCACATATTTCATGAATTTTAAAAAATCCAACCCTTTTTTACATTTTTTCTACATTAGGAAGCCAATGACCTCTCAGTGTCGAACATATCGAGGGAAACCTGTGTTGAATTGAAAGATGTTTCATATCAGAAAAATTCCACTATCAGGTAAATTGAATACATTTTTATCCGAAAAAATACCAAACCCTCCCAAGCGGCAAATCTTACCCCACCCCAAACCCCCTAATTTAACCAGAACCGCAATCATCTAGCTCCACACCAAAGGATTTTTTCCCTCTTAGCTTTGCAATACTAGAATAGACTTATTTCTTGTAAGACCTAGCCCAGTTGCTCTTGTTTTGTATTACTTGTACAACCTAGATTAGTAGTATTCAAATATACTTATTACTTGCACAAACTAGCTTAGTGGCGCTTGATTCATATTACTTGAATGACCTAGCTAGTCTTTCTTGATTTGTATTAGTTGTACATCCTAGCTTAGTTGCGCTTGATTTGTATTTCTAGTACGACCTAACTTAGTAATGTTTATAAGTACACTTATTACCTGTACGACCAAGCTTAGTCGCTCTAGATTTGTAGTTCTTGTACATCCAAGCTTAGTGATATTTGGGTAGACTATTACTTGTATGACCAAGCTTAGTTGTGCTTGATTCGTATTACTTGTA